>Ga0307508_10000189_pt1 | contig 74749 bp, 96 predicted proteins | sample 9_EM_MG_FD_203089 | JGI IMG/M metagenome (GOLD analysis project Ga0307508, IMG submission 203089) | Populus trichocarpa ectomycorrhiza microbial communities from riparian zone in the Pacific Northwest, United States - 9_EM | ecosystem: Host-associated > Plants > Roots > Unclassified | place... | reverse complement strand
AAGGCCACGGGCGATATAACAGTGCCAGTGCCAGGAAACGAACGACCTCGACTCTTACGTTTCTATGCGGGGCTCGATATTGGCCGCGCCTGTGCTGCAGCGGAGTGCGGGGTCCGGTCAAGTGACGATGGATGTCGGTACTGTGTCTTGCTTTCTCTTTGTTGTGCCGGCTCCTCCGAATCTGCGGGCAATATATGGCTAACAGCGGCGATTCAGTGGGCGGCAAATTCCCCTTTCCGGGAACGGACGACGACGACGATTGGTATTGGTCCGATTAATTGTTTGGCTGGCAGCAGAATAGAATGTATGCGTGTAGACGGAGTGCACGAATATATCCCTCGTTGCTCGAGGAGTAAAAGAAAGCGGGTGGGGGGGGGGGTGATGAAACGACAGCTGCAACGGCCAAAAAAAACCACTCGTTCGGGGGGGCACGCAAAATGAGTGGACGAGAAATGAGAGATTCTGAAATATCGAATCGCCTCTCTTGTTTTTGTTTCCAAGGAACGACTGGCGAACAAAGTGAAAGAATGTAGGAGATGTTGATGGTGTTTTCCTTTTCCTTTTTTCCTTTTATTTTATGGGGGGGGGGGGGTGGGAGAAAGAGGGGAGAGGGAGGATTCCGTGAGTTGAAACTTTCCCCAAAGAGCGAGTTTACAGACCAGCCGTCGGAGGGACGCAAAAGAAGGGGGGGCACGCGAAGAATGCCGAATGGTATGTATGTGTGCAAAGAAAAAAGAAAAAGATCGAAAGAAGAGCAGAAAAGAGAGAGGGAGGGAGAGGGCGAACGCGGGAAACAGCAGACTCGATACGTTTCGGAGGTGCGGATTTTAATATATAGCAGCGGCGCCGGAGAGTCGAGCGAGGGTGGGCAGCGCAGGGGAAGGAAGCTGTGACGCTTGGTGACGCAGGGGCATTCGGGGCAGGCGAGGAAAAGGGCTCGCTGAGTCTCTTGGATGTGCTGGGGACGGGTGCGCTGGGCGGCGGCGGCTGTGCGAAGCCAATCCCGACGGGCGGCGCAGGGTTGGCTTTCCCCAACTGCTGCAGCCCGCCACGGCTTTACATAACGACATCATGTCTGGATAGTCTGGATAACCGTCTGCTTCCTCCCGCCGGGTTCTCTCCGCCTTCCGTGCAGCAGCCACCTCCGTCGACGATCGGCAGATGCGGGCTGACTGCAATCCATCCAGATATCTGCACACCACGCCACCGCGACCGCAGCGCGGGCAGGCACCGGGAATCCGTCCATCGCGGCCAATCCGCACGACTCGCCACGCCTCGCGCAGACAAGCTAAGGCGCACCCCGCCCGCGCGTGCGTACATAGCTACATAATGTATGTATCTATCCACCCACTCCGTCTCCACTGCTGTGCACCCCGCTGACCCCATCGCAAGCGAGGCCTCTCGGTGCTCCGGCGTCCGCTGCTGAGGGGCGGGTTTCGGATTGAACGTGGAGGATCCGCCAAAACACTGCCGCCTTGCTCTTCCCCTCGAGAAGGGGCTCGGAAGGGGAGCGGGAAGGCCCAATAGGAGATTTGTCAGCGGAACGCACGAAAGCAGGGAGGCAGGGATCCGAGACCGGGGCAGTCCAAGCGCCCTTCGTGTGGGCGCTTTGTTTGAGCTTGGGCTCCGGACGTGGGCTTCGGACCGTCAGGACGGCCAGCCCCAGCAGCACCAGCACCAGAGCCAGAGCCAGACCCCGTGGACAGAAAGCGGAGGCATCGGGAGAGAGGAAGAGGAGAGGAGGAGGGAGGGCGGTTGCCCGTGCATGGTGCGGAAGTCGGGTGCGGAACGGGGCATAACTGACTAGATATCTATCTATGCTTCGGAATACCCACAAGCAGAGTAGGGCATCCTGCAAAGCACACGCGCAACTCGCCACAGGCCTTGCTCGGGAAATACAACTGCAACAAGCTGCTACAACACCACAACACCGCCCAGCGCAGCGCAGCGCAGCCAACAGATTCCGCACGCACGAGCAAATATGCTTCCTGTTGTCGCTCGGCGCTGTGGGGTTGGCTGCGTCCACGGCGGTCGCCACGATATCTACGCACATACCGCACATAGATACACACGCTCCGCAAAGGCGGAGTGGTATGTAGAGTAGGTACGTATGTGGGTACTTGCTTGGATGCTGCAACCCGGCGGCTGGAAACGTATCTAGGTATCTCGGTGTCTACCAACCACATACTGCCCGCCTGGATAGATATGTATGTACGCACACAATATCTATGTATCGTTCAGCTGTGTATCCGTGTCTGTGTCCACCAGCTACATATGTAGATAGATATCTACCCCAGCGCCTTCAATCCCGTGTCACGGCAACAGCGGGGAAGGAAGGTGTCACGCCCGAAACTGCCTTCCTGCATGGATGGTCGTGCGGATCCGACCGACCGACCGACCGACCGAGCGAGAGTTGTCTGCGAGCGGAAAATCGAAAGGAGAGAAGAAAAAGGAGCTTCTTGGATCCGAATTTGTGCGACTGCCCGAGTTATTCCCTGGGACGGGGTGGGGCGAGGTGAGATAAGAGCACCCTCGCGCCCGGTTAGCTCGGTAATTACATACCTCTCACCTACATATATACTTCTTACGTAGACTACATACAATGTACATACGTATCCAAGAGGCTCAGAGAGCTGGTTCAACTTTAAAATCTTCTTTTTCTTCCCGATCCGATGCTGTGGGTAGGCGCTATCCTGTAGATATGTAAAGTGCTTGGGTCCCATACTGGCGGTTACATCGTACTGAACCGATAAAAACATATGTATGTATGTAGGTATGTACATTAGGAATCTCGCCACATGGTGTCATACTCCCTTGTCGGAGTGGACTGGAGTGGACAGCAACCTCCCCGGGCCACCGCCACCGCACGAGCTCGAAAACCACCATTCCATCTATCGCATACACATACTCTACATATCACAGGAGCTGCTGGACAAAGGAATTCCACAAAGTGCTACATTCCCTGTCCCCCCCCCAACCATTACGCCTCCTTTTCCTCGGCACCCCAGATCCCGTAGTCTTTCCTCAAGCTGGACACCGAGTACAAGATCGTCGGTTTCACGGCGGCCAGGACTTCCTCGCTGACGTCCACGGACTTGGCCACCGCCTGCTCGATGGTGCTTGCTTCCGCCGTCGTCGAGCTCCACTCTCCGCCCGCGGCGAGCGTGTAGACTCCCAGCAGCGGCTTGGAGGCGTCGAGCGGGTCCACGGAGGCGTACACCTTGCTCTCCGTCGGGTTGACGGCCGCGTCGAGAAAGCTCCCGGGCAGCGAGAGCGTGGACGTGTACTGCAGTCCCTCCGTCGTCCACGAGAACAGGAACAGCGCGGGCACGCTCTCGACTCCGACGAGGATGCCACGGAACGCTGGGACCTCCCACAGGCCGCGCACGGCGATCTTGAACAGCCCTTCCGCTTCCTCGGCTTCGGCCTCGCCCCTGTCGCCGGTCTTTGACACAAAGATCTTGGTCGCCGCGCCGAGAACCGCTTGCACCGGCGCCACGAGATCGACCTTCTGCAGCGTCTCCACATTCAGCCAGTTCCACACGAGCAGGTATTCGTCCCCACCCCCGGAAATCAGCAACTTCAGATCCCAACTCAGCGCATGCATGGTCTTCACGAACTGCTTGTGACCAAGGCAGAACCCCCCGATGACAGAACTCTGCGGGTACCTGGTGAAGCGGATATGTTCATCGCGATCACTTGTGAGCACCCACGTCTTCTCCTGCCCGTAGGCGGCCGGGTGCTCTGCGGGAAGCGTGATGGTGAGCAGCGAAAGCAACATCGACACGTGGCCCAGCACGTAATGGTGCACGAAAGGGATGTTGTAGTCGACGTGCAGCCGCTTCCTGCGCTCCGCAGCGGTGACTATATCCCCCGCTCTAAGCCGAAATATCTCCTGGATCTGCGCCCTCTCCTTTGCGCTCTCATAGCCCTTCTCGGTACAGGCCATCTCGACATCGGCAGGAGTCGCAGGAGCAGGGGCAGGAGAGGTCGTCGCACTTCCCGCAGGCTTCTCGCTGCTGCCGTCCGATAGAAAGAGCGGAATTCCGAAAACATCGCCGAACTTGTCCGCACACAATATCATCTCCGACTTCTCCACGAAGCCGAGGTCGACGAGTCTCTTCGGAAGGTGTCTGCCAATCTCACCACATCAATCGCCCGCACACCTTATCCCTCGCTCGCGGGAGGAGCAAAAACCAACCTGACACTCAGAACCTCCAGCCCGTCGGCCCTCAGGACGGTAACGGCTTTGTCGTCGTTCGTCGCAACGAGCACGAACTCGCCGCCCTTGACCGTCAGGATTTTGATGATGGCATTGAGACTCGGTTTCTCGCCGCCCTCCTTCTTCTTATTCTTCTTCTTCTTCTCCTCCTTGCCCTGTGCGTCCCCCTCGATTCCGCACTTGTTTTCCGGTTCTTCATCGTCGGCGGCAGCAGTGGTGATGGCAGTGGTGACATTTCCCGGCGCTGCCGTCCACGAGGCAATCAGCTCCCCGCTGCCGCCGGCAAACACGTGCAGAACATTGGACGTCCCAGTGTACACGCGGGAGGTTGCGGCACAGACGTAGAGGTGCTGAATAGGGTGTCGCATTCTGGCCGCGGTGGTGTGGGATGGAGGTGGGGAGGTGGGGTTGGGAATTCAGCTGAAAATGTTGGCTTGCAGAACGTACCCAGGTTCGACAAGTTAGTTGGCTGCTGAGGGCTCACGTAGGTAGCCAGAGACGTGATTTCTATTCGATGTGGTGTGGGGCGGGGGAGAAAGCTTCTCCCTCCTCAGCATCGCTTATATGAGCCATGCAGTGCACTTAGATACGTCACCTATGCTTAATAACAGGTAATGACCCATCCGTTGCGAGCTGTCATGTGAAAATCCGGGTAACTATCTAAGTGAACTAATAATTCCGGAATTATGTATTGCCCCCGTATGTATCTAAGTATGTACAGTTCGCCCACTGCATACATTAAGGGACACGTGATGGCACAACCCTAATGGCACTCTCACTTTCAATGACGGCTGATCAAATGCTCGCAGAACGCACACCCATATGGAGAGCATATACGATATAAGGACACCATAGTGAGAGGAATCAGGAATCAGGAATCAGGAGTGAGTTTTTTTTTATAATCAATTGAAACTTTACACACAGCTGATCTAATTAAATAGAGCTGGCTCTTAAGAGAAAAGGTGGCGGGGTTCCAGAAGACGAAATGGGGGGGTTTAAGGAGAGGGGCTTTGAATCTTTCGACACGCTCCAACGGACAAAGAGTAATTGCGGTTACATATGTACCTCATACGTAGTCGTAAACCTGGGTGATATCTCATGATCACAACTGGAATCGCGAACCCCAACCCTTGTTCGGGCGTTGTCACCACATACCTCAGCTCACGGACAGCGTGGACGCACTCCCGATCACCGCCACATCTCACACGCGAAAATGCCTCTGTCGCACCGTCCGGGCAAGCGCCTACTGCTCTCGCACTCCGACGACGACGAAGACTCGCCGCCGCCGCCGCCGCCCCGTCGCGGGCACACCAGCAGTCCCACGATCATCCTACCAGCGCCCATGGCCGCCTCCTCCACCACGACCGCCACCGCCGCCGACGAAGAAGAGGACGACTACATGTCGATGGTGATATCGGACCCGACGCCGTTGCGGGAGACGCTGACGCAGCGCACGTTGCGGCTGCAGCGGGAGGCGGAGGCACGCGGGCGGCCGAAGAGCAAAGCCGAGCTCGCGCGGCAGGAGAAGGAGAAGCGCGAGGCGGCGCTGCAGAAGAGTCTCATCGACGCCGAGGCGGAGCGGAGCAACAAAGGTCTGCGCATGATGAAGATGATGGGCTTCACGCCGGGGAAGGGGCTCGGCCGCGGCGACGGCGATGGCAAAGGGAAGGAGTGGAAGCGCGGCGACGCTGTCCTGGAACCCATCGGCGTTGCGGTCAAGGAGGATCGAGCCGGGATAGGACACGCGGCGGAGATGAAGCGGAAGCTGGAGGAGGAGGCGGGCGCTGCCGGCGGCAGGACGACGAAACGCGTCGACGTCGATCCGGAGGACTTTCGCGACCGCGTCCGCGTCGAGCGCGAGGAGATGCGGTTCCAGGCGCAGTTCTACGCCGCTCAGAAGGTGGCCGAGAAGCTGGATATGGCTAGGGACTACGGCGTCGAGGAGGTTGATATCGGCAAGGCGAGGGAGATCCCGATGAGGTCCATCAACGTCCTCTGGCGCGGACTGGTCAAGCACCGCGAGGAGAAGGAGCGCGAGCGCAGGATGAGACACGATATGGAGCAGGGGCTGGCTCAGCCGCGGCTGCCCGGGTACCACAGGATGCACGAGCTCGACGAGGTGGACAGAGTCGCGCTGGGCGTGAAGCCCGGGCTCCTCGGCGAGAGGGGCAAGATCTTCGAGGAGGACGGCGGGGGAGGGGACGGACCGGAAGACGAAGACGAGGAGCTCGATGCCTTCGAGGAGCTGCCGTTCGAGCAGAAGCTGGACAGGATCGTGCGCCATCTGAGAGATGTGCACAAGTACTGCTTCTGGTGCAAGTGGCAGTACGACGACGACGAGATGGACGGCTGTCCCGGCACGGACGAGGCTTCGCACGGATAGGCGGACCACACACTGTCTGGCCACGTAGAAGTGGATGTGCTACACATGATTTGCAGTTTGATACGTATGTAGTTCTGACAGTGGGCGTACATTGTAGATCACTCGGGTGCAGTTTCCACAGCAATAATCGCAACTCCGAACGGAGGATGTTGGGGGCGGGGGAAGGGCTGCACGCAATCAATGAAATCGTCCATCTCTGCTCTTGACGCCGTCTCCACACTACAATCCCGTTGCCCTAGTACGTGTTCCTCCTGTGTATGGGTCCGGAGAGTAGAGAAAGACACACACGCTCTTTCTGCCCGTCCGGGGCCTGTTGCTACCTAGGTATGTACATACTTAGGAAGAGTGAGCTGATTTTGTCCTTCGTCTTTTTTTTTAGGTTGCTTTGTCATTCTGTATTCGGCCGTGTGAGTAAGCTGGATTAACGGGCGGACTCGGGTGAGGAAGAGAACAGGCTTCGATGGAGCAGGGCGGCCGTCTCGCAGACTTTTCTCGATGCATCTCGGCCAGTTGGGACGTGGGTGGCCGGTTCGGGTCAGTAACTCTTTCCGAATGCGGACGGCTACACTATGGTCGTTGTTTATCACTCTGCTGTCCTTCGCACCTCCACACCACGCATTCATCACTCGTCCCAACCACTCCCATCCCCCATGCAAGCCGAAACCGAAGCCAAAACGGCGCTTCCCGAGATCTGGGAACAAGCATTCGCCGTGCTCTCGACTCGCCATGGGGCGACGCCACACCCGGCGTCACTAGCGCATCCATCCCGCGAACAGCAGGAGCATCAGGAGGCGCAGGAGGCGCACATGCTCTGCCTCCTGCACCGGCTTGAGGAGCAGGTTTCCGAGAGACTGCACGAGCTGCGGTCGCTGCTGGAAGCGCAGCGCGACATCCTGGAGGTGGTGCGCGAGGAGCAGCGACGGCTGGCGGCCCTTGTCACGGTGTGGGGGGCGAAGCCGCCGCTGCTGCTGCCACCGCCGCCGCCGAATTTCCACGAGCCTTGGGATCCCATGGCGGGCGCGGCAAGGCCACGCAGCGCGCTGCAACATGCACTGTACGGCGGCATCGAGCCAATAGGCGCAGACCGGCTTCAGCCGCTCGCCGGACAGAAGAAACGCTGGACGCAAAGTCCCGCCGTCCCCTTCGCCCCGATCCGGACCGTGCCCCCCGCTCCGCAACAGAATGGAGAGCTGCAGCAACTCCAGAAGATGAAGATCGAAAGCCTCCTCCTTGAGACGCAGGACGACCCATCTGCGGGGATCCAGACCCCTACGAGCTCGGATACAGGTCTGCTCGGCATTCCAGCAACGGCTCCTACCCCAGCTCCCGGCGATGTCGGAAAACAGCGGCCACCGAAATCGCTGCAACAGCTGCGACCGCAGCAGCCGCAGCAGCCGGTGGAACCGACCATCCCTGGTACGCTGAATTCGATGGCAGAGAGCGAGGCCGGGCAAGACCCAGCAGAAGAGAAGCGCCCCGACACGTGGGGCTGGTCGCAAGCGTCCTCGACGCCTTCGCTCCTTTCCGAGCCCGACGGTGATGGCGGTAGTGGCGGTAGTGGCGGCAGTGGTGGCAGTAGCGCTACGATACAAGTCCCCCGTTCCAGAGTGGGCACGCAGGCACAATCCGCTACTGCTACCGTGCAGACAAAAGGCGATGAAATACTAGTCACCAGTTCAGAGGGCCGCGATTTGCCGACGGTGGGGGGATCCCGCCCCCTGGGCACGCAGGCACCACCGCCGGAACCGTCAGTCGCACCGACGATCGTCGCGCAGCTGCGACCTCCTTTGCACAACGTCACTAAGGGCCCCATCACGCCGAAAAAGAAGAAGCGCTCCCTCCTGGTGTCGTCGGACGACGAGGAAGAGATCTACGACCCGTTTCGGGATACGGGCGCCGAAATCTCGCCGAGAGTCATGCCGGCGAGAGCTTGTAAGCGGCGGTGCTAGCGGGAGGATGGAGCTGGGAGAGGGGGGGGAAGGAGGGACGCCCGGACTGGTGGAGTTTGTTTTTACGGGGGCACAATGAATGGCTTGTAGCCAGGATGGACAGTAGTCGAGACGGACACGGGTCGGATTCGTTTTGTTGATTTGCTTTGCCTTTTACTCGCTATCTGTAGCTACCTGTGTTGCGAAATATACACACTTTGTATTCATACGTAGTTGTACACCCCGCCGTGGATGACTGGCGGTGCTGTCCTACAATTCCAGCGACAGTTCGCCCCGCTCCGCCACCGGCTCCTGCTCCTCCGATCCCGGGCTGGCGGTGCCGTCATTCTCCTCCTTCTCGGTCCACCTGTCGATCCACTCCAACACTTCGGTGTGCCACTGCAGTGAATTCTCGGGCTTCAGCACCCTACATACCCATGCACATGCAACATGTTAGCCCCGCCCTTTCTTACCCTCTCTCCATGTGCGAGGGAAAAAATAAATAAAAATAATCTTACCAGTGGTTCTCGTCCGGGAAATGCAAGAACTTTGACGGGATGCCGAGTTCCTGGAGGACATTGAACGCGGCGAGGCCCTCGCTCACGGGCAGACGGTAGTCGAGCTCTCCGTGGATTATCATCTGCGGCGTCGCCCAGCTGTCGATGTGGCGCGCCGGGTCCCAGCGTTCGTAGCCTGCACGGTTGGACCAGAGCGTTCCTTCGAACTTTTTTTTTTTCCCGGTACGATGTTAGAGCGGGGAGCAATGAAGGTACATAGATGAGGGGGGGGGGGGGGAGGAGAAAAAAACGCACGTCGTGTTGAGGAAAGTACAGTTCTTCGGAGGAGTATTGGTTCAGCGTGCTGAAGACGCCGTCATGGCAGACCAGAGCTTTGAACTTGCGCCCGAGAGGCTGGCCTTGGATGTAGTTTATCATGTCTTTTTACCCCCATTCTCCGTCAGCCGCCCGGTGTTTTTGAGGAGGGGGGTGTGACTTACATCCTCCGTACGATGCGCCTAGGGCTACCGCGTTGTCGAAATCGATGTAGTCTTTCGCTTCGTGCTTGGTCTGGAGATACTTGACGGCGAGCTGGAGGTCGATGTACGGTTTTCCGCCCCACTGACCTTGGATCGCGTCCACGAATGCTTGTCCGTACCCCGTGCTGCCAGTCGGATTTACGGCTACGGCGATCCAGTCCTGCTCGGCGAACAATGTCGGGTTCCACCTAGTGCTCCAGCCATCGAGCCAAGCACTATGTATCCCTTCCGTCAGTACTGGAGGGAGGGAGGGAGGGGGCGAGGGGGGCAAACCCCTGCGGTCCACCGTGGATGAAAAAGGCCATCCTGTACTTCCGCCCCTTCCTGAAGAAGCTGGGCTTGATGATGAAGCCGTGCACTCTTACGCCGCTCGCGCCGGGGAAAAAGAAGTCCTCGATCTGCTTGTGGCTCAGCGATTTCTCGTGCTCGGGCTGCGGCTGCAACGCAGTGAGGTTCTTGTTCTTGGTGTCGAGGACGAAGCTCCGGGGCGAGGAAGTGAAGGAGCTCATGTGCAGCAATATCTTCCCACTAGGGAGAAGCTGGAAATCGGACACCGAGTGCTCGCCCCAGGCCTCTTCGGCCACCCCGGTGCGTGCCGAGACGCGGTAGAGCTTGTGCCGGCCAGCGCTGTCTGCGGTGGCGTATATGGTCGGCCAATCGGCGCCCCACTGGAGGGAAGCAGGCGAAACGTCCCATGCGCCCGCGAGCGCAGCGGCGCTGAGCCCGTCCTGCCGCGAAACGTAGATCTTGTTGATGTCGGACTCGTACCCGTTGCGTGCCATCTGGAGGAAGGCGATGGAGCCGCCGTCGGGTGAGAACTTTGGCGATGACGAGGCGCCGCGGGGGCTGCCATCGTGTATGGGATCGTTCAGAGCCCGCGGCTTGCGCGAGCCGTCGAAGGGGACAACGTAGACCAGGGACTGCGTGTTGTTGGCAGGATTCAGTCCGGGCGTCTTGGAGACGAACACCACCTGCTTTCCGTCGGGAGAGATGTCGAAGTCCGACGCGCCGCCGAACGGCTGCACGGGCGTCTCGAGGCCCGAGCCCGCCGGGAGAAGGTTCCGGGGCGGTGGCCCGGAGGCGTAGCGCGAGCCCTGCAGCGACAGCGTCCCGGAGAAGATGGACGACCTCTCCGCCGCGATGTACGAGTCCCAGTGGCGCACGAAGAGGGACTCGTACACCTGCCCGCTCGCGCGCGGTTTCTGCGCCCTCTTGGGGTTGTACAGTGTCCCGTTTGGGCTCGCGAGGGCCGAGAACACGAAGTGGATCGTGTCTTTCAGGGGGAGAAGCTGCAGATCCGACACCGGCCCCGCCACCGTCGCCGCCCTGTACACCTCCGCCTCGTTCACGCTGGTCGGCGCGATCCAGAAGCTCGTCGTCGCATCGCCGGCGGTGACGTTCGTGAACAGCACCCGGTCGTCAGAGATCCACCCGACCGCCTTGATGTTGCTGTGCGGATACAGCTCGGACGACCCGCCGGTCGAGAGGTCGAGCAGCTTCCACGATAGCGTTTGCGTATGCTCCACGAAAGAATACGTGGAGCTCGAGTAGATGGCCAACGTCTGGGTATGCGGGTCAGGCGCGTGAGAAAGCGTGCGTGGCCGGGAGCGAAAGCGCGGAAACTTGGAGTAGAGCCCACCCCGCCACTGTTGGCCTTCGCGGCGGACCGTCGAGGCGCACTCAGGACATTCCTGCATGCGTTAGACAAGTAACGGGCACATTGGGGGCTGGTTTTCCGTCCAACATACTCGGGCGTGAGAGCTGAAGCCGCAGCAGCGGATAGAAACACGGTGGCGAGGCGGAGCAACATGGTGCGCGTCTGGATTGACCGACTGGAAATACGCGCTGGGAACAATTTATGTTGATAGATACATAGAGTCTATGTATTCCACGCGAACCGGAACCTTACATAACCCCCCCACGCATGCCGTCATGCACACAGCTCTAACAGGCGTGGGGGGGATGCACTAACACCCATCCAGACAGACATGTGCACCATCACAGAAACCTGCTTACTCAGCAACAGTTTTGAGGCCTGACAACACGGCTCACTGTGCTGCGTGGACTCGGCCGCCCCGCGAGTGAGCGACGGACCACCCGCCATCGTCGGGCGTTTTGCCGTCCTGGCCCGCATCGCCGTCATAGCTCCTCACTCAGCGCCCGAAAGTGCCCCGCTTGTTGTAACATGACTTCTGTATGCTTAGTCAGTCCTCGTGACTTCCACTGATACATACATAGATACTGTAGATAACTATAGGCAGTGGCGTCACATCGTCACAAGACAACCATCACATCTTCACATCACTACCATTGACACCGCTGACAGCCGTCTTCCATGTGCCAGACGGGCGGGACTCGGACGCGATCGAGAGAGGTCGACAGAAACTCGACAGCCAATTTGGCCTACCGTCGCTGATGCGGTCGCTGCAAGCGGGGCTCCGTCGGTCGGTCCGCAGGAGGGGGCGGTGCTTCCGCTTGTTGCTCATTGTTTGGCGTGCGACCAATTGTTATTCCGATCATGGCAATACACACACAGGTTGAGGCCGGACAGGAAAACTGGGCAAAATGACTGTCGCCATGATCTATATAGGTCGCATGCGAGTATGAATAAACAAAAAAAAAACACGGGTTGAGGCTCCCCTGGCCCTGCATCGAGGAAAAGAGCGCAACTGTCGTTCCTCCACCTCAGCCCCCCCCCCAGCCTCTTCTCCTCCGCCATCTCTTCCCTCCTTGACACCCAACTCTGGGTGTCTTCCTCCGCCACATCTGGTATCCGACGTCCCACATCCGTGGTGGCGAGGAAGTCCGGGATCGCCTGCACCGCGCGTCCGCGAAGAGGTCACCGATCTCGAGAATCGATCCTTGCCTCCGCCCACAGGAACTAGTTACCGCTGACGCGACTTCCGGCTGCATATGCTGGTACTTCTTGCGGGTGATCTTCGCTCCTTCGCCTCCTTCCGCTTGGTCTCGGCGATCGAACGGTGGAGGGACGGTGCTGTGAGGAGGGCTAATGGTGTTTATTTGCGGTAAGCAGAACACGCGGCCCGTCGAGTACTCTGCATCTGTAATAGGCTCCGAGCGTCGAGGCTGGGTGATCGGTCGTGATCGCATCAGGGCGCCCTCTTTGGAGACTAGCTAGATACTCTGCGTGCATGCCCACGCTTGTTTGGACATGCTCGCCGCCTTTGTCCACACTACCGTTGTGGCGTCCGAGGTCTTAGGTATGTACTCTGCATTGCATTTGCGTTTTGCACTTTGCTTTTTCTTTTCTCTCTTTTTCTGATTTTGATTTGATTTCTGTTGGGTGATGCGGGGAGCCATCCAGTCAACCCGCCACCCATCTCCGCACCCACACATAGATAGCAATCCGCTTCGAACTTTGATCTCGCTGCTCATTGGCCATGCACACTACACAAGCAAGCACGGTCCGAGCTTTCGACAGCACTGAATGCGGCGGTTCATATCTAGGTCGTGTTGGAATTTCAGTCTCCACCAAACTGCCGACTCGACTCGGAACATGGAACCAAAACGGCCGGGTGGCTGAGAACTGAGACCGATGTTTTCCCCCGGAGCCCGCATGTCCCCCCTTCGAGGCAACAAAAGAAACGCACAACTTCTAGATACATATTCGGTTTCCAGGAAGCCAAGAAGCCAAGGAGGTACATATCTATGTACGCGCGGAGTGCGGCTGTGCTGTCTCGGCCCTCTCGGCATTCGGCACGCACTGGAGTGTGCTTGGCTTTGGCTGGTCCGAAAGAGCAGACTTGGAGGGCAATCGCTCCTGGCCTAGCGGGGCTTGGGGGTCCCGACCAACATCCATCCGGCCGGTTGCTTGGCGGGCATCGAAACTTGACAGCTATCGTGCAGGACATGGCCGCCAACGAGTTTTCGATCGCTTTGAGCATTCTCCCCGTGCCCGACGGTCATGTGATGGATGGGACTGGGTTCTCTCTTCTTCCTTTTTTTTCTCTAGTTTCTTTTCCCCTCCTTCCCCAGCATCCAATGGACTGATCTCGATCCGATAGACCTCAATCGCACCGCCCTTCGCTCTTGTGTCACGGGCAGTCCGAAAGTGCCAGCTCACACGGCGGCGATGACGACAGTACTTACAGCAGAACATCGGTCCAACGGGAAGAACGCTAGGGGCCAGCTGAGAAGTGCGCAGTCTGTGAGTGAGCGAGAGTGTGTGGCTCTGGGCTATTCCCATTTGCTGGGGCAACATCTGGACATTGGGTCACGCATGTTTTTTTTTCTTTCTTTATTTTCTTTTCCAGTGGACACCAACGGGCGGCGGGGGAGGCAGCAGGCACCGAAGTATCTACTGTACAGACTGCTGCTCCCTACCTGTGCGTTGTTCGAACGGAGGGATCTCAACGCAGGAAGGAATGTCTCAGCCTGCCTGGCGCACAGCTCGATTGGGCGGATCGGGATCAGCTCCAGCGATACATAAGGGAACCAACATCCCCCGGCGGCCAGCTAGAAGCGCATCCGCCCATCGGTCTCGCTGCTCCGCACTCGACTCGACTTGGCCGACTCTACTCGACTCGACTCGACGTTCGCACGATCTAAATCGAGGTTCCTCCCATCGAGCACGTATGACTCGCTCACCCAACCCGCCGCAACACGAATAACACCCATCACAAAAAATATCAAAAGCCGGAATAAAATGTATCCGGGCTATCTCTTCATAGGGGTGCGTATCTTCGAGGTCATCTCGTTGATCCCGATCTGGGGGATGCTCGCCTGGTTCGTGGACCTATACCAGCCGGCAATACCGCACGACTACATCCTGTACCCATTCATCGTGAGCCTTCCTCCCTTCCCTCCCACTGTCAGTGTCCGACCTCTGTTTTGACGCATCCCTTCCCGTGCAGGTAACGCTCCTCGCGACTGTCTGGGCCATCACCACGCTCATGATGTACCGCAGCATGGGCTGGACACCCATCTACATCGCGATCGTCGACATATGCTGGTTCGGCGTCCTGATCGTGGGCGTGGTCCTGCTCGCGCCGTGGATCCGCGGCACGGACTGCGTGCACTGGGAAGGCCAGAGCTTCAGCCTTAGCGGCAGCGGTATCAGCGTCAACCCCGGCGACCTCACCGTCGCGAAACAGTGCATGATGCTCAAGAGCTCATGGGGCCTTGCGATACTCAATATCATACTGTTTTTCGCATCCGCTGTCCTCGCCTGGGAGGTCTGGAATCGCACCGGCGTCGTCATCGAACGGCCGAGAGGAAGCAGCAGGAGGAGCAGATGGTAGATACAGGTTGGCTGTATGAACAGATGTTGGATGGATGTTTTCTCCCCTTCTTTCTGGTTTTTTTTTTTTTTTGCGTCCGCTGAAGCTTTTTATACGACCGCGACGTCTGTGTGAACGAGGCGACACCTCGGGGATGGGATGTACATATACCGTATGCAATGGGGATAATGGTGTTTGGAGACAATGTTGATGATGGCCTGTAACTACCCCGATCCAGCTGCTAGATCGATGTCTCCTTTTCGGCACGTGACGCCATGGTGTCTGAAACCAGAGCGGTCCTGCAGCGGATCTCCTCCGCCCCCCGCCTTCCCGCCTGTCAGCATCTCCGACACTCCACATCTCCTCCGTATCTACACATACGCAGATCATCCGGATTCCGGCTCGTCCCGGATATAGCGGTTCGGCGTGTTTTTTTTCCTGGCGACTGCGCTTGTCTAGGGTAGATAGCTCTGGAGATCTTTGCCCTTCCATTCCCTGCAGGAACCGGACGGTCCGTTTTGTTTCCCCCCACCTCGGATCCCACGTTCTAGGAATCCAGGTCCTATTCCGCGCACTCCTTGTCGCCCCACGCCACCCTGCCAGTGCATCAGACATCTACCCGTCGACAAGAATCAGATAACTCTCTAGCGCTTATGCCATCCCACCCTCATCCAACCCCCATCCCACGTCCGTTCAAACCGACGCGGAGAAGTCGAGGTATACATAGTACATACATATAAGCATTTTAGCCGCACCCGTGGGGCCCGAGAAGCCACTCTGCAAGCATATTGTATGTATGTGGTCAAGATTTAGAGTTGATGCCACAAAGGCAAAAAGGCCCATTGGAGGAAGTTCGGACAGGAGCTGTGCTCTGGTTTGAGTGCCAATGGTCTCACTGGCTTTCGATTGCGACAAAAACTTGAAGTTGTAAAAAAAAATAATCCCAGGCATGGAAAATCTGCCTTCAAACTTTACCCGACGAGAGGACCGTCAAACCCTCAAACATCTTTGGTCGGATGTTCCTCGGACTCTGTAATTTGTCTGGCTACATAAACCTACAATCCCAGTTGGCTCACTGATTCAGAAAACAAGCTGAGGGAGTTTGTTGGTGGAATGACCTGTCACAAGGGTTCGAGGGAGTGTTCCTGTAGTGAGCTAATTCTCGCTGCTTTTTTTTTAGCTTTTGGATGACTTTGGCATTCAAAAGAGTTCAAAAGCATCGCTGAGTTTTATGGCTTCTCAGGCCCCTCTTGGATTCGGCAGTGTATTTTGCCTTTTTCTTCCTCTCAAAATCCAGGCTCTCTGAGCCTGGCTAATACATGAGTTAAAAAAAAAAAAAATTTAGCCGTGCCGTTGTATTTCCATGGAAACGAGTCCCGACGCGTGCTCTCCCCCTCCTCCGACTCCACCACCGCGATGCCCCGCCATAGAGCGTCGCCGCCAGATGGACTTGGCCGACTGAGCGCAGATCCGGCGGAAACGGCGCGGGGGGGGCTCATGTCAGTCGCCATTCGTGATTCCCCCGTAGATATGTCTCTTTCATCGCACGAAAAACAAAAGAAAAAACACGGCGGGGCCGTCTCCTGGCTACCGAATGAGTTACAGACTGTTGGTGACGGTGGCCAGGAGCAATATAACGTCTACCGACTGTATGTAGGCTTTTTTCTTTCTTTCTTTTCTCGTTTTTTCCTCGCTGAATTATATTATGGACGCACAGCCGATGCGAGACATCGACGCTCGACAGAGATCGTCCCGAAATTCTCGCTCCTCCTCGCATGCCGCCACTGCCCCCCTCCCCAACGGCTCGGGCGCACACAGGAGTCTTCGCCTCCTGCGTGGGTTCGGACGCGTCCCCGTGCCCGCTGCCGGGTGAAGCGTGACAGCAGTGAGGAGCTCATCGGGCTGAGCGGATGCTCCGATTGAGGCGTGTGTGTGCCCGACCGCGGGCATCCAGTGGGGCATCTTGTTTGTCTGGCATTCCTTTTTTTTATATTTTATTTATGGATGAGTATCTAAAAGGATAGGCGCAATAACTATACATAAGACGCTGCCGTTCTCGTCACGGGGGGAGAGGACGTTCTCCACTTTTGTGGGATCCCATGGTGTGGTTCCCGCCGGCGGGGATCCTGTCCGCCCAACCCGAAAGCTCGGGGAGGAGCGAATTGCGTGCACCGACCAGCTGGCCGGAGACCGCCATCATGCATGTATTGTACTACTTGACTAACAGTACACAGAAGATCACTCGTCCTCCACCACCCCCCCAAACAAGTGAGGCCAAAGAAGTGGTAGGGGCACCTTCAGGCCTAGGAAGGTGCGCGGGCAGAGCTGAGAAGATAACGCTGCCACCCATGTCAGAGAAGTTGGGGGCGGACGTGATAGGGAAGGGCAGAAAAAAGCGAAGGGGGAAGCGGAGCGAGACAGAGCAGGCTTGGCCATCTTCACGGACGGGTCACGAGCTGATAGCGGGGCATCAGGGCACTCAGTTGTCTGGAAGAAAGGAAAGGAGTGGGCGAGCATCAAGGCACACATAGGCTTTAACCACGAGGCCTTCGACGCGGCACTGGCGAGAGCATTGGAAGTAGCAGGAAGGAGACGGCTCGTCCCGGAAAAGTCACCGTATTCACCGATGCGCAGGCCGCAATCACGAGAATCGCGCCGGACGGACCGGGGCCAGGCCAGCAGTACGCCCTGAAAGCGAGGAAATGGATAGCGCGACTGAGAGCAGCAAGGCCAGGCATAAGCATCGAAGTGCGTTGGTGTCCGGCCCATGAGGGGGTGGCAGGCGGTGAGAGAGCAGACGAGGAAGCGAGGCAAGTAGCAGAGGAGCCAGGCGCACGGAACCGCCTGTTCAAGGGCTGCAGACAATGGAAGACGCAGCAGAGGGCTCTGTGGGCAGAGGTACGAAGAGCTACGGGAAGAGGGAGGGACCGCTTCAAGATCCGAGGCCCATTCGCGGACGAGCGGCGCACCCAGTCAGTCCCGAACTTCCTTCGCACCGCCGGGGTGGGAAGCAGGGTGGGTCCACGAGCAGTGCCTCCGAAACCGGGCGAGGAACCGACCGATGATGGGGACGTGGTCGGGGAGCGCGGAAGCAAGGACGCGGATGAGGGCCGAGGGGAGTGCGAGGAACTGGAAGGCGAGAAGGGCGCGAAGGATGAGGAGGAGCAGGCGACGGGAGCAGAGAGTCCTTTCCTTTCTTGTTTTTTCTTTCGGTCGCGAGACGAGCTTCCTGTCGCTGATGCATTCCTTCGGCTTCCGTTCTTCTTCTTTTGCAATTACGGGAAAGGCCAGGCGGGGGCAGCGGGGTGTTGCCGCGGGCCCGCCAGCGGACTATGAGAGGTCGCGGCGGACGGCGAACGGACAGGACTGTGTATAATATCGCCACGATCCGACAGGGTCGCATGCAATCAATGAACCAGACCGTATGCGTTGCCACGACTGTCTCTGGGTTATATAGTACCTATGTATGTACATAATAAAGTCGTGTTGCTTGACATCGAAGACTCCAACAAAATGCACAAGTAGAACGTGACCGTAGGGGCTTCCACATATGATTTACAACACGCCTTTTTCTTGCTAGGCTGCTTCCAAAACATACTGTCTGCAGCCCGCTGGTCGCTTGACTTGGAAATTAGCTGCGGTTGCAATGTCAAGTAGGTTTTGAGGCGGCCTTGGCCCTTAGAGCTGCATTTGCTCAACTCCGAAAGGTAACACAGTCGGCTTGCCTCCAGCTCGCTTCAGGTATTGAATACATAAGACACGCAGTAGAGCCATGAATGAGTGAATACATGCATGTATTGAATGAAGGGACGCAGAAATGTTAACAATGAGGCAACACATGCAGCCTGCTCATCCGGGTTGATGTACCAACAGTACTTTTTACGTAATGATGTGTCGGACGTTCTTGCTGCTAACTATATATGTGTGTATCACATAGTTACATGGCGTTATATACCATTAATTATTGGTTGTTGCGGACGGCACAGCACTGAACAGAGTTGAGCGAGCGGCTAAAAGTTAAGCGAGCAGTAGTTACTACATATGTGAGCGCTCGATTAGGAACGACGTCGTGCAGCAGCGGAGGATATGTACATGGGAGTGTCTTTGCGTTTCGACTTTCTTCTTCTTTACACACTTAAGCAATACATACACGAAGCCGAGGAATACGGTGTTCGTCTCACCCGTGATCATCTCGCCTCCGAAAATCCCTCTAATCGCTCAGCCCCTGTTCGTGTTTGTGCTCGTCCTGCACAAACATCGAATTGATTATATCCGTGCTCACGCCAGATTCTCCTAACATCCTCTATCGTCCTGCCACAGGGACTCGGTCACCGGTCACCGTCCACCATGGGCGGCACGGCCAGAGTTGGAGCTCCCGATCGTGCAGCAGCGGAGATGGGGTGTCTTCAGTCTTCCTTCTTCTCTTCTTCTTTACACTCACTTGGCAAGTATGCTACAGAAACCGGGAGCCATTTTCTTGAGACCCATCCTCTCATCAATCCACTCGTCTTGCTCCACTGTACTTCTTCTTTCTTCACACAACACTAGGTCGCCACCGGCATCCGACTTTGCCTTGTCTTCTTTTCCTAGTTGTGCACTCTTTTGCTCACTCAGCTCCTCACAGCATCACATCGTACTCTCCGCTCACCTGCTCGTCCGCGCTGTGGTGGAAAGGAGATCACGTCCGGGGAACAGTGGGCCAAGCAAACGAGCTGCAGCTCCGGGTCAACCAGAGGCACGGGCGACTACAGGCTGCTTCCGAACGACCAACCTGGGAGCGCTATCGATGGAGTCGGGCCTCCGGGCAGCAACAGCGCAACCGGAGAACAGGCAACGTCGTTTCGGGCTACGGCTGCTGAGCCTGCCGCACGGAGACCAGGCAAGAGGGATAGTGGGCGCGCCGACAGAGCTTGGGCGACGGCTCACGAATGCCTTGGCCTATGTGGGAGCAACGGAGAGCACAGTGCTGCGCGAGGAACCCGAAACACTCAACGCGGCCTTGCTACATGAAGTAGAGAGGAAGCAAGGATGGAGGCAGAAAAGCCACGGCCAGGACTAACTATGTACACAGATAGGTCGCGAATGGAGGACGGAGCAGCTGGCTATGCAGTGGTGTGGAAGGGGGAATCCTGGGCGGGTATCAAAACTCATATGGGATACAACCAGGAGGCTTACGACGCGGAGTGTGCTACCCTCGCGCGTGCCTTGGATTCGGCTTCGAGAAGAAACACAACCCCGGAACGGGTCACGATTTTCACAGATGCGCAAGCGGCCATCAGACAGATGGCATCAGATGAACCAGGCCCTGGACAACAATACGCCCTGCAGGCACGGAAGCATATCGCCGCCCTGCGTAGGGCTAGGCCAGGCATTGTCATCGAAATCCGATGGTGCCCAGCTCACAAGGGAATCGCAGGCAATGAGAAGGCCGACGAGTGGGCAAAGACCGCGGCAGAGGAGCCAGACACCCACGGGGTGGAGTGGCTGAACTACTCCGATCGGACTGAAGTTCGGGCACTGCCCCTCCCACGGTCCCTTGCCAACCTCAAGCGGGAGATCTCGGAGAAGAAGTGGATAGAGGCACGCCAGTGGGCTGGGGGCCGGACCTCGAAGAGGAAGTACCGCATGCCAAAGAACCAGAGACCCGATGGCACGGTGGCCGGCAGCGCTAAGAGGCTTGCCTCGAGGTACTACCAGCTGAAGACAGGACATGCCCGGACTGGACAGTACCTGTACTGGGCTAAAGTTCGCCCCGATGCCCAGTGCTGGTGGTGCAAGTGCCCCTCGCAAACAAGAGACCACCTCTTCAAGGTGTGTCCAGAATGGAAGATGCAGCAGAAAATTCTGTGGGCGGAGGTGTTGAAGGAGACCAAGAGGTGGAAGAGCAGGTGGACGGTCCGGGACCTGCTGGCCGACGGGAGATGTAGACGGGCAGTGCTGGGCTTCCTCTCCTCCACGGACGTGGGAAGGCTGGTGCTGCCGCAGACAGAGGAAGACGACGCCGGAAGTGAGGTGTCTGAGTGGGAGCAGCAAGGGGAGCGGGAGGGAGAGGCGGAGGCGCCGGGTGCTGTGGACGATATGGGTGAAGGGGAGGAACTTCCGCTGTTCCTTCCCACTCCCTCATTCATAGCATCGGCAGGCGAGGAGTAGGGGACGGGTCACTCTTTTCCTTCCGTTCTTTCCTTTGTCAATTTCCTTGGGCGCGTCTATTCTTTCTTGGGACAGGCCTAGGCGGAGGGCAAAGGGGAGCTTGCAACGAGCCGCCAACGCGCGGACTGCGGACAGGAAAACGGGGCAAAATGTACGCCGCCATGATCTACATAGGTCAAATGCGAGTATGATTAAACAAAAAAAAACCCTGCTCGTCCGCTCTCCGGCTCTCACACAGTTACACGGTGGTCTGTCCGCCCTATTTTTCCATATCCCGATTGCAGGATTTCAATTCCTCCTGGTAAGATGAACTCATCTTCCTCAAGTGGATATTCTAATACGTTTGAATATTCCTCATCATCTCAAGAACTCGCTCGTTGGCACGTTACTACGTACATATGAGATACTTAACGGTGGGTCATTCCATCCGGTGAGTAGGATATCCAGATCTCAGCAGGTGTCATGTATATACACGTGCAAATACGGTGGAGGTGGTATGGATACTGGGTGGGGATCTAGTGATTGGGATTGAAACGGAGAAGTAGCATGCAGTCAAGATTTAATCGGTAACTTTTAAGGTACTGCGATAAACCCCATTCAGTCTCGGAACGGCGAATTCATTTGCCAATACTTCCGTGTGCTATTGTAGTCGAAATGCAAAATCAACGGCAGCTCGACAGCATGGGGATCGGGGCATTTGGAAGGTGTAGTGCAAAGATAGCCGCCTTGAAGCGGACTTGGGACTGCATTGAGAATCATGCAGCCAGAATATACTCTGAAGTCGGGCGCAACACTAGCTGAATTTTCTACTTGCATGTTTTTGACTCCCGGTGATATGCCGCCGCCAGCTTGGAATAGCGGAGATTTACCAGGATATTTCAAACTCGGCTTGTCCTACAATCCGAAGCTGGCCTGCTTGGCAACGACAGCAGTCGTCACAGCTGAACTCGAGTTCGCTCACTTAAATACTTCCAAAATTAGCTGCTTTTCTTGCACAGGCTGCACTCTCTCTCACACCGCCTGCCTGCCGTATGGCTCCGATAGGGAGAAACCACCCTTTTTGGTGGCATACTCACATTCAGCCCATGTGGACCACATATGGCGGCGTGCTTTTTAACCCCGACCTCGACCAGTCTGCAGGTGGCACATTGTGGCTCCCCTTGCCCTCTGCCGCGACCGCCTGACGTTGCTGTGTATCATACAACCACCCGTTGACTCCTCCCTGCTCGCCCGCCTCCAACCTCTTCGCCCGTTCCCCAACCTCCCGCTCCTGGAGCTCCGCTTCCGACACCCACTCTGCACATCCTCCACCACCCTCGTCCCACATCCGTGGTAGATAGGAAGCCCAGGATTGCCAGGCTGCAGCGCTCATCTGCGGGGGAAGTCTCGAGTCCTGAACCGATTCTTCCTCCTTTCAGTCTCCAGCAACACTTCCGCCCACTGGATTTTCTGCCGGGCCTTTCCAGTGGGGACAGTTCTTGAAGAGGTGCTCCCGGGCCTGGGGCCGATATGGACACCACCTGCGGGCGTGCTGGCTACTGGCGTTGCAGGACAGAGTGGTGCCGATGGCGGACGGCGGGTGCGAAGACTCCTGTCGCCAGCCGTCCCCCGTACGCACACGGCGTTGATTGTGGTTTCTCTGCACTGCGTACACTGTGTAGCGTTGAACGAACACGCAGCGGTGCGACGCATTGCGACTCGGCAATGGGGCTCGATCGATTGGGGGGGAGAGAGAGGCCGGCGTGACGGATTCGGAACTCGGGGCGCGGTTCTCGGACACTGCGTCGATCGAGCTGGAGACCGCTGGCTGCCCGCGGACGGCTCGGACACTGCCCCCACCTGCCGTGTGCGAGGTTGGACCGCAGGCTGCGGCGCTGTCCGCATGGCAATGCCGTGCTCGGCCAGGAGCACACGATTGCTCGAGCGATCACCGCGGGGCGGCGGGGAAGCGGCTTCAGCCCGCAGCTGTCCGTCCGCCAGTCCGTCGCCGCGGGGATCGGGGCGACACCTCCGCGGAGCGGTCTGGCTGGACCTCCAGGCGGCGGCGCTGGCCACCATCACAATGGCCCGTCCGCTGGATATAAACCATGGCCTCCGTCCGGAGAAGCTGCCTGCTAGTCCTCAAACACCTCCGGCAAACATCCACACATCCACACACAATCACACTGCTTGATCGTATCTATCCGTCCAGCCACTATGTCCTACCACATCGGGAGTGCCTATTCCTTCCCCCCGCACAAGCACCACCACAAGGAGGAGGAGGGAGCCGACTCCTCCGAGGTCGGGGCGGCTGTGGAGCACTACCGTGGCGAGCATGCCAGCATCGCGCCCTTCTTTCTCGGTCAGTAGTGTGGATTGGCGCTTTCGATGGCGGAAACGACTGACGGAAGGGACCCATCCAGGCCCGCAGGCGGAGAACATCGGCTTCTTCACCAGCTACATCCACCAGATCCTGCAGGAGCACAAGTGTGCGCGCGAATCGTACCACGGCAGCAGCGACCCCAACGGCGCCGACGACGGCCGCTTCATCACGTCGGCAATGCAGGCGCACCCGGCGTTCTCTGCCAGCCAGGAGCGGCTGAAGACCGAGCTGCACAACCTGTTCTTGCTGCTGACGCGCCACAGCGTGCCGTTCTGGAGCCCGCGCTACAGCGCCCACATGCTCATGGACACCAGCATGCCGGCCATGCTCGGATACCTCACCACCATGCTGTTCAATCCGAACAACGTCTCGATCGAGGCCAGTCCCGTCACCACCATCATCGAGATGGAGGTCGGCGAGCAGCTGTGCAAGATGCTCGGCTTCCGCCTCGGGGAGGGGACCACGCTGCCCGGGTTCCCGGACGAGACCGAGGGTCCGCTCGCGGACGGCGAGCGCGTCGGTTGGGGCCATGTAAGGCCGCACCCCACAGCTGAGAGAGAAGCGCTCGCTAATGCGAACCAAGATCACCTGCGGCGGCACCGCCGCAAACCTCGAAAGCATCTGGGCTGCCCGGAACCTCAAGTTCTACCCGCTGTCCATCCGGAACGCCATGGCGCTGGGCGAGGGCCTCGAGTTCATCGCCCCGACATTCAAAGTGTCCACCTGCAAGGATCCCGCCAGTCCCGTACTGTTCTCGGAGCTCTCGGTCTGGGAGCTGCTCAACCTTACGCCCGACGAGATCCTCGACATCCCGGACAAGCTGAGCCGGAGCTACGGCATCACCTCCGCGTACCTCGAAAAGGTCATGAAGAAGCACAGTATCCAGTCCGTAGGCAAGGACGCGATCGAACGCCAGTACGGCATCGCGCCGATGCGTTGGATGGTCTCCGCCACGAACCACTATTCGTGGCCGAAGAGCTGCGCGCTCACCGGCATCGGCAGCGCGAACATGATTGGCGTCAAGATCGACAACGAAGCCTGCCTGGACTTGGGGCATCTCCGCGAGGTCCTAGAGGAGCATCTCGCGAACGAAGTGGGAGTCTATGCCGTCACCGCCATCATCGGGTCCACTGAGGAGGGTGCCGTGGACGACCTCAAGGGCATCATGGAACTGCGGTCCGAGTTCCAGACTAGGGGCCTGTCGTTTGCCGTCCATGTGGACGCCGCCTGGGGCGGCTACTTCGCTTCCATGGTTCCTCTCAAGGAGGAGCAACCGGGAGACAACGGGCTCATCAGGGACCACCGCCTCAGGGCACATGTCGAGGAGGCATACAGGTACATCAAGTTTGCCGACAGCGTCACCATCGACCCGCACAAGAGCGGGTATGTGCCGTACCCCGCCGGTGCTCTGTGCTATAGGGACGGGCGGATGAGGTATCTCGTGACCTGGACCAGTCCTTACATCGCCAGAGAGCATGAGCCGGAGAGTATTGGCGTGTTTGGTGTCGAAGGCAAGTCTCTCCGTGTCGAGCTCCTGCGGTTCACCGCACTGACGGGCGATCAGGAAGCAAGCCCGGTGCGGCAGCCGTCGCTACCTGGCTGTCCAATTCAGTCATCGGAATGCGCAACAAAGGGTACGGAGTGCTTCTGGGGGAAGCCTCCTTTTCTTGCAGCAGGGTGAGCAGTTACACCATCTCCCGCTGTATCATGCAGCTAAAACGTCCTCGTAGCTTTCTGCCCACTGGGCAGCCATGTCCATCGATGACGACGTCTTCAAAGTCGTCCCCTTCAACCTGCTCCCGTCGGAGCGGAAGGAGGGCTGCACGCCAGGCGACATCGCGGCCGAGCGCAAGTTCATCCGCGACCACATCCTCCCCGTCGAGAACATCGCCCTCCTGTCGGACCCGAAGGCACTCGGGCTCTTGCGCGAGCTCGGCTCGGATCTGGTCATCAACTGCTTCGCCGTCAACTTCCGCCTCGCGAACGGCGAGTGGAACACGTCCGTCGAGGAAGCCAACTACCTCAACAAGCGCATCGTCAAGCGCATGTCCTACGTGGACCCGAAGCAGGATCTCAACAGTGTCGAGTTCTTCCTGACGTCGACGGAGTTCGGCGAAGCCTACGGCGACTGCGCAAAGAACTTCAAGCGGCGGCTCGGCCTGGACGTGGACGACGCCGCGGACCTCTTCGTGCTGCGCAACGTGGTGATGAGCCCCTTCCCCACCGCGGGCAACTTCGTCGCCATGCTCGCGGACGTCTTCAGGAAGATCGTCGAGGAGGAGGTCAAGGTCTGCCAGCAGCGCAACTCGATCGACCCCGCGATCCACAGGTTCACCGTCCAGGGCACCGGCGACGACGGCAAGGTGTTCCTCGCCTACCAGCCGTTCTTCCACGAGGCCGACTGCCTCACGCAGCTGATCGTGTCGGCGGACATGGCGCCCGACGCCTTGTCGGAGTACCTATCCGCCCGCTCGAAGGCGACCCGGTACGCCACCTTCCACCTCGAGACCACCGAGAAAGTCCGGCTGTCCGACCTCCTGTCCGCCGGGCGGTTCGACGCCACAATGAAGAAGATGGATCTGACCCGGGAGTACTGGACGTTCCCATCGGCGTCATTCACGAACCTGCGCGTCATCAAAGACCGCTCGCTGTCGGACCGCTGCCTCGACGGCTCGTACCCGGTCAGCTACACGCCCTTCTACCTCTACGGCTCGGGCCGGGACGGCGACCAGCACGTCTCGCACGTGCTGACGCGGGCGCCGAACGCCATGCTCGTGGCCGACAACGTGGCGCTCGCGCTCTCGACGCCGCTGTCCGCCCTCGCGCCGCACCTGCGGAAGGGCTGCATCCTAGCCGCGACGTCGGTATTCGAGAACTCGCGCCAGCCCTTCGCGCCAACAACGACCAATATCCCGAGCCCGGCCGACCCGGCGTTCTTCTTCCTGCCGGACCGGACGCTGGACGTCAGCGTCTACGCGGACCCGAACGAGGACGACCCATGCGCGCACGGGCCGGGACTGCTCACGCACCTGGACCTCGAGAATCCGCTCGCGAAGGGCACCATGACCCTCGCCGGCAGCGTCTACGTTGACGCCAAGAACATCAACGCGGACGGCCTCGACGGCCTGCTCTGGAACGGCGACAATTGGGAGACGCCGGAGAAGCCGGCGCCCGGGGACGGCGCGCATGGGGCCTTCCCGCCCGGCATCGGCATCGGCATCGAAATCGGAGGCGGCATCGGTGGCATCGGCGGAGGCCTGGACCGCTGCGAGGGGCTGCAGCTGGATGCCGGCATCAAGGTCGGCAAGATCGAGGTCGAAAACTACTTCGGAGCCAAGGCTGGGCTGGGGAGGGCCCCCGCCAGGAAGGGACGGCTCGGATTGTGGAAGGATGAGGTGCGGGGTATTCTGGGCCGGCGTTGAAGCTGGTTTCTCTTCCTGCTTCCGAGAATGTATGAACGAACGAATGAATGAATCCTGGTTGCGTAGTTTTTTTTTTAGTTTTTTTAGGGGGAGGGGGAACGAAGTTCAACCAGTCTCCTACAACTGCTCGTGATATCGCATTAGCAAAGTTTGACCAAACCGGGCACGTACGTAGAGCATCTCCATCGCGATGACCATCACAAGAGAACGAAGGAAAAAGGCCTAGTTTTGAGGTTAAATTTTTTTTTCTCTTTATTTTTTTTTTATTCATCTCTAAAAATCTATTTCTTTTTCTTCGCAGAAGCGATGCTGCCCCCCAACCCCGACCTGGCAGTCATCGGCCTGCTACTGGCGCTGCCGATGCCGTCCACTCCTGGCGCCACCATCTGCTGCTGCTGCTGCTCGCCCGAGCCGTCGCCACCGCCGCTAGCCACGGCCGTCGTTGTCATAGCCTTGTCGAACGACCGTGGATCGATGCCGAGGATTCCCCCGTTGCGGTCGCCGCTGACCGAGAACTCCCTGTAGGCGTACTTCCACTCGTCGAGGAAGGCACGGATGGCGCGCGAGAGCTTGTCCTTGCCGCCCTTGGAATGGTGGCCCGTGCCGACGATGGCGTACAGTGGCTGCGAGGAATTCTGGTGGGCGACGAGGATCTCCTCGAGATATTTGATGCCTTCGTCGGGAAGCAGACCTAGGGGATGGTCTCGATCAGCCTATAAAGAAGAAAAAAGATGAAAATGAAATGCCGTGTTTTACTCTAGCATGAGATAACATAAAAATAAAAATAAAGGAAAGAAAGGAAGGAAGGAAGGAAGGAAGAAAACTAACCGTGAAGATCGACAAACAATTCCACTCCCGGCTGTTTGTTGCGCTCCTCGTAGATCGCCCTCGCTGCCTCTTTGTGCGCCTTGACCATGGCGAGGTTCTCATTGTTGGCCTTCCGGGAGTGCTCCTTGGCGGCCTTCGCGTCGTTTCGCTGCCAGGCACCGCTGGCCATCTGCAGATACTTGGCACGGAGAACACCATGATTCAGAGCTACCTTGCGGTGCTTGAGATACAGACGGTTGAGGCTGCTGCCGGTGTCGAGCCAGGGAATCTGCTGCGGCGCCGGGATGTGGGATGCCGAAACCTTGGAGTTTCCTCGCTTCGAGTTGGGGGAACCACCGACTCCAGCCCAGCGGTTGGAGTTGGGTCCGGGAGATCCCATGCGTACAATCTCGGCAAGCGACGACGGTCCGGTCGGGATGTCATTCTTGGGACGTCGGTCGCGCTTCTTGTGGTTCTTTGCACTGCCGAGCGACGGGAAGGCTTCGGAGTCGTCCAGCGGTATGGACGGGTCCTGGTTGCGGTCACGGTTCTGCTGGCGAGAGTGGGGACGCGAAGGTGTGAGCTTGAAGCCTGGGGACGGGCCAGTCATCCCGGAACCTACACCCGAGCCGCCATTCCAATGTTCGCCCGGTGAGAGCGAGGGGAACGCGGAGGCATCTTGAAACTGGAAGCTGGGAGGGGGAGTCGAGGTGCGACTGTCCGCGCCGAGCGTCATCTTCGAGACCGACATGGTTGGGTCGTGGGAAAAGATGCACGTGCTGCCAGCGAGACATGAGCCCATGAGCCAGTACTTGCAGATCGTGGTGCCCAGGTCGTGGGAGTATCGGCAATCTGCCCGGAGACACTGCCCGGTCGACAGGAAGAAGCGACAGACGATGCCGTTGCGAGGAGTAATGGGCCGGGATCTCTCGGGGTTCGGCGTAGTGGATTTTCCGATGATGGCGGCATTCTCGACCGGCGCGCAGAGACTGAACCCTGGGTGGTGTTGCTGCTGCTCCATCAACATGGCCAGGGTTGCGGCCAGGTCGTAGGAACAGACATCCAGCGCCTGGTCGATCTCCTCGTCCGAGCGCCCCTCGCCCAGAACGGAGCGCAGCATGTCGTGTGGGGTCATGCCTTGGGTCGGGCCAACGCCGTACACGTAGTTGCTATCGTCCCCGATAAGCCACTGCACGGTTTCGCTGCCGAGATCGCCGTATGCTTCGGCGGGCGCGCTGGTAACGTCGTGGTGGAGCACTGGCTCGTAGTTGTTGAGGGTCGGGGAGTGCGGGATGAGGGGAGACGAGTACGCTAGCCTCGGACTCGGCCTCGGCGACGGGAACGGCGACGATCTGAGCGACGGCGGGAAGCCAGGGGCCAGGGGAGGCGTGCCGCCGAGCGACGGCGTTGGCGTTCCTACGCGTGGAAATTGCCACGGCGCCGGCGACGCACGGCGGATGATAGTGTGGTTGTTGCGGATCGGAGGCGATGAAGCGGGCGAGCTCTTGGTGCGGTGTCGCCAGAGGACGTCAAGGACCTCATTGTCCAGCGTGCTTCCCTCAAGGTCGGTCTTGCTCGAGATAAGAGCCGAGATGCGCTCAGCCTGGTCTTCGTCGAGGATGTTCTCATCTTTCCGGCGAGTCGAGTGGAGGTTAGCTGTGATCCGGAACTGCCACCACTCGATTCTCGATGCCTACCTTGAAGGATGACAAGGCATTCCGCAAAGAGCTCGTCCGATATCATGCTGCACGGGCGGTCCTTCTTCGCCGTTCCGAAGCGCAGCCGATGGACGAATATGGAGGGTTTTTCCTTTTTCCTTTTGAGATTGGGGATCGCTATGGAGGCGATTGTTTGTCGGTGGTGAGTTCACGTGTAGTAAGGAGGAGGAGAACAGCGGGCGGGTAGCTCGAAGGGATGGGGGGGGTTTAACAACACCAGGATGGGTGGGGGGGTGGGAAAGTGAGGCTGGTGTTTTCCGTTGGGCCAATCCCAAGCCAAATGGATTTACCGCTTTTCTCTTTCCGGGATCGGTATTTCAACGGAAGCAGGATCAGGGACGCGGACGAGCTGGAAGAAAAGACATGGGAGCGGAGAGGGGAGAGGCCGGCAAATGAACGCAGGACAAGACAGAAAGGTAGATGGAGGATACAAGGGGAGACGAAGGGGAAAGGAAGAATGCGAAGACGGGCCGAGGTCGACAGGGAAGTGTCTTGAGACTCGACGCGGGGCAGGGGAGAAGTGCGCGTGCGTTCAGCTCCGGAGAGATATCTGTGTAGAGTAAAGAGACGATCCGAATAGTGATTTTCGGCTTACATCTGTACTCGCGCTTTGACCCGGATCAGATCGTCGACGCAATCGAAAATGGGGACTGGGTGCGGACGGTGGAGAGCTGGATAGATAGATATGACATACACGGTGGATGACATGACATAATACACTGGGAGTGGGCTGGGAGTGGCTCGTGCTGGCGGGGCCAACCAGCCAGATGGCCCCGGCGGGAGTCGCAACTGAGCTGAGTCCTGCCACCATATGTTCCCATTCCATATCGCAGCTCAGCCACAGATGCCAGCCACAATGGCAGCCTCCTTGCACTTCTCCAGACACAACCAAGCCGTACGCCGTGGCTCCGCCAAATACGCGCACAGAGAAGCCCGCAGCCCGCATCATAGCAGATCATGCCCGCCACGCCAATTGCCATCGACGGCGTCGCAGTGCCAGGCGGCAGGCGGCACCCAACCAGACTTGCAGGCGGCGGAACCGAGCTTCAGACCCGTAACACACCTATTCGCAGGCTGTAGGCAACAGAATCATCTGCGGACCAAACCAGCCGACAGCGGAACAGTTTCCCCCGTTCGAACCGGCTCTCCTTTGGCGGGCTTGTTGGGCTCCAGCTTATATAGCAGGCTATTCTAGGTAGGTCAACCCCAGCGAGCATGTATCGCGGAAACGGGACTGACGTCTCATGGCAATGAAGGCCCAAATCCCCAAGCGGCGCGCGGGGCGGAGAGGGCTGTCTCATGGATTCCAGGCCCGCATCCGAGCCGGCTTTTGGTCCGGAGGAACCGGGAATGCCTACATACATGCAATCGTCCGTGAGATTCCGAGAGCAAGCGTTACCCGTCGTTCGTCACAAACAAGGGTTGGGAGACGGCAAATGAGGGTTGGGAGACGGCGCTCCGCAAGAGATCCACAGGCTGTCTGCTCTGGCAATGCTGATGTGAGTCCCACGGCGAGTCGGCGGCGACGGCACTGGTGGTAAAAGATGCATGTCCAGGGGGCCGCAGTGCCCATTCCACCTACCTATCCCATCCAGTCCCATCCGTTCCGCTCCACTCCTCTCCACTCTACATACGCACCAGCCTGCAGGTCTATTCGTCTGCCCGCCAGATCCTCTCCGCCGCGCATCGCGCGCATGCACAACGGAAGAGCGCCAAGCGCCGGCGAAAGAAATCCGCACCCTTAATGAAGCCCCCGCCCGACTAACCGCGACCACACGTGCCTGCCCTAGTCCTGGCCACGGCCAAGGCTAGGCAGGATGAACGGCTGAACCCAGGCGCAGAGTGCGGACTGGTCTGTGGCGCGATTACTAAGCTGGAAAGAACGAGGATGTTGAAATCCACAGGACCGAACGCCACTGCACATAGTCGACCTCTGCCATCACGCATAGCACGGGTTCCGGTAGCAGCGACAGAGAAGTCGGCGAATCTCTGCCCGGCCGTATTGAAGAGCTTAATGCAACTGCACTCGCCTTTGCGCAGATGCGCCCATAGTCACCCAAACTGGACACACCTCGACGCTTGTCGTTTCCGTACGTGCTGAGCATAAATGGGTGGGGCTCGGCGAACGAAATGCGGAGGCGGAGGGGACCGGGGAAACCGCAGGATGGCCGCTCTTACCTGCATGTTGAAGGGTAGGAATAAATGGCACGCACTGGCGAGCCGAGTGATACTCTATGTCGGCAGACCGACCGAAAGTCTCGACTCGAGCAGAACAGCCGAGGCGAGACGGGCAAAGAGCGGGGACGAAAAAAGCTTACATTATACCGTGTCGGCTACTATGTAGGTACTTGCTTCTTGTGCACCCATGCTGGCAGGGCAGTGGTGCACGAGGTATAACACTTCACTGCATACCAGCCGCCAGCCCTTATCTGAACACCGAAACACACGCAGTTAGGTACCGAGGGAAGCGGCAGTCGAACCTTGCTGGGCCATCCAGCAGCCGACGGCAACAACCTCGCATCGAGTTACACCCCGACAGTCCACGAAGCACGCTTGCAAACGCACGTCGTTAGCAACACTCGGAGCGGCAGTGGAGCCTTGCACTTCGCCTGCGAGCACGGACGGACGATTGCTGTACTGGAATTGGCTGCTATTTGCAAGACGGTGGGAATAACGAAGCGGTCGAATGCTGGATCCGGACACAAACAGATTCTACACAGAGGTATGTATTCTGCACTAATTGTGAGTGCACTATAAAGGAACTTCAGCGCATCACGGGACGTATCATGGCAACAGCCGAACCTGGTGGCGACCCAAATTTAAACTGCAGCGACCGCCCGGCGACACACCAAATCCCATTTTATTGAACCACAACATTTCCTACACGATGATGGCTAGCATAAACCCGCTCCTTGTAAACATTACTTTCCTTCCCGGTAGGCCTAATCATTGTCAGCACTGGTAGGTCCCAGTGGAGTCTGAGCCAGCATACCTGTAAAACCTCTGGATACGACTCCAGCGCTTCCAGACCAGTGTGTCCGGTACCAATTCTAAGCTGTAGGCAGGCCCACTTCCAGTCCAGCTGTATATGTAGAAAAACCGTACCTACATGTACCATGAAAAACAAGGGCAAGGTTTTATACACCATGAGTAACTACCATCGACAGGGTACAGGTTCATCACATGGTCCTCCATAACCGCTTATGATGTGGAGTGCAGGCATACACAGTTAGATTTAATAGGCACAGAATTAATACATGGGGAGCGGGTGCAGAATTAATAGGGAGAGCGGGAATATATTTAATAGAGAGCAGGCGCAGAATCAATTAGTGCCGCCGCCAGTAAATAAAGAAGACAGTAAAAGATACAGTCGTGTCACCTCCGTAAATTTAGAGTAATTAAATAGTTACAGCACACGGACAGTAAAGAAGCAAGGAAATGTAGACAGCAAATAGTACGGCGCCACCGCCTGAGTAAAAAGTTTTCAATAGGTTAAATTAACATCCGTAAAAGGAAAACATCAATCGACGAGCCAACCTTTCTGAACGACCAGCCGGTGGCTTCGAATAACCATGTACTCACTTGAGAAGCAGCAATGGATCGGGATAGTGGGCGCCGGTTGGATAGTTGATGTAAATACTTCCCAGCCATGAGAATGTGTGCCAAGCACGTGCTTGGAGTCGGCGGGTATTGTATTTTGCGCCGGACTCGGCCCACGAAAGGTAGACGGAATTTTGAATATCATCTGTCGACAGGGCAAAAGAGTCAGGATTCAGTTGAAACTCGAAGTGTGAGTATACCGATATCGTGGAGGCCGATTCCAATGCCTAAATCACGTTATTCTACGGTAGTTAAGGCGTTTTTTTTGGTTTCACAATAATCGCATCTGGCGTTCTGTTTTGGACACGGCGAGCCAGAGAAGCTCTTGGATTGAGGAGGAGAAAGGTGAGATTAACATCCACCTGGGCCCGAGAAGTCCTAAAAGGAGCTAAGACGGATCCACAGTCCATGCAGCGACCTCTCATACCTGAACTCCGGCCCAGCTTCTCCAAGGCAACTCAGCAGCAAGTTCATAGCATCTTCTACCAAACGCCTTCCCGGGTGAGTTTTCACCTGTCATCCCAGGACAGTTGGAAGGTCCATGACATTCCTATGTCACGTGGGATTTAAGCTGACTTCCTAGCCAGGAGTTAGACCTCTCCAGGCGGACGAATTTGCTCCGATTCGATGGTTATCGAGGAGAGCTTCCCGGAATTCAGCCCCCCGATGGGGCTGAGACCAGTTTTTTGCCCCAACACCGTATTTTCAGATGCTCCGATTGTGGTATGTAGACGGAACCGGAGTACCTGTGGTTGGCACGCTTTCTCGACGTTGGACACCACTTATCTACTGCGATGCTGATATGCAACAGACCATGTGCCTGATGTTGTCTAGCGTGCATCCTCGGGATCTCATACTAGCTTGATAACACTGACTCCTTGGTAGAAACGCTACCTACCAGTGATGATGAGCAAGGGGTGGAATTTTCATCCAGGAATTTTACGCTTAAGTTTCATACAAGGCACGTTCTGTTGGACGGGCCATGGTCATCCAGGAATCAAAGACTCACAATATGTATAGTGAAGGTCCCGCGAATATGTTCGAACGAATGTATGGTTCTGCAACGTCCAAGACTCCCATGGCCGGGTGTTCGCCTGCATGAATATTCCCACCAGCATACAGGAAAAACTTGCCAGATGGCTGACAACATCGCCGGAGGGAATTTTTGACGGATGGAAAGACGACATCATGGAATGCGAGCAACATCTCTACCTTGCGGTATGTACACACCCTCGCGTTCCTCTTCAATCCGTCTAGTCCTTGCAGAGCAAGCGGTTTTTCCCGACGAGCCCACTGAGTCGGCAGCACCAGAAGTGGGGAATATCCTCTAAAGTGCAGAAGCACTGTTCAAGCCCTATTACACTCCATCGTGTACACTCTAGAGGATACCCAAAGACTTCCTGCGGTCATTGACCAAAGTAGCTGATATCTCTGTACGCCTCGAATCTGCACACATGGAGCAACGACGGGTATCACTACGATTCTTAAGACTGGCAGCCACTATTGGCGAAGACATCCACCAATTGCCAGCCCTGCACCCGATCGTGCTACCCGAGTTGGAACTTGGGCAAGCAGTGCGCACGGGATCGGGCCGTAGCCCGACTTAGTTGATGACGCTGCCTTGAGCGAGACGGCGCGGCGGCTCGGGTTGGTAGTAGATGAGAGTGTGTTGGTTAAGAAGGTCGACGGCCTCTTTCAAAGGGTATGCTACCTGTCGCCTCTAAAGGGTACAGGAGGTTTGACACTGGAACAGGCTACGAATATCTCTATCGGCGAGGCCTGCGTACAAGCCTCGGGAGCAGGGTGCCAGCATGAGGAGGCTGTCTTGGGCGGCGGTACGTTCGCCCCTTGCGTGTGCTTCTGCAGACCCATTGACGGGTTTCAGTTTATATTCCTATCTCTCCTCTTCGTGGCGTTACGCCATCTGACTTCCGTGCTTCTTTTGTCCGACTGCTAACCGTAATGTAGAGTTTGTACGGTATGAATGTTAGTATTCGAAGAGACGACATGCAAGTACCTTGGAGAAAAACTGCTGATCGACTACTTAGGTGGGTATTGCCGAGAGCAGCCCAAGCTGGACGGCTTTCTACTACATGGCCATTCCAGGATTCCTCATCGTTATGTCTATCGTATTCTTTCTCAAGTTCCGCAAAAATTTCCTTAAGCACACAACCAAGAAAAAGCCCATATACCGGCGGGAATACCGACGAGGAGAATCGGATGCATGCGGTCAATAATAAGGGCACCTCATCGATTAACTCTATGCACCGGAAAGTATAAATATTTCTGTGTGGCAACAGCCGACCCCATCAAAAAACAGCGTTGCCTACAAGACAGACACTGGCATCCGAGAATGGGAACCCTGACGTGACGCGAGTGATGGTAGATGCTGGGGTGCAACACCAACTTCCTGAACTTGCTGTCGGACCAGTGCCTGAATCCGTATTGCTGTCCATTTGGATGTTCCTCCACGAGGGCCAATAACCTGTAGCCGACTGGATGGATCGGGTTGAGGTTGCGCTTTTTTTCTTCCGGGAGCATTCAGACGCTGTTTGTGGGCTTTCGATCGGGGCACATGGGGCCGATATTGAAGACTGTATGTAGCCAGTACAGCGGGGCAAGTTCGAATTCGGATAACGACTCTTCACTTAAGGTTCCGCCAATCAAAATTCGGAGCGTGGAACATTTTCCACATGTGTCTCATTCCCCGCTTTTCTTTTCTGTTGCCGGCTACTATTAAGTGAGGTACGGGACTGTCAAAAAGTTGCCCCTTATTGACCGCATGCACCAGAGGAATGAACTCGGTAGCCTGAACATCGCTTTAATTACGCCAATCGAGCGGGATGTGGTTGGCGTAGTGGTGCAATATCTTCCTCTCGTTAGCATCAACACGCATGCTTTCCAAGGCGAAACTTCCCTCCACTGTGCGGCAGCAGCGGGTAGCTGCGGGGTGTAGCACTTCTTGCGGAGAAGGGGGCCTATGTCAGCACCGTGCTACATAGCACAGGAGCACGGAATAGCAGCCCTCCAAGCAGCATCGTGGTCAACCGACTCTTGGAGTTGGGTGCCAATGTCAACGCAGCACCAGCTCAGCTGGAAACAGCCCACCAATGGCAATGTGGCATCGGAAGGCGTTCACCTCGCAGTAGTGGACCAACTCTTGGAGAGGGGTGCTGATGTTAGTGCAGCACTAGCAGAATGGGGCGGAAGAACAGCCCTCCAAGCAGCATCGGAAGATGGCCACCTTGCAGTGGTGGACCGGCTCTTGGAGAGGCCACCTTGCAGTGGTATACCGACTTTTGGAATTGGGTGCTGATGTCAACGCAGTAGCTGAAAACGGAAGTACAGTCCTCCAGCCGCATCAGAAGCTGGCAACCTTGCAACGGTGGACCGACTCTTGGAGCGGGTGCTGATGTCAACATAGCGCCAGCAAAGGAGTGCGGAAGAACAGCCCTCGGAGCAGCATCGAAAGGAGGCCACCTTGTAGTGGTCTAGCTGGCGCGACAAGATAACGTACAACCCCGTTGTTGCAAACTCCCTTCAACCTCCTTCTCAGCATGCTGATTCGATGTACGTACGATAGATGTAATTCGTTAGTGGTTCGAAACTGGTAATCGAAGTAGTCGGTAAGACTATCTATCTAAGGTCTACCTCTTTCTGGCGATGGGATGCTGAAAACGGGCTCCCTTACTACCTAGTTGTTTCTCTTGAGGTCTTCCAGCGACCAACAGCAACGTTCTTCTTTTTGTCCTGTAAGCAATAGTTTCCTGATCTTATTTTCGCTTAAGAGGTGCTGAATCGGGGTTCCATACGGTGTCATTTCGAGGTTTTGGGTGGATTATGGTGGATAATGGTCGATGAGTTCTAACAGTGGCATATAATAAAGTACCTGTTCGGTACTGTGGTTGCCTTTGCTATTGCGTACTAGATTGGCGGTGCCACTGCTCAGCGTTTCCCGGAGATGCTGCTGGGCTTTCGATGTCCGACAGCATTGATTATTCTGAGGCGGCATCTCCTATATACTCCCTGCATAGGTTGCCGAGGCTCGACACTTGCGCTGTCCACCGGAGCCATTTCGATCCGAGTTTTAAATTGCAGAGGCTTCCGCAGTCAAACTCTGCGGCATGACGATGGACCGAACATTTGGCCTTATTCTTCAAGCACCTGCGTTTACGGTTTGCCTGTGCAGCAGGGCGGTTGAAACTAGGATCTGCTCACTCTTCGCCATCTTAGCTGCAGCGGCGTGCAGAGTAATAGCAGTGGGTAGCTCAGCCCGAGGGATTTCTTAACCTGCATTGATGGCCACATCAATTGGTATCCGGTTCATTACAGCAACCGGATAGTGGTTCGCTGGCACACCCAGAGGAGGCTGCAGCTTGCAGTTAGGTAGTAATTGTGATGCGGTACAGACAGAACGAGACAGAGAATAGGCAACGTTCCGTTGCGGCGTAAAGTGTTGGAGATGCAGGTGGACTGCGATGGAGTTGTGGTGGCGATTGTTGGTGAAGAGAGCTGGAGGATCAGGAACAGTGGGCTGAGTATTATTATGCAAGCAGCTCGAAAGTTGTGCGCGGTCTACTCAACTTTTCTGTTTACTGGGCGGTCCGGTCCGCTGGGCAAGCGACCCAGCCCATTTAGGAAAAAAGCCAATTTCCCGGCAGGCACACATATAAAGGTTAAAAATTAGTTACAGGCAATGGCTCCGGTGACGTGGGCCGCCCTGCCGCCCCGAGTCGGCATTTCGTACGGGTGTCAGCGAATACTCGTGCAAGCCCCGTACGCGGTCAGCGCAGTGGAGCAGCAACGCTCGCACCACCGTATCTCCACACGTACTTCCATGGGCGCGGGGGTTCCGTAGTTTAACCTCGGCCGGTTTGGCCAAACTCGTCAGCAGTAAGGGCCACACCTGGCACCTTGCCTGGCCGCAGAGAACGTAAGTACGTACATAGGTGGGTGGGCAGCTGGGGGGGTCATGGGCTCCACCGGGGTTCCGCACGATGAGGTGCGTTGATATATTTGTGTAGTAGATGAATGTGTGTGTCGATTCTTAGGAGTGGTAAGAAGAAGTCTAGCTACAGGAGACGACACAACGGGAACTAAAAGCACTAGCCCCCGAATATCCCTCATCCCTCACTCACTCAGCGGTAGCGGGAGCAAGCCTACATATCTACGGGCCTGGAGTGGAGTGGAGTGGAGTATAAACAAATATGGGGGGTTTTCTTTTTACCCACATGCTCTCGGAACTGGCTCCACTGGTGGGAACAAACCCGCTTTATAATGGTGGCGGCGGTGGGGGTGATGATCGTGGAGAAACGCCATTGACGTGCGTGATTCCGCACGCCTTCCCAGCCTAGCACAGCACTGCAGACTCCATCTTACATCCTTCCAGCAGGAGAAAAAGCCATGTCTCAATTCTGGCTCAACATCCCCGGCAGCGCGCTCGTGATCGGCGCCGGTGCGTACACACTACTCCATCCTCCTGTCGGACGGGCTAACATCGAGTGCGAATCCCCCAGGCCAAAGCATCGGCAAAGCGACGGCGCTCGCGTTCGCCGCCAGCCAGAGCCGCGAGATCGAGGCGCTGATCGTGCCCACGGATATCACGAAGGAGGACGAAGTCGTGCACCTGCGCCAGAAGGCGAGGAGGTGTTTGGCCACATCGACTACTCCGTCAACCCGCCGGCGTACGCCACTTCCCTTCCCTCCCCCTGGGCGATCTGACACAGGTACGTGCGTGCAAAGGCCATGGGCGGTAGATTCAAGTACATGGGCGAAGCGAGCGCGGACGAGGTCTGCGCCTAGCTAGACACGAACGCCATCGGCTTCTTCCCAGTGTTCTCCATAGTCTAGCCCGTCCGTCCTGGGCCCTCGGACGGGGACTGGACTGCCTATCTCCAGTCTGTTCATAGATAGGACGGGACTAAATACAATTTACACCGTCCGTCCAACCTCTGGGCTGGGACCGACGGCGGTCGACTGCCAAGACGCCGCAAAACGGTGATATTTCCAGAACCCAGCGAGATCTGAGTTATATCATCAACGAGGCCACCATTTCTAGCGGGGGTTTGGCGGAAGCTGCATTAACCGGTTGTGGTCGGGGTGCAAGCCTTCGCCAGAGTAAGATTTTTGCGCGGACTGCGGACAGGAGAACCTGGCAAAATGTACGCCGCCATGATCTATATAGGTCGCATGCGAGTATGAATAAACAAAAAAAAAAGCCGGAGTACGAATTAGGGGAAATTTTCATTCACCAAGTGCAATCGCGTGACATACATATTACATAACAATTTGTACTACTGCCGTCCGTCGCATAGCTTTTTTTTTTTTTATTTATTTATTCATTACTCGCGTGCGACTTATCTAGATCATGGCGAGGATATGTACTGTCCGTTTCCTGTCCGCTGTCCGCGCAGTGGCGGCTCGTTGCAAGCACCCCTTTTGCCCTCCGCCCAGGCCTGTCCCGAGAACGTGTGGTGCGCACCAAGGAGATTACAAAAGGAAGGGACAAAAGAGAAGAAAAGCGAGCGTGTAGAACAAAGGAAAAGAAGAAGAAAAGAACCCCGCCTACACCGTTCCTGCGGACGCCATGAAGTCGGGTGTGGGCAGGAACAACGGCGGTTCCCCCCCAACGTCCGGCTCCTCGGTCCCCACTCCCTGCTCCTCCAGCCACTCCCACACCTCCAGCTCCGACACCGCGCTCACAGCGTCATCCTCTGCCTCAGCCGGCACCCGCCTCCCCACATCCGTGGAGGAGAGGAAGCCCAGTACTGCCCGGCTGCACCTCCCATCGGCCAGGAGGTCCCGCGCCTTCCACCGGTCCTTCCATCTCCCAGTCTCCTTCTTCACCTCCGCCCACAGGATCTTCTGCTGCGGCCTCCGCTCGGGGCACTCCTTGAAGAGGTGGCCCCGGGTCTGCGTCTGATATCGGCACCACCAGCATTGCGGGGTGGGTCGTTTCTTCGTCCAGTTGAGGTACTGCCCGGTCAGGCAGTGCCCCGTCTTGAGCTGGTAGAACCGCGAGGCGAGCCTCTTGGAGCTCCCAGCTACCGTGCCATCGGGCCGCTGGCTCTCAGGCAGCCGGTACTTCTTCTTGGAGGTTCGGCCCCCGCCCATTGGCGTGCCTCCACCCACTTCTTCTCCGAGATTTCCCGCTTGAGGTTGGCGAGAGATCGTGGGAGAGGCGCCACCCGCACTTCTGTCCGGCCTGGGGAGCTCAGCCACCCCACCCCGCGGGTTTTCGGCTCCCCTGCTGCAATCTTTGCCCACTCATCGGCCTTCTCATTGCCGGCGACACCCTTATGAGCTGGGCCCCATCGGATTTCGATGATGATGCCCGGCCTAGCCCTACGCAGCGTGGCGATGTGCTTCCGCGCGTGGAGGGCGTACCGTTGCCCCGGCCAGGTTCGTCCGACGCCATCAGCCTGATGGCTGCCTGTGCATCCGAGAATATGGTGACCCGTTCGGGGGTCGCGTTCCTTTGCGCTGCCACCTCCAGCGCGTGGGCAAGGGCGGCACACTCTGCGTCATAGGCCTCTTTGGTTGCTGCCCATGTGCACTTTGGCGCCCGCCCAGGTTAGGCCCCTCTTCCACACCACCGAGTATCCGGTAGCCCCGTCGTCCAGTTTCGACCCATCCGTGAACATGGTCAGCCCGGGTCGGGTTTTCCCTGCCTCCTCTTTTGCCTCGGCTTCCTCCTCTTGCAGCAGCTCCACGTCGAGGGTTTCCGGCTCCTTGAGCAGCACTGCCCTCTCTGTCTGTCCGCCGTATGCGAGGGCGTTCTTGAGCCTTCGCCCTATTTCAGTGGGGGCTTCCACCCCTCTGGTGCCTGGTCCCCTTCTGGTAGGCTCAGTAGCCGTAGCCCAAAGCGCCGCTGTCTGTTCTCCAGCTGCGCTGTTGCTGCCCTGAGGCCGGACTCCATCAGCCTTCCCACATCCGTGGTGGAGAGGAAGTCCGGTACTGCCCGACTGCACCTCCCGTCGATAAGGGGGTCCCGGATCTTGAACCGGCTCTTCCCCTCTCGCTTTCCTCCCGCACCTCTACCCACAGGGTCTTCTGCTGGGCCTTCCGCTCTGGGTACACTTTGAAGAGGCGATCCCCTGCCTGCGTCCGGTACCGGCACCACCAGCACTGAGCGGTGGGCCGATTCTTCGTCCGGCGTAGGTACTGCCCAGTAAAGCAGCGACCTGTCTTCAGCTGGTAGAACCTCGAGACGAGCCTCTTAGAACTCCCCGCAACCGCGATGTCGGGCTTCTGCCTGCTCGGCATCCTGTACTTTTTCCTGGAGGTCCGGCCCCCTGCCCATTGCCGTGTCTCTGCCCACTTCTACTTGCGCGAGCGGCGGGAGGTATGCTTTCCGCCGATAACGTGGAACGGTCTCGAACTCTGGGCTTTTCGTACGAGGTGGCTGCTCTTGCCGTCGTCGTCATTGGGCGCGATAGGCAGGTCTGATGGGGATTATCCAGGCCACGGCTGCAAGAAAAAAAAAACACGATGCATTCGCCAAATATCTACGTACACATGTGGGGGTATCCCCATCGGACTCGGTCGCTACAGCTTCGCCGTCCGTCTCTTGTCCCTCTCCTCTGCGTCCTCTTTGATGAGCCTGGTAGTGAGCGCGGCCAGCCCCGGGATGAGCCGCTCGAAGGCGCCGGCGTTCTCGGAGCTCGCCTGCCTCCGCGCGAGGCGTGCGGCGACGCCCTGGGCGATGACCGAGTTGCGGCAGAGCATGAAGGCAAGGCCCCAGTTCTGGCCGTGGACCGTCCAGCCGACCGCGCGTTCGTAAGCGCGCACGGCCTCGTCCCGGGTGGGCAGGCCCGGGGTGGCGCCAGGCAGGAAGTCGGTCGCGTCGCGCAACGGGCTCGTGTCCGGGTTCGCGGCGAACAGGAACGGCGAGAGCAGGTTGCAAAGGTCGCTGAGCGGATGGCCCAGCGTCGACAGCTCCCAGTCGAGGATGCCGACGACGCGCGGCTCGACCGCGTGGAAGATCAGGTTGTCGATCTTGTAGTCGCCGTGGATGATGACCGTCCGGTCCTGCGGCAGCGTGCGCGAGAAGTACTCCATGTTCTTGTCGAAGCCCGGGATCGGCCCGACCGTGGTGCCCGTGTCGAAGTCGCGCGCGGCGCTCTGCGCCGCACTGACCGTCGAGAGCGTTCGAATCTGCCGCGCGTAGAACCCGCTCGGCTTGCCGTAGCCCTCGAGCCCGATGCTGCGGAAATCGGTGTGGTGCAGCAGCGCCAGCGTCGTCAGTGCCGACTCCCACATCGCCCGCCGGTCCGCCGCTGACACCCCCGGGATCGACGGATTCGAGAAGATCCGCCCTGCCACGAACTCCATCACGTAGAACGGCGTGCCCACTACCGACGCGTCCTCGCACAGGACTATCGCCTTCGGAACGGGCACAGGAGTCGGCGACAGCGCGGCTAGAATCCGGTACTCGCGCTCGACCGCGTGTGCTGTCGGGTTCAGCAGCTTTCCCGGCGGCTTCTTGCGCAGCACGTATTGCGCGCCGTTGCTCGCTGTCAGGAGATAGGTCGGATTCGATTGACCGTAGCCGAACTGCGCCCGTCAACAAATAGTGCCCTTCGGTAGGGGAGGAGTACGTCGGTTTACCTGCTTGACGTCCAGAGGAGTTTGAATGTCGGTCTTTGAGACGAGGTAGCGTTCGAGCGACGGGATGTCGATGGGCTGACGTATCGGGCCTGCCATGTCTGCTGTCTGCTGTCTGCTCGACTTGTGGTTGTGGGAATGCCGAGGAAGTAATTGAGATGGAGGTTGTGAGGGGGATGTTCCGTAGTTGGCGAGACGGACGCACCGAGGTTCGGCTCATGTAGGGCGAGGTAGATATGTACTCTACATATCTACCGATCGTTCTTGCGGGATCGTTGCGCACCCCTGGCGGCAACGGTGAGACTGTGGCCTGTTAGGCACGTGCCCCACAGATGAGGCATGGCTCATTGAAAGATCCGTGCAAGAGTTACCTAAGCATCTTGGTTCTCATATGTAACCCTGGATGGATCGCTCTTTATATACATCGAGTGTCCCGGTGGAGCCAGTTGTCTAACCGAGCGACTAGAGAGATCGTGAAATACAGTTTCACCTAGTACCATGTGCGGAACAGCAAGATAGGTAATCAGGCGCGGCTTTACCGGCGATGCAAAGAGATACTTAGACCAAACGCCAGAAGGGAAAGGACGACCTCTAATTATAAATGCGCTACAATTCATCGTGTACTGGTTCCGCTGCTGGCTTTGTGCCGTAGCGGTATGCAGCTTCCTCCTCAGCCACCTCGGCCTCCTCACCGCCTCCTTCACTTCATGCACCTCTTCCGCACCCATTCAAGTGACTCCGATACTACAGCCTCCTTTTCTAATGATTCCGACTCACCGGCTACAGCCTCCTTCCTCGCTTCTACAACCGCACTCGCGTCTCCCTCCTCCGGCTCAGACTCCGCCTCTTGCGGTGTTGGAGCATCGACACGTCTACTCATCGTGTTCCTCACGACTGTAGCCCCCTCCTCCTCCGCAGTGGCAATGATCTTGGAAACAAACTCACCCATAGCCCTCGTATCCTCCCGCTCTGTTGCCTTCTCCGGCTCGCGCAACACATCGCTCGAGATAACGATGGGACTCTGCATGATCACCGCCCTCGTCTGCGTCCTAGCCGCCACACTGGTCTCTGTCCCTTTCCCCACCTTGACCGCCAACCCCACGGACCCTGCAACAACCCACCAGGTCGTCTTCACCGGCCAGACCAGCAACAACCAGATCGGGCCCCAGAACAGCCTCCTGAGGATGATCCACAGCAGCATCCCGATAAGCATCTTGATCGCCATCTCGTAATACCACCGATCGCTCTTATTCTTTTTGACCAAGTCCCTGATGAGCTCTCTACTTTTTCCCAGCACATCATCGAATGCCGAGTACCTCTCCCCCAGTTCTCTCAACGCTTCGGTACTCTGCGCCAGCGTTTCGCTCGCAAACCGACTTTTCTGCAGCTCCCCCTCCAGCAGCGCCTGGGTGCGCCGGAGGGCGGCGGTGACATCCTCTCCCGCGCTCACCAGCAGCTCCTTCTGCGAAACATTCTCGTTGCCCTTTTCTTCGCGCCTCTGGCGGCCGGCGAACAGAGCTTCGCGCTCCTCGTTGCGCTTCGCGGCGAGGAGCGCCTTGCGGTAAGCTCGGCGCGCGATCCGGAGGTCTTCTCCGACCTTAGCCGTGTGAGAGGAGGGAGTACTGTCGGCGAGAGCTTCGTACGAGGCTTCGGCGGTGCGCAGGGTGTGGTGGATCTGCTGCGAGAGTGCGGTGCGCGCGGATTCGGAACTGAGCTTGCTGAGCTGCGAGATTTGGGACATGCACTGCTAACTATCAGCGGACGTCGGACGACAAGAAGGAACCACGGGAAACTGGCGTCTCTGTGGGTAGCCGACAGCGAGGACAATTGCTCGGAGATGGAGATTAAGTCTGCCATTGCGGGTACAGGAGGCGAGGGAAAATTTAGTGACGTTGGAGCTGTAGCTGTACCGTTCCTGGATAGCTGCCATGGGAAGTACAAAGTGGCATCAGAGGGCTTGGCATCAGAGGGCTTGGCAATTGTAGTTAGACGCAGGGCTTGGCACCGAGTATGATGAAACTTGATCCAAGTACAACAGAAATCAGAACAAACAGCTTGGAGGCCAGCTCGGGGGAAACTCAGATGTTTTTCTTGCCTGACTATCCAGCGCCAGTACAAGCATGGATTCGTGATATGCGAAGTGCCTATCAATCCTTCGCTTGGACGAAAGATTCCTGAAGATTCCTCGCCCGGATAGCGCACGTGCCAAGTCCCAATCCAGCTGCGAATCAAGATTGAGCGGTAATGTCGTGCTTTGCCTCGGACGGCCTCACTTCGCTGATTGATCCCCTACGCGAAACGCCCAAGGCTGGCAGAGGCGATGCGGCTGATCGGTATGCTGGAAGAGGGCACCGGTAGCGAACACTCCTCTGTAACCGTTCTCCACCTCCCGTTCTCGACGAAACCGCGCTCCAGCGCGCGCCTGAATCCCAACGATGGCTGCCGTCCACGAGTACTCGCAGCATCCAAACCCACACGGCCAACATCAGGAGGGGAGCTATCAGTTGCTGTCGGGCGCGGCGCCCACGCCAGCGGCCCACGGAGGTCACGGCCAGATTCCATACGCGCCTACGAGTCCGCCACAGCAGACCATCGTGCCCGCATATCAGCAATTCCCCACACCGCCTCCCCCCGTATGGACTGCGGCGTATTCTCAACGGCAGCCACAAGCACCCCAGTCCGGTGCTGGCCACGGTCAACCGGCCTTCGGCTACCAGAACCAACAGCTTCCGCAGCCCGTACCGCTACCGCCACAGCTGCAGTCAGCCCGCCACGGCGGACAGCCGTCGCAGGTTTATGACAATCCCGTTCACGGCGCCTATGGCGGCCCACAGCCCGTATCGGCTCAGGGAATGACAGGCGGCTACGAACAGTACACCAGCAATGAGCGAGTTCAGCAACTGAGGAACGACGTACGGCCTGCTGCAACGTGGTCCGCGCCGCAGCAACAGCCGCCGCTGCCGCCAGGATGGACCGCATATTGGGACGCGCGACAGCAAAAACACTACTACAACAATGCGGCGGCGGGGCAGACCACGTGGGAACCGCGTAAGTACTCGCAGATCGTTTCGCGTAGTAGTCGCTGACGCCCCCAAGCGCAAGCATCGCAGTATCCGATTCCGCACACCCCCACATTCGCCCATCTGCCCGCTCTCACCCAATCGCCCCAGAGTCTTCCTCAACAGTCCGAACCCCCGCAGCAGCAGCAGCAGCAGCAGCAACGACTTCAGACGCCCATCCAGCTGCCCATCGTTGTCCCCCACCCTGTTCCGCAGCCGCCGCAGTCCCAGAGGGTGAATCCGTCGGTCGACACGAGTACACAGCAGTATCAACGCCCTCTTTCGGGGACTCCGGCAAATCGTACGCCCTTCCAGGGTGTCCCTCCTGTCGTAACCCACGCCGAGCTGTGCGCCGAGCCCAACTCCCCAGCAGCTCGTGGACCGGCTCCCCAGTACCCATCCACTTCACAAGCGGGGAAGTCACAGACATATTCGTCCGGGCCGGCCCCACCGCCAAAAGTGGCCGAGCGGTCACCCACAGCAACCCGCCGTTCCCTCTCGCCACCTCACTCGCAGCTCGAACTTGTCGCCGACATACCGTCTCTCCGGTCCCCGCCAGCAAGCCAGGCCGCATCCTCTTACTCCAACTTCGAGCAAGTATTCCCGAGCCAAGCAAATCCCACCGTTCCTACCCGCACCAAGACGCCGGTCAAGCGGCCACGGCCCTCCAACATCGACCCGTCAGTCTCACCACTCAACTCACCGTCCCAGGAACCCGCTAGGACTCTCTCGGCCAAACGCTCGTCCACTCCTCCGCTCATGTCACCGACATCGCACGGGCCCCTCTCCATGACCGAGGACGAGCTGTCTCCCCGAGCTAGGCGCGTTAAGCCGAACGAGGACGAACCACACGTGTCCGCCACGTTCACCGCACTTGCGGACGACCCCATGTTTACGGATCTGATGGTGAACACGGGCCTGAAGGCGCCCCACAACAGCGGGATGGTGATCACCCGGATCGCGGGGATCCACGGTGGTCAGAGGGCGATCACGCCCCCAAGCCCGGCGATACCCATCCGGAACCCGAAACCAGTGGTGCCGCCGGGAGCCATGGAGGTGCCTCTGCTGCGACAGCGGGACAGCATCTTCGGGTATGGATCTCCGAGTGCAGCGGCCGGCGGGCTCCACTCTCCGCCGCAGATGAACGGGATGAGGCAGCAGCAGATGGGGCAGCAGATGGGGCAGCAGATGGGACAGCAGATGGGACAGGAGATGGGACAGATGAACCCTCTTATCCTCCCCAGCCCGATGGGGCAGCAGCATCAGCACCAGCAGCCAGGGCAACAGGCGGACCCGCAACAGGGGAACATCGCTGCCTTGCAACAGTACCACTGCGCCCAAGCGCAGCGCGCGATCCTGAAACACGAGGGGACACCGGTAGACCGCCTGCGCATGCTGGCGGAGGACCTTGCGACGCTGTCCAACACGATATACACGGCGCTGGAGCGACTGCCGCCGGCATACGTCAACGAGCTGGCGGCGGAGATGAGCAACGACTGGGAGCTCGTCGAGATGGACACCCTGCTGCGCGGCGTGTTGGTTACACACGGCAGGGAGGAGCAGCAGAAGCCCAACGACAGATGGCGGAAGCAGGGGCCGCCGGGATACAACGTTTAGGGCGGGGACGGAGAGTTTGCGCGGGGGCTTGGGTGTTGTACCTACTATGCGTATTTCGTATCGCCGTTCGTTGGTTGGGAGCATTGACACTTTTCTTTTCTTTTTCTTCTGCCCCTGCGGTTGGGATATTGGCTATGTGGCGAGGTACTAAATGTGGCGTCTAATGAATGCGTATACTGGAGGCGGGTCGCTTCCTCGGAGGTTACGGTGCGTCACGGGGGAGCACTGCTAGGTACGGCCACGCTCCCGCACGCAGCCCCATCTTCGGTGATGGCCACGATTTAGAACGGCCGCACGCGAGTAATGACATAACTGAAAAGCACAATCTTCGGTGTTCCACCGGGCCGTGCGTATCCACAGTCGTAGTGGCTCCTCCCCGGAGTAAGAAATCCAGACAGGAAGACGGACCAAGTGTATGCAGGACAAGCTGCGGACCTCGGTTCGCAATCGCTGGAGGGTGCATCTAGTCTACCCCGCCAGATGCGGTGCAGGTTTTCGTTTTCTGTTTTTGTTTCACCATTTTCCATGCTTCCGGGACGGGCTTAGTGGTATTATGTAGCTGTTCTCTCGGTCTCAGTCTTGCAGAATAAAGCTGCACTGTTGCGCGGCAAGGATTTGCTACATAAATATCACGCGAGAGAAGCGGACTACTCTAGGCAACGGGCGGTAGAAACGGAGAGGCATAAGCCGTTTTTTTGTTTGTTCTTTTCTGTGCCCCCGTTGCGGACACCAGCCGTCACTCGCAGCGACCGGCGATCCTCCTCCCCACGCCGTGGAAGCCGGAGGGGGGGGTTCTTTTCCTTTGTCTTTCCTCTGTTTGGATTCCTTGGCGCGCTAGTCACGCCTTTCATCAGGTCAAGCCCGGGAGCCCGCAAGGACAGTGGACGGTGTGTATCGCCATGATCTGCAATGCCAAAAAAAAGTGGGGGTCTTTTGCTGCTGTAGTCGCGTGGGAACACTGCCGGAATCAGCGAAAATGTTGCAGTCTCCCTTACTGTTGTAATTGGACCAAATTGTCTATTGCCCCAAGTGCAGCAAGGATCCATCAAAGCGTATTCCGTTGCGGGTGGTATTTCGGCAGTGAGGGCAGTGAGGGGGTATTTGGCGCAGCGGCTTGTCGGCTGCGAATTACGTGCAACACTAGATGCCAACAGTGATACAGCGAGATTGCGGAAACACTGGTGGAGATAGCACTTCGCAGTCATCCACTCATCTTCAAAGCAATACCTAGTAATAGAGAGATAGTACACATAATCCAGAGATTCCTTCCAAATGGGATTGTGAAGTAATCTAGTTGCTTATTCAGTTGCACGCCTCATTCTACACCCCCGCTCGCCGCCGCCGCTGTTGCGGCCTGTCTGCTCCTCCACTGCTCACCCGTGTTGCTGGAATCTACATACTCACCAGTGATGCTGTTGTGCGGCATATACATACTTAGTTAAACACCAAGTAACTGGAGAGGATTCTTTGAGGCGGGCAGTAGAGCGGGCAACTCAGCTGAGCGTGGGAGCGGGCGAATTGGATGAGCGAGATGACAAGATAGTCTACATGGGCAGTGGTTCTTGGGAGCAAAAGAGCGACCGAAGAAACAAGTGCAGATGCTAGAGAAGTTGTTGTGTGAAAAAGTGAAGAAGAATAAGTTCGAGAGATACGACCCTTTGAAACGAAGACCTGCATTATTACCCGGTGCTCCTTATGGTTCATCCAGCCCGCTGGCCACTTCCCTATACTCTACGTGCTGCATGTCTCCGTTCCTGAATTTCTCCCGTGTTGAGCGAGCTGCAGCTTCATGGTCTCCCGTGTAGTAAACGGCCGGAGGCTGCTGTTCTCCCCACCACCTGCCGGAAACTCGGTCATCCTCCACCAAACCTTGTGCCCACCGGAAACCACGCACCACCGTAGCGATAACGAGATCGGGATATTGCTTGCAGACGACATGAATCCTTTCGCTCCACGGAACAATCCAGTCGCCTCGGGCGGTGCACCAACTGGCAGCATCATACTGTCTCCCGCGACTGGCAAACGTCCCCACGCCCCTCCGCTGACAGCGCGAGTTCCTTCAACACAGGCCGCCCTTGGTCGATAGGGAGATGTTTCGCCCATCGAAACCGACTCTGGGACCTCATTTTCCACTGGAAGATGAGTGCAGCAGGCATGGCTCAACGTAGCTCCAGGTAGCAAACCCAGGACAGGAACAAGGACGACGGCGAGGACGAGGACGATGATGAGAGATTAGGGCGCGGCAAGCAGGCGCGCGGCGAGGACCAGAGAGGAGGGCGCGTAGCAATGAACAAGACGTGTAACCAGGCGCGGGGATCGAGTGAGCACGCGAGGCAAACACCCACTGAACACCCCAAACCTTCCTCACAACACGACTCACGCGGTGCGACGAACAAAACATCCGGAACCTTTCTCGTGATGCTCAGTGCATCCAAGACCTTGTTCACGCAGAATCTCCCTCGCCACGCAGTCAGAACCCAGAACCTGCCCTCGCCGGGCAACCAGGACCTTCCAGGCCATAGCCATTCCGTTAGCGGTGGTCGCGGCGGCGCCGGCAGCAGGCCGTAACAGATGTGGGGTTTGGAGGGTTGAGGGTTGGGTGCATCGAGTCCGCTTCGGGCACCGGGCGGGCTTCAGCGATTGGGGGCTGGTATTCCAAGTTCGCGGAGAACCAGAGTCACGGTGCAAATACACATTTTATGTACATTGCCAGCCTTTCCGCCGAGATGCCAACCTCACGCGTGTGATATGTGTTGTTGGCGTAGAGTAGGTAGTATGTAGTTAGTGGAAGGAGCGACAGCTGACTGCTATCATCGGTGCAATGCCGGGAAAATTCCCCACCACAGCAGAACTCACGGTTGAACTCCCACTGTAATTCCGCTCGGCGGCTACTTTATTGCGACGTTTATAGTAGCCGGTATTTGGCAGACTTCACGGGCCATGCGGCAGGACTCAGGTCTACGCTCCTAGCCGGTGATTCCTGGCGATACCGATCAACGCAAGATTGGCCGTCTTCCCATAGTCCCGGTACATTCTGCACTGTTGCATCAATTATTTATTGCATAACAATATCTGAGTAGGTACACACTAAATTATGCACATGCATGATTGCTGTTGCCATCCTTGCTGGTGTCTTCTCCAGTAGCAAAAGACACCCACTTTCTAGTACATACTTACTTGGACAGGGTCGCATGCGATTGATAAATAAATTACCTAACTAATTGGAAAAAAAAATTGCAGTGGTATGTACATATGTATCGAGCAGCGTCGCTCGCCTGATCGACACGGTTGCAGACGCTATATAGTAAGCGGCCAACTTCCTCACGGCGGGGGCGGGCATGGATTGTCACATGCTGCGTTGTCGAGTGCGGAAGAGGCTGCGAGTGCGCATCCGTGACCGACCGGAAAACGTAACATCCATTCCAGATGCGGGGAAGCGGTCACGGTGCGTGACTCGCGTCGATCGCGCCGTTGGCTGTCCGACGAGCACTAGTGTCTGGCATATCTACTCTACATATATGCACATATCTAGTTAGCTGGTGCTGACGAAAGCGCGACGAGTCAGCGCGGCTGCGGCCTGCCGGCTGCTGGACGTTTTGGACGGCGTGCCCGGCTGCGGAGGGGTCCGACGGCGGGGGCGATGGTGGGGCTTGTGCGTGCAGGGATGACTGCCCAGCACGTCGGCGGCGCGCCGGTCGCATACATATGATATGTACATACATCTTATGTACATATTACATACAAACGTCGCTGCTGCATGTGCGGATCGCGAGCACCGCCACAATGCGGCTGACGTGTCGTCCGCCGTCCAACGACACGGCGCCGGCCCCGGGCATCTGGAAGCCCGCTGGGTTATCTAGGCTCGGGGGCTTTGCGACGGATCCAGCCGCAGCACACAGATTTTTTATCTGCCAGCCATAGTCATAGGCAGCTGCTCTCGTATGAGCTGTCGCCGTATGTAAGATATATATCTAGATAGATCACTAGCACTCGCGGCTTACGTACGGAACACGAGCACCGCCACGCTGGAAAACAGCCGACTCAGCCCCTGCTGTGCATTTTTCGGGTGATGGGGGAGGGTTTATATAAACACCATCGAACTCGAGCCGGACAGGACGGACACAATCGAATCCACACACCACGTGCGTACCACAGCGCTGCTGCTACCAACATACCACCAACACCCCCAACACCCCCAACACATCTCGGACGGACGGACGGACAGAATGATGCCGCTGCACACAATCATCATGGGCGTGCGCATACAGCTCGTGCGGCTGCGGCGGGGGCGGCGACGACACGCGGGCACGCGCTTTGCGTTCGAGGCATGATACGTATGCCATGTGCGTTCCACATGATTCGCGCCGGCTCGACGCTCTGCGAGGGGATTTGCTGCATACGTACATACATACATACCACGACCGAATGTCAGCAGACGGCGGGCGGCGACGGCACTAGACGGCGGCAACCTCGGTGATGGTCGGGCTGGGTTGGGTTGCACCGCGGTTGGGTTGGATTGGATTGGATCGGATTGGATTGGATTGGATCGGATCGGGTTGCGCTGAATTGGGTTGGATCGGGCTGGGCTGAGTTGAGACGCATGCATAACGCCTGGCGTTAAGGTTTTCTGGGACCGCATATATTGGTATGCGGGGGTGGTGCGGTTAGGTAGACACATTCCTACACAGATATGCACGGCGACGACGGCGACGGCGCTTGTTTTGCACGGGAGCGGGATAAAAGGGGCGGAGAGTTTTTTTTTTTTCCCCGGTTTCAGCGTTGGATTTTCGGAGTCGTTGGAGTTGGGTTGTGGGTTTTGTGTTGTTTTGGATTTATTTCCCCTCTTCTGTGGATGCATGCATACATAGGCACCTAGATATGCAGTTACTCATGTTGCTCACCGTGCATGCGCATGCTTAGATGCGAACGGAAATGACTGTCTATCTAACTCTAGTTGCATGCATAAGTATGTTCCGGCCAGACATCGGCGGCAAATGCCGAGCACGGGCGCAGTTGGGATTGGGGGCCCCGCAAGTTGTTGGCGATGCAGGGCAGGAAATGTGTGTATGCAGGCGACACGCATGCTGCTGGCGGGACTTCCTCTTGGGACCAGAGCGCGAGGGATGCATACTTTGTATTAGTACATACTCTGCACGCAGCGGCGAGGAGCCGTGCCCTTCCCCTCGTCGGCGACACAAGTGGGCGCGGGGGGCATCCCTCTTCCATTGTCTCTTTTCCGTCATGAAGGCCCGGCGGCGCATCCTCCGCTGTTGGCTTTTGTTTTTTTGTTTTGTTGGACCTCCAACAGTCGAATGCAGAAAGGGGAGAGGAAGGAGATCGCATCGCTGCTCTCTCTCCCGAGAGGGGAAAAAAAGAAACCCGTCGTCCGCAGGAAAAAGAAAGTGCCCGCGGTCCGTCAAGACGAATACATATCTAGATACTGGGTCCGGATGGCGTGGTTTCCACCCTCCTCTTGGCGGAGAGAAGCTGCGGGCGGCTGGCTGGTTGGAGCAAGCGAAAGCCCGCAAAGATCGTCCATACATACACGGCCAGCGAGACGAGCGTAAGCCCGAACTTCCTTATGCTCGACTTCTTTGGAGCAGGTCATGCGCGTTTACGTTTCCCGGGCGACGCGACGACGACGACGATGATCGGTCGGTCCAGTGTCAGCTGCAAGTTGTGTTCTGCCCGATGACGACGGCCAAGCTTGGCCTCTCGCGAGCTGTGTGACGGCACTCGCCACACCGCCGGAATGGCCCGGACGTGGCGCAAGCGAGCGGCGTGGAGGGGATTCGCTTAAGCGAGTGCGTTGGAGTGGCAGGCACCAGCCACAGCGCCGCACGCTGGCAGCAAACGGTGTCGGTCTTCAAATAGATAGCTCTCCGCACCCGGCCCCCACGAAATGGAGATCCCGTACCCGTATCCGTCAATGTACATACATACCCTACATATGTAGAGCTGGTGCTCGGTCAGCCGCCTGCACGGGGCAGCAATGGGGGGCGTCGAAGAGGGCAAATCTGACGCCTGCACGACGGCCGGGCGGTGGGGTCCGGCGTGCTGGCGGGCTATTTATTTTCCAGCGGGGCAGCAGGCCCGTCGTGATCGAGCGCTCGCGTGCGGTGGGTATATCTCTACCCTACCTCAGTACGTATGATACGGACACGCGTCGTGCGCCGGGAGGGGGAGAGACGCAAATACACACGCTGCTAATTGCAGTCCCCCCTCAGCAGAGCGAGGCAATGCCGTGCCGTGAGGTATCCAAGAACGGGATCCGGCTCCCCTTCAATCTCGCTGCCGGACTCGCTGGGTGCTTTCTTGTGGGGAAGAAGAGACAAAAGCAGAAGAAACGCTAATGAGAATCTTCAAACTGTTATTTCTTTTTTTCTTCTTCTTCTTCTTTTTTTCTACCGCGTCTTGTAGGCGGGACACAGGTCACCGTCGAACTCGAAAGGGCTATTCCTTGCCGCGAACATTATTTCTGTGGCCTGGGGTTGTCACCTGCGGAGGCGGAGATAACCGACTAGCGCTGATGCTTTTTTTTTGTTTATATATTCATACTCACGTTCAGCCTAGTTATCATTGTCCACGCTGATGTTAGTCTACATATGTTAGTCTGTATATATACATAGCAGGACGCACACACGCAACTAACTAAGTATCGAGCCCGCCATCCCGGCTTTCTGTAATCAATTCATGTGTTGGACACGCTAGGCCGGCTTGGGAACTCGCCGCCACATCCGCCATCAGATTAAAGGGTTGTGCACTAGTCACCACTGCTCTTCGCTGCCTTCACCACCACGCAAACAGTCAATAACGCACAAATGTCCTCGCCATCTTCTACCACGATATATACCGCGCACACGCTGTGCGATCACCCTCATACGTATCGCTGGCTTACTCTCGTACGCATGGACTGACCTACGTTCATGCCTGTTGCAAGGCTGCCGTCATACACATGACATCCACAACATGCACGACGCGAGCCCAAGCCGGCAGATGCCTATAGAGAAATGCTTTGCGACTGGAAAAACCTGTCCAGTTAACCCAACAAACATTCGATGAGTTCTTGCCATTGATCGATACTCTTTGGACCAAGGTAGGTGCAGACAAACACAGGGTGCGGTACAAATTCAACATGTCGAATGTCGTCTGCGAAAGAGCAAAAAAAAAGGCCAGTACAAATGTTGCAAGAAAAGAAGGGCGTGTCGAGAAACCCGAATGACTGCAGTGTCAGTCCGTCATTAGTTAGTCATTACAGTATGAAAAATAGTGTGGCCGTGCCCAAAAGACTACAGTAGTACGTGCCAGAGTGGCCCAACGCATGAATCGATCCCCCCGTCGACACGAAAGGGTTGTTCTTGGCCGCGAGCGTTATTTTTGTAGCCTAGGGTTGTCACCTGCAGAGGGAGAGATAACTTTATATTTGTACGCTGACACACACGTAACTATTGAGCCCCCCGTCCTGGCTTCCCGCAGACGAGATTGCCATGCTCGGAAAAAAACGCTTGGCCGAGATCTGTCTAGTGCGGGTTCCTTCCTACTCTAGCGTGGGTTGCAACCGCCAGGCTTCTGCGGCTGCTGCTGCGGACTTCTTTTCGCTGCTGTTCCGCACGCACGACGTGGAATGCGTACGGGGCGCATCTCGCGCTGGACAGTGCCGGATGCGGAAGGCTGGCTGGCCGGGCAGGCCGGAACCGCGGACGCGGCGACAACGACGGGGGCGACCCGATGCGGAGAACAGCGACGTTCCCCCGGTGGCATTGCCCAGAGCTGGCGTTAGTGCACGGGCCAAGCGAACGCAGGGAGCGGCTGGAACTGATGTTCCGCAGGGGAAAGCAGGACCAGCAGGGCCAGGATATCGGGTTGTTGGGGAGCGAGCGACCGCGGATACCCAGCCCCCTGCCCCGACGAAAGTCGGAACGCACGCAGCACACCAGCCAGCCAGCCGCCAGCATGCTCGCATGCCTGCTGCCTGCCCCGGTGGATTGACGGCGATAAATAACGTGTCTCTCCTCCCAGCCAACCGGCCAGGTTCCTCCTGCCCTTAAAGGTCTCCACCCCCCCGCCAGCTGCCTCTGCCATCCGACCGACTCCCCCCTCCCCCTCCTCAATTCCTCACCGCCTCCTGAACCCAACCACCACATCCCTCCACCACCACCACCACCACCTCCACCACCACCACCACCACCACCACCGCCACATCCACCTCCACCGCAACGATGCAGTTCTCCTTGAAGACCTTCAGCATCGCACTAGCCGGCTTCGTGGCGGTCGCCAGTGCGCTCCCACAGCTCCGTCCGCGCGATGGCGACAGCAACCGGGCTGTGCAGGCCGGCTGCAGTCTGGACAAGGCGGTCATGCCGACGATCCAGGAGGACGGATGTGCGCATTCCACCCCTCCCTCGTTCTCGTCGGATCCGTCGCAGCACTGACCCGTAGCAGACAAGCAGCTGTCAGCGTCCGCCACCAGTGTGCCCAAGCGCGTCGTCATCGGAAGGGGAACACAGAACTACACCTGCTCCGCGAGCACCGCCGCCGCCATTCCGGCCGCCTACGGCGCCTACGCGCAGCTGTACGACGCCTCGTGTCTGGCACAGAACCATCCGGACGTGCTGCACGCGCTGCCCGGAATGCTCCTCGACATGGACACCAAGAAGGTGCGGTCCCTGCTCGGGCTCTGCTCCGTCCTGGGCCACAGGGTCGAGGTCGGACTGCACTTCTTCCGCGACGCCACCACGCCCGTGTTCGAGTTCCGCAAGTCGCGCAGCAAAGACATCTTCGTCGGACGGAGGGTGGAGGGCGTCGCCGCGCCGTCCGACGCCGAGCCGGGCCACTACGGCGCCGTCGACTGGCTCAAGCTAGCCGCCATCGAGGGCTCGCGCGGCTTCTCCCAGGTCTACAGAGTCACCACTGCTGGAGGAAAGGCGCCCAGGACGTGCGAGGGCATGCCGGCGAGATTCGAAGTGCCGTACGCTACCGAGTACTGTGAGTGCCCCTCTTCGTAGCCGCTGGAGACAAACACTAACGTGGAACAGGGTTCTACTAGACTTCCCGGCCGATAGATTAGGACCGATCTTCATGTCATAGTCGCCATGCTCCCCATCCCAACACATCCCTTAATTTCTTGCGGCGCAATGGCTAGGTGGAGCCTGGACACCTGTACCTCTACTGTATATATTGTATACTTTCTCATCTTTTTTTTCTCATTCTTCTTTTTCTCATACGCTTTTTATTCTTATTCTTTTTATTTCTCATTTCTTCCTATTTTCTCTTTTTTCTCCGGCATATCTTCTCACGGCGCAAAGGCGCACCATCCATTCGTTGATTTTTGGGTTGGAATTGGGTGTGGAGTCTTTAATCGATACGGGTTTCGCCTCGTCCATCCTACATACTTCTTTTCCACGAACCACGACTCGCGGGACATGTGGCATGCAAGCAAGGCAAGCGCACGGCCGGACACGCTGCGTGGCCAATCCACACAGCACAACACGGCACACACAGAGGGCTTGGCCCGCGGTGTCTTTGACGACGGCATTTACGCAGATCCGCTCGCCAATGGAATGTCGACCGGAGAGGTACGTATCGCGCATCGAATGCGTGCCCGAGTGGGTGTCTACACATAACTACTCCATCCGAGCGGACCCCTCACCATTTTGCTGCCGTACGCGTGCGTATCATATGTAAGTATATAGTGTGGACACGGGGTGTGGACGCGCGCTCGGCAGCTGGGATGTGGTGATCCATGCGAGCACGATCCGCCCAGCTATCTAGGTACATAGATATATGCAAGACACGAGGAAAGACAAATAAACAGATTAAGTCGATCGAAGCGCTCGCTCGCTCTACTGCACCATAGAGAACTCCATGCTATCAGCTATCTACCGTAGGTATCTGCGGGAGCTAGGACCAGTCGGCGCTCTGTATAAGCGAACTCTCCACTAGGGAATCCTCCCTTCAAGAGAAAAGCCCGGGTTCCCGACGGTTTTTGCATCGAATAAGAGATCTGCTCCTATAAGTGATCGCTTCGCATCCGAATATTTATTTTTTGTATGGGGGCGAGGGTTAGGGAAAAACCAGCGTGCGCCGTAGGTAACCCACGCCTATCATCCAAGGGGAGGGTAAAAGAAATATAAAAAAAAAATAACGTAGTTTTCCCGCTGTACGCGTATCAAAATGGCCAAAATACGTATTTTTCACGTCGTGATACGATAGAAAGATGCGTTTAGCGGGAAAACTACGTTTTTTTTTTTTTACCCATCCCCCTGACTATAGGTACTTACGGTATGCATCTATTTTTTGCTTTTACCCGAGCGAATTGGAATTCGGCGCAACCGACTCCCTGGATGGCACGGCCATTGTCTGCCCCCTAGCCGGTCGAATTGGAGCAGATCTGGTTCCCCGGATATGTTTGAAGCCCTTCCACCCCGCGAGGTTTTGCACGAGACCACAGGGTATCACTCGCTGCCAAGTCCGTCCTACACAAGACAAAACTCACTCCGTATCAGGTAACAGAATTCCGCCCCACTCCCCCCACCTCCCGCGGGGTCCCCGAATTGGAACTCGCACGTAAGCGAGCCGTCGCTACTAATGTGTGTGTGTATGTGTACACAGATGTGATATTTCTGGCGCGTCGGCACCCGGGAAATGAGTAGCGCCGCGAAATTCACCAGTCACACCCCCGCCGCCGGACAAACCCCCCCCCCCACACCCAGTTCGTCCCGAATAGATAGATACCGTCACTCGGTTAATTTCTTGGACTTTTTTTTTTTTTTTTTTTTTTGTGTGGGTTGGGTAAGTACATGTTGCCTACTTTTAGTATGTAAGTAGTTCGTCGGTTCTTACGCATGACGTGGAGAGTATATTTTTGTTTGCGCGCGCGGGTTTTGCCGCTGGTCACTGGTCACTGACCACTGGCCACGGTCAATGGGCTGGCTGTGGGGGGCTGGCCGTCGTCCGCGTTTTCTGTGCCCGGTCGGGCTGGTGGAGACGGTTTGGTGGACGTGTGCATGCGCGCGGCGGAGAAGCAGAGCGGCGGCGGAACGAGACACCGCGCGGCGAGCAATGCCTAAGTGAGTACTTACCTACACACTTCCATCCGCGGCGCTTGCTGCGGTAGCCAGCCCTGTGCTTTGCTTTTTGCGTGTTGCTCTCCGTCAGCGCCGGCGACATCGAATTGTGTATGACTCTGCACCGCGCTCGCCGGGCCGCTGTGGCCACGCCGTAACAACACACAGCAAGCTCGGCCAACTGCGGAGGTGGTGGAGCGGTTTTCTTTTTTGTTTAATCATACTCGCATACAGCCTATCTAGACTGTGGCGGCGCACATTTTCTCCGTTTTTCCCGTCCGCTGTCCGCGCGGTGGCGGCACGTTGCAAGCTCCCCTTTGCCCTCCGCCCAGGCCTAACTACCCCAAGGTGGTGGAGCGGTGGTGGTGGTGGTGGTGGTGGTGGTGGTGGTCGGGGAAAAGTGTATATCTATAGCCGTTCGTTTGCTCGTGTCAGCACCACAGCCCAGCCGACGAAGCTGCAGTCGGACGTCACTGCGGAAACCACGATGCGCGCATCCGTCCGTCCATCCATCCACCGTGTCCGGCACAGTCCAGTCCAGCTGACGTGAATACGATAGCCAGCAGCAAGTTCCCCATCCTGTCGGAAACCTCCAGCTGCAGAACTGCACTCGCGAATGGCGGCGGGGGGGCGGGGGCCGGTCCGAGCTCCAATTGAGCGGGGGAGGGTGGGGTAATACGTAGTTCCCCGACATGATGGCATCCCGCCTAGATATCTCTTCTTTTTTTAGTAAGAGGAGACCAACAAGAACGCAGACGAAAAGACGGTAGAGTTGCGACGGGTTGCCTTTTGTTTTGTTTTGTCGTTACTCACGTGCGATCTATGTGTGTAGACCACGGCGATGTACAAACTGTCCGCAGCCCGCGCGCAGGCAGCTCGTTGCAAGCTCATCTATGCCATCCGCCCAGGCCTGAGAGATTAGCTGCTACACTGTAAGTACACGGGTAGGTACGTACGAGTTTATATGGCCCGCCCGCGCTCCTGCGCACCCGGCATCACAGCTGGCGTAGGTACATACGCCGCTCCGAATCCGAGCAGGGAAAAAAAAAGATTGATATATAGAGTCTGCCACAATCCAGCTTTCCCGGCTCCCCAGTAGCTAGCGCACAATGTACACATAGCACCCCGGATCTACAGCGTAGATAGGGTGGCACGCACCCACTAATCTAGATCCCTATATGTATATATGTAGAGTATATATGTGTCAAGGCGGGTCCGGAAATAAACCCGAAACACCCAAGCGCCGCGAGTGATTGCGGGTGATGGCTTCAGCCCAGTGCCAGGGAGCGGGTGGGGGCTAAACTTTACGGGACTAGAGTGGGTTGAAGATTCCAAATTATGTACCGTAATTTGTGGTGTGGGGCGTGATGGCGCGAGAATATAATCCGTCACGTACATAGATAAATACGTAGATATCCTAATATCCTGGCAGCCAGTATGGCAGTCGCATACCGAGTGATCGATGGGGTATCCTTACATGACCGGTTCGGCGGCCAATCCGGCGACAATCCGCTCACCACTTCATCATCCTCACAGTCTGCCACTTCGTTCTCACACTCCGCCACTTCATCATCCTCACACTCCGCCACTTCATCATTCTCACAGTGCCACTTCATCCTCACATTCCGCCACTTAATCATCCTCACAAGCTGCCACTTCATCATCCTTACACTCCACCACTACAAAAGCACAATGCCTACCTGCCTCAAAGGCGGACCGGGGATGTCGCTGCTGCCTTTACCGGGAATCGAGAGTTGGCTCCAAGGTGCGTACTGCGGGCACACGGGCTCATGTGTATTTACACGAACCAGAGAGCACTGGGACGAGGAGTTGGTACAGCTTAAAAGACCTTGGGACGTTCAGTGATGGAAGGGACGAGGCTGCTTGAATACGATTTGCCTTTTCACTCTATTCTACATAGCCTCGAATTGAGACTTGAATTGCATTGCTCTCAGCTTCGATCTCTTTTTCATGATGGGCGGTGTGCTCTGTAGCTGGCTGTCACGAGACTTCATGTGAGGTGCGTGTCATGACTAGCGGGTGCATATGTGGGCCACAGGTAGCTGGGGATGATTATTTCTGGACTCCGTGCAGTTAAGAGCTCACAACGTGCGCCTAAGAGCTCACGACGTGCGCCGTACGGCTAGGAGTGCGCTCGGATTCGGCGGTGCGGCGCGCGGGAATCCTTTTTCGTTTGTTTTGTCGTTGATCGCGTGTGACTCCACACCATGGCGATAGTTACGGGGCGCGGGGATGATTGGCGTGGATAACATGGAGGACCACCGGCAAATGCGAGTGCCAGTCACACAATCAGTCTGTACGGTGAAAAGCACGCCAGTGTCATCATTGCCCCAACTCCAGACGCCAGCCATGTAAGCTACGATGCTGCGGAAAAGAAGTGCCATGCCGCGGAAAGATGAAGCGCGGTGCGACTAGCAAAAGTGCGCCAGGTTCTCCTCCAGCGGACCGATGATCTTCTCGCAAACTTCCCTCTTGTAATCATCTTTCTCCAGATCCGTCTCGCGGTGGTCCAGGCCGCGGATGCACCGGCGCACGGCATCACCGTAATTCTCGAGTGCGTCGTTGTATAGATGGGTGATCAGTTCGTCTGCGATCACGTAAGCTCCCGTGTCGGTCGTGCTGGTGGGCACGCCATCGCCATAGCAGCTGCGATGGATATCCTCCAGCTTCTCCCAGAACCAGAGTTCCAAAAGAACAATGCCCAACGACAGGAGTGTTCTGTTGCACCTCACCACCTGCGACCCCGACCTTTCCACAGAGTTGGACGTGAGCGCGGAGCCCAATCTCCGCCGTACCAGAGGCGCTTCGATCAGTGCCTTTGTGCTGTCTGCTGAATCGCAGAGAAATACAATATCTCTGTTGCACCATCCTTCGCTCAGCCACCCCGTACCGTGCAGTTGAACGACCGACGACGCAAGCTTGACTCCCAGCGCCAGCCTTTCCTTCCGCGAGGGTCGTTGTCGGGAGAGGAGGGTCTCCAGGGTCACCGTTGTCGCTGAGTGAGAGAGGAGGGATTGGCCGGAGGGGAGCCAAACGTAGTGCTTTTTGTTCATCTCATCGATAAGCACCCCCAAACAGGAGTGGGCGCATTTGGCTTTCTGGATGGTGAAGCAGAAGTTTTGGATTATGTCTGCTCTGTCGATTTCGGATTTCTCAGGGGCTGGCTTGTTCTGGGAAACTTCACTTGTGCCGTCACTTGAGCAGCATGCTGTAGTTACAAGACTTAGGCTTCTTGTAGGGCTCCGCTCGAACCGTAATGCCTGGAAGAATGCCACTCGTTTCAGGCGCTTGGGAGGGCTGTGCGATCTCGATGTTTAGAAATATCCCTAAAAATTCTCAGGATCAGGGTTCTCACTCGGTCGTACTGTTCCGTTCTCCCGCCGCAGTCGTGGGACTCAAAAGCCCAAATGTAGTCCGCTCCACCGTGGTCGCCGGGAAACTGGTCGGTTTTTGGCCGCAACGATGATCCTCATCTCCATCGTGAATGACAGCAGCCTTGATGAGTGGGTTTGGTTGGTGCTCCTCGTCGATATGTTCCAGTTCAAGCTTACGCCAGTTCAATGGCACGGCACTGTCCAACCCAGGGTCAAAGGAGAAAATGAGCTTGAAGCGCAACTCCGATTCTGGTGCCTTTGGTTTCACGTTCTCGGTTTTGTGCGTCTCCAACCGTAGGTTTACGTCGTGGGACGATGGGCATTTGCAATGGGGAGTCTGGAGTTTCTCCCTGAGAACTTGGTAGAGGGCGGCGGCATGGTTTCGTATGCGATTGTATCGGGTTGCGATGGATTTATTTGGAATGGTGGATCTCTGATCGGCCCAATGTCGCGTCCCATTGACGAGTCTGTCAAGGTCATCATTGATGTTGCGGATGCGCGAGAGTTGCTCCTCGCGATACGCCCGCAACAGAGCTAGGGTGAACTTCTTTCTCAGTCGCTTTGAAGCTCGCTTGCTGGACTGTGGTCGGATCAGCATGGCTTGCCCGTAAATCACCGTCCTAGCGTCGTACCGTGTTTTCATCGATTCCAAATTTTTCGTTCAACTCGTCAATGACCTTCTTCATAGTCTCCATTGCCTGTACAAAATGGGGAACGGAATGGCTACGGAGTCGGTCGCAAAGCTTTTCTTGTAGGTCATTCCCTTTCCAAAGATCTCCAGTGGGATCATTCATGAGTTTCGACATCACATCGCTGGTAACTGTGTCCTCCAGGAGGTTGAGACATGTGTTGACGAACTTGACTTTTTCCATGTCGAGCTCGCGGCTGAACTCGTCCAGGACATGTTGATGGTGTCGCATCTCCTTCATTGTTCGGGCACCGTTGGCATAGAACTTAATACCCTCGATAGCGAGCGGAAGGGCAGCCAGGACGAGCCCGGCGATTTCAATGCCCGTGGCCATGATGCGCTGCGTCGGGAAATTGAAATTCAGATGGGGAGGGAGGTTATGTTGCAGAGCTAGGTGAGGGGTATTTTGAATTTATGCTTATCTAGTAGCTCAACGGATGGTTGCTGACAAATCCTGGTCTTCAGCCCTGCAGCTTCGCATTTCCTATTGTGGCTTGCGTCTTTATTCACCATCACCCCGCGCCTGCAAATTCTCCTCCCCTCTCCCTCCTCCCCTTTCCCATCCTCCGCCTCAACACCACGACGGAAGCCTGCGCTCACGCCACTGGAATACTACTAGCCACCTGGGATGGAATCCAACGTTGTCCCTGAAGTTAGGTCCATTGTTTCGTGCTATGGCTTGTGCATCCAATCCTTCGACCGGCTCGGTGCGATCCTGCTGTCTGGAGGCCAAGAGCTCGTCGACCAACGTACCGCTCTTCGGGATGAGTTGGGAAGATTCAAAGTCTGGGCCGGAAATTCCGGTGCTCACAGAATCGGACGGGTTTCACTGGATCACCAGCTGAGAGAAGCACTGCATGTCCATGGGAAGGTCACGGACCTGCTGACCGACCTAAATAGAGCGTTGGAGAAAGGTACGTCAGGAGCTATGGCGGCAAGGTCCGAGTGCGCTCACTGATGAATTTACAGCTATCACGATCATCTCGCAAGGGGAGGAAACGTGGAACACGTCATCTGCGGATTCGTCTTCCAATTCTTCGCATTCATCTGCCAGCGATGGCTCCTCATACGCATCAGGAGTCGATGAAGAGCTTCCATCTACCACAGAGCTCGAATACGCCTTCTTGGACCTCTCCCACGTGATTACATGCCTCTACAGATTTTCCGTCACTCTGCGACAGCCTGCGCCTCGTGATAGGCTCCAGAAGTATGCTGCCATTCACGTCTCCCACTACGAATTCTACGATATCCAACACGCCTCGAACAAATTTCCTCAAGCACCAAAATTCCTCCTTGAACGGATGGGAAAGGCAAATACCAGACGCCGGCAACTGCTTCGGTATCATAAGAACCACCATGACAAGATCGCCCGATATATTGACACTCCCCTTCACTCGGCTGATCGCGAGGGAAGCCCGGCGCATTCGGAGCACCAGCCTAAATTCCGCAACACCCAACATGAATCAATCGGACAAGGTCTTGGTAGCGAAGCCGCAAAAAGCAGTCAAAATCCTGGATCCCAGATGAACAGTCAAACGACTGTAGACACTTTCAAAATCAAGAGCGATTCCATGGACTGTGTAGATGCTGAGTCCGAGGCTGGACAATCTCAAACATCATACACCACTTCGACTGGTGGTGGGAACGAAAGGAGGCTCCAAGTTCCACCTCCGCCCGACGGACTTACACTTGATGGCTCAACCCCATTCCAATGTCCCTACTGCTACGATGTCATCGCCATGATGAATACCCATCATTGGACGTACGTGTATGCAAACCCCCCTCCGCTATAACGGATACTGAGCTGGTTGACCAGAAAGCACGTATTTCGAGATCTGAGACCGTACGTATGTACATTCGAGGTTTGTCCGAAACCGGGTCAAATGTTCGAGCACAGGCGGGATTGGTATGAGCATGAAACGCAAGTCCACCGGAGAGAGTGGTTTTGTGATGCCTGTGCACAGGAATTCGCTGTGAAAGGCGAGTTGGTCGATCATCTGAGAAAGAGTCACCAGGAAGAGACAAAGGAATTGGAACTGTTGGATGTGGTTGATAGGTGCGAGCGAGCCACTGTTGGAAAGCAGGCATGCCCGATATGCTCCGAGAATCTCCCTCCTAAGTGGCTACGAGGGCATTTGGCTCGACATATGCAACAACTTGCTTTGTTCGCGCTTCCATGCAGTGATGAGAAAGACGATGATTGGAACCCACCTACTGCGTCTGGGTCCGGGGCTGCGGGTGACGCAGATTCATCGGCTACCCATTGGAGCACTTTGGATGGATCTCACTTAAGCTTCGACTCGAACCCACAAGGCCGCCCGGGGGAAGATTTCGATCAGAATGCCGAAGACCTCGATTTCCCAGCACCAATGTCATCAATAACCGAATCGGTGGAATACAGTGTATCACCACCAGTTCCTACCACCGAAGAGGATCTTCTGCTAGAGCGATACCGACGGGTACCGAACTCAAAGAGGGTTTTCTCTTGGATTTTAAAAGCTCGGCAGCCCCTCACGATCGAACAACTTCGGATTGCAGTTGCGATTAATCCATACCAATGCTTCCTCGCTGAGAATGATGATACACCAGCAGACAACACCTCCTTTCTGGACTCATGCGATCGCTTGGTGGCCATAAACTTCAGCGGCCATGTCGAGCTGGTTGACCCAGCAATGAAAGAGTCTCTTCTTCAGAGCGACTTGATGGCGGAGGCCGATATCAACATCGCATTGGCTTGCTTCACGTATCTTTCGTTTGACATCTTCAAAAAGCAATTGAATAACGAGGTGGAAGTCGAGGAGAGAGAAACTTCCTTTCCGTTCTTGCGCTATGCTATCTTACATCTCTCGTTCCATCTTAAAGCTTGCGATGAGAGTTACACGGCGAAAGCCATGAAAATTTTCCTTGGAGATCCTGACAGCATCAACTCTTATAACCAGTTAGCAAGAAGATACGGCAGTAGTCTCATGACAGACAACACTGGAGCGATACATATTGCGGTTCTGCTGGGACATATGGCCATGACTCTGCACCTGCTCGCACAGGGTGTCGCCCTTGATACGGGGGATGGCCATGGTCGAACTCCACTGCATCTTGCCACAATAAATGGTTACGATGCGGTCATGCGGCTTCTCCTTGAGAAGGGCGCCAATATTGAAGCCGTTGACAACGATGGCCGTACATCGCTACACCTGGCCATCAGGGGTGGCTTTCAGGCCGTGGCGCTGCTCCTCATCGAGAAGGGTGCCAATACCGAAGCCGTTGACAATGGTGGCCGTACATCGCTACACCTAGCGATCAGGGGTGGCCTTCAGGCTATGTCACTGCTCCTCATCTGGAAGGGCGCCAATATCGAAGCCTTTGAGAACGGCCGCACGCCACTACACCTGGCCATCAGGAATGGTCTTTGGGCCGTGGCACTGCTCCTCATCGAGGAAGGCGCCAATATCGAAGCCGCTGACAGTGATGACAATGCACCGCTACACCTGGCAATCTTGGCTAATGCTGAGAATGCACCTACAGCGTCCACCAGCTTGGGCAAATTCCAACACATTTCACCGCCATCCTCAGCATTGCAGTACGCGCCTTTCTACACTGGCGGCTACGCCTCCGGCGATGAGTACAACTTATCACAGGACTCCCAGGGGGAAATGGACTTCGAGCTGGATGCTGAGAGCGTCCGGAGGTCCGTCCCGCCGGTGGATTATGTATCACAGCCACACGAACACCTTGGTGATCCCCAATCAGGTCAACATCTCCAGGCGTCACAGCAAACGCAAGTAAACAGACGCCTCAGAGGCGAGGCAAAACCCTTCAACCGCGTCTCGAAGACTGGTAAATCGCACTTTGTCACGCCTGCTGCAGCTTGTGCTGGATTCCGATGCACATTCACCGAAAACGGCCAGCCCTGCTCCTATACGGATACCTTCAAGCTGCCTTCCGCCATGAGGCAAGTCCCATCCACCCACCGAGCCCCCACCCTTTTCAACGCGCGATCCGACTCTAACACGATGGCATCCATTAGGGAACACTTGATTTCTAAACATATGGAATTCTCACCATTCCAATGTGCCAACTGCAAGCGAGTCTTCACGCGTCTCGCACTGGAAACCCGCCACCTCCAAAGACAAGATACAGGCAATAGGATCTGCCCCAACGAGCCACAGATAGGAGATAAAAACTACCAAGCACGCTGCAGCGTTAGGGATGTGCTTTGGGGGATCCGAACAAAACAGGAAGAGGTCGACAAAGCCGTGCTCTTGATCAAAATTTGCAACAGTCAGCTCGAGGGCCGGAAGAGGCGTGGTGCGCAGCGTGATCCAACCTCGTCCGGTGAGTCGTTAGATCATTCCTTCTCCTTAGCTCCACCTCGCAGCCCACTAAAATACCCCCCCCCCCCCCCCCCCCCCGCGCAGGCGACCAATCACCCCCGCCCGGCTCAGGCTCAGGCACCTTCCTACCCACCTGCCAGCCCTCCCACTCCCATACCCTAAGCCGCCACCATTCGCACATAGCCTTCCTCTGGTGGTGGAAGCTGCAGGCCATTGACTTATAGCATTCAGATTCTAGGTTTTGGAATCATCTCTTTCCAGGGGCCACTCCAGGTACCCCGACACCCCAGCCAGACAAACCATCCCGGAATAGCTCACCCACAGCGCCCAACAGCTCGGGCGTAACCCGGCGCATCTCACGGCCGCCCTCAGCAGTGCAGCGCGCTCCTTTCCACACTAGCGACTATGCCTCCGACGATGAGTAGAACTTATCACAGGACTCCCAGGGGGAAATGGACTTCGAGCTGGATGCTGAGAGCGTCCGGAGGTCCGTCCCGCCGGTGGATTATGTATTACAGCCACACGAACACCTTGGTGATCCCAATCAGGTCAACATCTCCAGGTGTCACACCAAACGCAAGTAAACAGACGCCTCAGAGGCGAGGCAAAACCCTTCAACCGCGTCTCGAAGACTGGTAAATCGCACTTTGTCACGCCTGCTGCAACTTGCGTTGGATTCCGATGCACATTCACCGAAAACGGCCAGCCCTGCTCCGATACGGATACCTTCAAGCTGCCTTCCGCCATGAGGCAAGTCCCATCCACCCACCGAGCCCCCACCCTTTTCAACGCGCGATCCGACTCTAACACGATGGCATCCATTAGGGAACACTTGATTTCTAAACATATGGAATTCTCACCATTCCAATGTGCCAACTGCAAGCGAGTCTTCACGCGTCTCGCACTGGAAACCCGCCACCTCCAAAGACAAGATACAGGCAATAGGATCTGCCCCAACGAGCCACAGATAGGAGATAAAAACTACCAAGCACGCTGCAGCGTTAGGGATGCGCTTTGGGGGATCCGAGCAAAACAGGAAGAGGTCGACAAAGCCGTGCTCTTGATCAAAATTTGCAACGGTCAGCTCGAGGGCCGGAAGAGGCGTGGTGCGCAGCGTGATCCAACTTCGTTTGGTGAGTCGTTAGATCCTTCCTTCTCCTTAGCTCCACCTCGCAGCCCACTAAAGTACCCCCCCAGGCGACCAATCTCACCCGCCCGGCTCAGGCTCAGGCACCTTCCTACCCACCTACCAGCCCTCCCACTCCCCCTCCCACTCCCATACATTAAGCCGCCACCATTCGCACAGTCCCAGCCGCAGCGCCCTCCGAGACTCGACGTCCACCGAATTTCAATATCCATACCAGCCTCCGCAGTTCGGCCACACTCTCCAGCACCAGCACCAAGCTGCGAATTACCATACTACCCAGCACCCATACCAACACGCGAATGACTGGCCACAGTTCCAGCAGCCCAGACATCCCGTTCCACCGTCGCAGTTTGTGTCGGGCTACCCCAGCCAGTTTACCCCTCCGGTTGGTTGCCTCAACGGACCCGTCGTCTGGTGACCGTGATTGCTCATGCGAAAGAATAGAGCTCAGGCGCGGACCCGAACGATCTCTACAGGACAGACTATCACCGCTGAGGTCTACGGGGATGCATTCCTTGCTCGGCTTGTTATTTTCAGATTCATTCGCGTTTTCCGAAACATCCATCACAAAATAAATCGAAAACCAAAGCTAAAACGGACGAGGGAGAGGAGGATCGTAACGAACGGGGGACGAGGAAACGGCCTACAATTGCTGGTATTCGAGAGGACGACGGTGACGACTACTACGACGCTCTGAACGAGAAGGGAAGGCTGGACTTGGGCATTTCGATCTGGATTCTATTTCATAGCATTTCCATAGCCATAGCTGAGGTTAGGGCTCATTCATTTCCTAGCGGGGTGTAAAGGTGGCTGCATAAGAGAGAGGCATTTTTTTTTGTTTCCGGTTTGCTGCGTACTTTCTTCAGATTCCATCAGCTGTTTTTCCTTTTCCCTTTGTCTTCTATCCAAAAGCACTTTGCATCAGGCATTCTCACTTTCCCCATAACCAAACAACTCCTATATCTACTTTCTAACCAACTACTTCTTTCACCGCGGCAATGACCGCCTCGTCCTGTGACACGGGCCGTGGCCCGTCCGCGTAGGTCAGAGTAGAGCCAGATGTACGTACGAACCATCTACGCCCCTAGCCACAATAACTGGCTCTTGAAGATGGGTTACTCTTACGCAACATGGAGTATCACTCGGGGGAATACCTAGAGGGGAAAAGAGGGGGAAGAGGGCGGGAGGCGGGGGGCGGGGCCGGACTTCATCCCGGCCAATGTGAACAAGCGGGCTCGTCTTCAGGTTCTGCTAGTTGAGACGAGTCACTGTCTCGGGGGCCAGCACCTCCAATGGACCAAGAGCCGGCCCACCGCCACGTGCCGTTGGTGCCCGTACAGAACCCAGACACGGGAGCGCCTCTTCTGGGGTTGCCCTCACTGGAAGTGCCAGCGGAAGGTCCTGTGGGCGGAGGCGCAAAGCGTCACAGGGAGGGGCAAGAATAGCTTTAACATCTGGGACCTTGCGGAGAGGTACAGCCAGGAGCCGGGGGCAAAGGGTAAAGACTGCCTGCAGTTCCCATCCACCCGCCCCCCCCTCCCCTCCTTCTTGGCCTCCGCGGAAGAGAAGTAGAGAGCAGGGAGGCGGCTTTCGTTTGTTCTTTCTTTTGGCTTTCCTTTGCATCTCACGCGCACCTTGAAGCGGTATCCTCTAGTCTGCGGGCCACGATAGCATCACCAGCACACATCGTCCTCCTACCTCCTACTCCGCTTCAGATGGGTGGCCGTGATGGCATGGCGGGTTTCCAGCTGATAGTACCGGGGGCGCGATACCTCTCAGTGCCTTCGCAGGTAGCGGTCTCCAGCTGCCGACAGTCAAAGCGTCTGTTAAGTTCCTGCTCCTCGACCGTGGCGACTCCAGGGCTTCCTCTCACTTCGCCTCGCCGATCCTTATCTTGAAGTGGTGAACTTAGGGAGGCGGGGAGAAGAAGTTTGCGCCGACCACATCGATCGCTGTGCTGGAGCTACTCGACGCCGTGTCGGTCTGGGCTCATCCCGCCGCAGTCTTGGCCCACCTCGTCGTTCCTCTCGGTCCCGGAGTGCGCAGGCACACACCACCGAATCTCTACCGGGCAGTCGAGCACGGCGAGGGCTGCACGGCCACGTAAGACGTGTTGTTGGCCCGTCCGACTTCACAGCCTCCGCTCTAGCTTGGCTCCCCGCTGTTGTTAACGGGCAGCTCCCACCTCCAGGGCTGGAACGATTACCATGCACTCCGCCTGTCAAACGCCTCCTAGTTGAACCCGAGGTGGGGCTCTAGGCCCAGCCACTCGCGTCCCTTCCTCCAGTCCACCGAGCATCCGCACGTTGGGGGGAAGGGTGGGGTTCCTCCACGGAGTCGCGATGACGGCGACGATGCATACTATACATACAGTACGTATGTACATACAAACGGATCTACTGGAGTAACCACTAGTCATGCGCGCGTGAAGGGGGGTCCAAAACCATCCTAGAAATGTAGCTACTTATTTATCTTGCAGTCACGATTGAAGAAAATATATTGATAAATGTATACAACCTTCTATCGTGGGTCGCGTGTGGGTTGAATTGTGATGTACTGTATGCACGTACGTACCTAGGTACTCAAGTGTGCTTTAAGTTACTTAACTAGAGAGTGCGTACCCAAGTCGAGTGCGTACCCAAGTCGAGTACGTAAGTCAAGCGCTAACGCACTAAATAGGAGTTCACTAGCGTACTCTAGACCGCCAGCGATATTTTATCTATGTGTCTTTCAGCGCCGCAGCGCGCAACGGAAACAAAAATTATAGTTGCTTATGTACAGCAATTTTCTCCAATCGATTCAAAAAAAAAAGGCATAAAATAATCCAGAGCCTGAGCTATAGCTATTCCATGGATTCTGTGTAAGAATGTTGATCGCGGCATTTCCGCAGCTGTTGCGGCATCGGTATGGGTTGAAATGGCTCCTGAGTCGTACATATCGAGTGCTTCCTGAAATCGAACACTTTCCGGAAGGGTCTCCTCGTTTGTGTTTGACATGGTGATATGCTGTAGGTGCAAGAAAGAAGCTCACTGTCAGCTCATTTCGTGTTGATTTTGCCCCTGAAGAAAAAGAGGATATTTGTTATGTATGTACCTAAATATCACTCGCGCCAAGAGCACGCTAGTGCACTAGCGCCCGCTTAGTGCGTTAGCGCTCGACTTACGTACGTACTCGACTTGGGTACGCACTCTCTGTCTATATTCTAGGTGCTACCTCCCTTTTCCAGCCTAGCGATAAAAACGACTGGTGGATTGATCAGCCTCGCCTTTTAAAAATCTAAATTACATATTCGTTACTCACATGCGATATTAGATCATGGTGAGGCTGAAGGCCCGGGCCCGCCGAAGCACCGCGAGGCGCGTAAGCAGGGGCCCTATCTATCCTATCGACCACCCTATCGCGAGGTGCAATCATCGCGAGGTGTAATCATCACGACAAAATCCGAAGACGCTCGCTCATACGTGAATCAAAGGGCATTGGTAGTGAGCGCACGCACTGAGACCTGCTGATACCTGAGGAGGGAGGGCAAAAGGCGAGTTGACATCTGTCAATCCAGGATTAACCCACGCAAATATTCGGCGATACTCATGTCGATTCCATCCCGTCCCACTACCTCTTGTCAACACTTTCTTCTATTCCCTGATCAGCCTCGCCGGTACCATGATGACTTTCCGATTGCTTGTCACTGGCGGCGTTGTCAGGGGTAACGTCATCACTCCCACGGGGCACTAACCAAGAAATGATTCGATCGTGGAGAATTTCGACACTCAAGATCATACTGAGTTTGTGTATTTTCCAGGTTTTAATAGAGCGGAATCTCTGTCCTTCTCGTCCCGTCCAAAAATCCGCTTTTCGAACGTGCGTGAACACAATTTTCAAGCTTGCGTCTTTGTGGAGTAAATACCCAAAAGCCCGAAAGCCGAGTTTAAAGGGAAGTTCTGCCACATGGATACGTCCTTGAAAGGAGCAGGCCGGTGCGCGGTCGGAGCGCTTACGGGAAATCAACCGTCGAGTTCAAAGTTCGGGAATTGTCTGGAATGAGCCCGAGTCTCGGATCAGTATAAGTACCATCGTCTCCTTATGAGGAGGTTTGTTTTGCTCCTTGACAGCAGTGCAAAATCCATCGCCGTATGTATGTATCTAGCACCCACCTCGGCTTCCACTGTGAGTATGAATAAACAGAAAAAACCTCGGCTTCCGTTCTGGAGAGCAGATCCTTTTTTCTTTTCTTTTGTCATTTACCGCATGCGACCTACGGAGATCATGGTGATGTACACACTACCTACCCGTTTCCGGTCCGCAGTCCGCACGAGCGCGGCTCATTGCAAGCTCCCCTTCACGAGAGAGCAATCCAGCGTGGAGCGACATGCGCAGCCTTTCTTCATAGCGCACACGAGTGATTTGCTGTGGCTTTTGGTCAACGTTCAAGCCATCGTGGTTGACGTTACCCTACTCATCCTGACTGCCACCCCCATTCAGAGAGCTTACCTTTCATGGCTAACTGCACTGCCTCTTTAATAGGCCCAGACGAGGTGTTAACCCTCTTCCTTCCACCTTACGACATTCTATTCGTATGTATTAGCTCATGATCGCTTAGGTATGTACCATACCGAACCTGTCACTACATACTTGATTTTCTTCCTCTGGACTCTTTCCCCACATGCACCCACGACCCCCAGTGTGCCGAGGGATGGACGATAGACTGGCTGGAAGGTGTACTTGCCTGTTCCATATCTTGGCGGGAAAAGTGACAGCACAGCATCAAAGAAACGCACCGCTCTGCTGTTACTGTCCCGTCGCCCCGCTTCGACCGGCCCCCGCCGCCCCTCTGTGGCTTCATGAACGTGTGAACCGAACGGCAGGTTGTGGAATTTCGTCCATCGGTGTTCAGCCCGTAGTTAAAGGAAACGCCCCAGAAAAAAAGAATTCATGGGCTGCGAGGGAATCTGTGTAGGAAGGTAGGACTTCAGATGGAGAAACCGGGTGCGGTATGCATAAGGATCCGGAAAGTGGCAGAGTCACGTTTCAAGTACTTCTGCAGCCCCGTGAGGATGATGGCCTCCATATGCCGCGACAAGGCTGTACAGAAGGTTGCTTCACTCCTCAACCCTAATACTCCCTTTCTCGTGCGGAAATCAGCAGCTAATAGCTCCAGAAACGACAATGTCATGGAGACCTCGTCGCTCACCATCACTGGTCGTTTGGGTGTGGCAGCCAATAGGGCTAGAATCAGCCCCTCCCCTCATCCATCTCAGGTCCTGCATTCGGCTCCCTACGGCGACAGAACCCACTGTTACCCCTCCCACTCTCCACCGCCCAGCAGCCAAAAATACCCACGGGGCGCATCAAGCCCTGTGTCTCGGCTTCTCACTGAGAAGGGCACCAATATCGAAGCCGTTGACAGCGATGGCCGTACACCGCTACACCCGGCCATCAGGGGTGGCCTTCTAGCTATAGCGCTCCTCATCAAGGGCGCCAATATTGAAGCCGTTGATAATGTTGGTCTTACACCGTTACTCCGGCCGTCTTAGTTAACGCTGAGACCGTGGCACGACTCCTCGTGGGGGAGGGCGCCAATATCGAAGGCGTTGACGATGGTGGCCGTACACCGCTACACCTAGCCGCCGAGCGTGGCCTCCAGGCTGTAGCACTGCTCCTCATCGAGGAAGGTGCCGATACCGAAGCAGTTGATAGTAATGGCCTTCTACCGCTACACCTGGCCATCACGGGTGGCCTTCAGGGTGCGGCACGGCTTCTCATAGAGAAGGGCACCAATATCGAAGCCATTGATAATGGTGGCCGCACACCGCTACACCTGGCCGCCGAACGTGGCATTCAGGCTGTGGCACTGCTCCTCATTACACCTGGCCGCCGAATGTGGCCCTGAGGCTATAGCACTGCTTCTCATCGAGAAGGGCGCCAATATCGAAGTCGCTGACAGTCGCGGTTGCACGCCATTGCGCCCAGCCGCTGTGAGAGATAATGAGGCTATTGTGCGACCACTTTCCAACACGAGTAGTCAATAACGTCGAGGCCATCGTATGTATCGGGCAGTATCCCGCGAATGGACAATTCTGTGACCTCTACCACCAAGCGTTGCTCGATGTCCCTACCTATCCACGTCTTTTTCTTTCCGTTGAAGGTTTTCATTATTGTATATTTGCCGGAATGGCGATTTTATAGTTGGGAGTTCGTTTCCTTCCCTCCCTTTGCTGCGGTGTTAGGGGGATTGTATAATTTCTCCTTTTGTTTTCCGTTCGCGTGACTCGGAAGGTATTTACATGAACCTTTCAACCAGCTCTGTCGTCCTCGTGTCCTTCAGGCTTCAGCAAATTCTCAGCTGTGAGACTCGGTGATCCGGGACCGGATCTGGTCGGTGGAGGTATCTTGGAGTCACTTTGATTGTGAGGCGCATATGTTCCGACCGGTCGACGAACCGGACCACTACCATCTTAATCGGAAACCTCTTGACCCGTCCACGTACCTCGCGGACGGTTGACGGGTGGGCAAGCGTCCGATATGCGGCCCAGATGAGATCGACCTTGCGGATGCAACACTATACAGGGTCAACAGGCAAGAAAGGCATTGACAAGAGTGAGATGTCCAGTAGAGATTAGATGGTACCCAGCACACGAGAGGTTATTGCGGGATATGAGCAAGTAGATACCTGAGCAGAGTTTGCTGCAGACGAACTAGAGGGGCATGGTGTGGAGCTCTGTCGCTACTCAGACCGCTATGGCCAGCGTGTGATGCCCCCCCTCCCCAAGCATCTCTTGCTCACTTGAAGCGTATTGCTAGTGGAGTCAAGTGGAACGAGTCATCAGACTGGGCTTACGAGCGAGTAAAAAACCGACGCTACGACATCCGGAATCGAGATATACAGCCACATCAACCAGATTCACGCGTATCCGCAGCTCCGAAGACTATCGCTTTTTTTTTTTTTTTTTTTTTTTTTTTTTTTTTTAAAAATAG
>Ga0307508_10000188_pt1 | contig 75037 bp, 103 predicted proteins | sample 9_EM_MG_FD_203089 | JGI IMG/M metagenome (GOLD analysis project Ga0307508, IMG submission 203089) | Populus trichocarpa ectomycorrhiza microbial communities from riparian zone in the Pacific Northwest, United States - 9_EM | ecosystem: Host-associated > Plants > Roots > Unclassified | place... | reverse complement strand
TGCCAGTGTTATAGTCACGTGCTATTCCATGGAATGTTCTCCCTAATCTAGATACAAGCGCCTGAGCCAGCTGGTTAGGCTGTGCACCCGAAAATCGAATTCCCTAACGATCTGCAAACCGCTGTATGAGTGACTCGGGAAAATCACTCGTGGGAACCATGATTGGGACTCGTTGATTTGTTTTCCCACAGCTCCAAAAAATTCGAGTCTTCCGTCACGAGTGATTCGTTGAATTGTGTAATTAATATACCAATAATACTAATGCAATGCTGCCCATTCATTTATACATTCCATCAGCTGCCCACCGCTGCCTGGCACAGCCACTGATCAGCAACGAATGCTCGCTGCCCGCCGGCGCTTCCATTCCCCCTTCGTCATCATCCCCTGGCGCTTATTTTGTATTTTCGTGCTTTTGCATTCCCGCTTCATTGCACTGCTAATCCTCCATGCCTTACACACATATTGTAGACAATGAAATATATTATGTATATATTGGTGCTACAATACATATAATATAATTGCCGACGCTGCACGCGCAAAAAATGCGCGCAGCACCGGTGTATCTACCCATTGCCCCACTCCTACAGCTCTGAAACTCCCCAGGGAGTCCAATGGGACTCCCTGGGGGTGGACACTGTCAAAATCGGGCGCATAATTGCGCCCGATCATCGCCGACATCGCCAGGAAGCGCCGAAGCGCATTCTGGCGACGCCGGCGGGGTTTTGGGGGTTTTCTGTTGGATTTATGTGGCGTGGGGGGGTTGGGGGTCGTCTCTGTTTGTTCCAGACACTGGGCTGGGGCTGGAGGGCCTTAAAGGACAAGATACACGCGGGTGGTTAAAAACCACCTGGGTGTTCTGGCACTTTCTGTCCCCCCAGCACCTTGAAACTCGCCAGGGAGTCTCTATGGACTCCCTGGGGGTCGGTGCCGTTGAAATCGGGCGCATATTCACACCCGATCATCGCCGACATCGCCAGGAAGCGCCGAAGCGCATTCTAGGCGACGCCGGCGGCGTTTTTGCGTTTTCTTGCCGGATTACTATGGCATGGGGGCCTCTGGTGTCACCTTTGTCTGTCCCACATACTGCGCTGTTCCTGGGGGGCCTCAAAGATCAAGATATACCGCGGGTGGTCAAAAACCACCCGCATATTTTGCCACTTCCTGTCCTTCTGGGTTGGTGAGGTTGGTGGCGCCATGTAGTGGGATCGTATGCGAGTGTGTCGCCAACATAGAAGTCGCAAAAAAGCGCTGCTATGTCCCGGCAACGTCGTTGGAGGCGCTAAGTGCCATCCAATGACGTTGCCGGGACATGGAAGTGCTTTTCAGTGTCTTCCACATCGGCGACGTGGGTGTGGGGGTGGTGAGGGGTTGGCGGGGCCGTCGGTATGGCCATTCGGGTGTGCCGCAGAGGTGTAAGGCGGGGTGGTCTTGTTTTTGTTGCCAGAGTAGATGAGAATGAAAAAAAAAAAACCCTGTAAACATCGGTTTACAGGGATTTTGTTCGTCGCCAGAGCTCACTATGTTAGTTTGGGCCATTTCTAGCCCGTTTGTAGCGCCAGCAGAGTCGCCAGGCGGGTAGCACGAGTCCGGGTGACATAGAGTTAAAAAACCAAGAAAATCACAAAGAAGGGGGGTCCCAGACCCCCCAGATTGTTGCCAGAGATGTCTTTTGTCGCCTAGATGAGAGTCCAGCGGCATTGGCAGCCGGTAGACGTGTCGTTGTCGTCGTCGCGAGAGATAAAGTTGCGAGCCAAACATGTCAATACATGTTTGGATGACATTGAGGCACAAGCAATGGATGATCTTAGGGTTCTATAATTATGTTACATGAATAAAGGATGTCTTCACAAGCTGATTGGTGTAAAAAACATATTTGTACGTGGCCTATAAGTCGAGATAATAAATGTACATGTATTTGCTCATAAACACGGTCCAGTTTGCTATGTACTGCACATATAACAACCTGGATTTTTGCTCTAAGATTCATAATTTGTCTATACTCTGTCCACGCGCCACTTGTAGCATCGAAAAATAGAATTAATCTGGGTGTTCTCCTCCTCACCGTTCGTACCCGGCATTTCCCTCTTAGCTATGAAGGGGTCCCAAAACCGGCGATCGAAGTAGCGCGCCATTCTAATAGAATATATTATAGATCATTACAATTTATTTTGGGTCGATCGGACAAGTTTCATATATTGTTCTCCTCCTAAGCTTGATTTCCCGCTCACCCTACCTTGTATCGGCACAATGAAAATAGATACGGCAATCTGATTTTTGCATTTTGTTAACATCAATTATACGACCCTTTTTGTGAAGTTTGGTGTGATTTCAGTGACTATTTCTTTCCCAACATGTTTTTGACTAGCTGGAATGGGGTGAGCGGGAAATCAAGGAGAACAATATTGAAAGTTTGTCCGATCGACCTAGAATAAATTGTAATGTCCTATAATACATCCTCTAAGCATGGCGCACTGTCTTGATCGCCGGTTGGGAGACTCCTTCATAGCTAAGCGGGAAATCCCGCATACGAACGGTGAGGAAAAGAACACCCAGATATATTGTATTCCTCGATGCTACAAGTTGTGCGCAGGCAGTGTATAGATGAATTACGAATTATAGAGCAAAAATACAGGTCGTTATATGTGCAGAACTTAGCAAAATCGTCCGGCTGACGAGTAAATACATGTACATTTATTATCTTGACTTCTAGAGCACATAAAGTGATAATATTTACACCATTAAGCTCGTACAGACGTCCCCTATCTATGTAACACTGTCCTACAACACTGAGAGCCACCCCTGTTATCTCCTATAATGAGTACGAACATGTGTTGACATGTTTGGTCTGTAACTTTACCTCTCGCGACGACGATGAAGACACGACTCCCAGCTGCCGACGCGGCCGGACTCTGTTCTAGGTGACAAAAATACGAACTGGCAACACTCTGGGGGGTCTGGGACCCCCTAGTTTCTTGTTTTTAACTTGATCTCGCGCCGGCTCGCGCATGGTCAAAATTCTTGTAGCACCACCATCACGACGTCTCCTAGTGCCACATGCGTGGGCTGGGAGTTATTCTAGGCAACATATTCGAGTCTATGCACACTCTGAGGGTCTGGGACCCGGTTCTTTTATTGTTCTCTCATGCTCTGGCGATAAAACTGGCATCGGCAAAGTAGGCACACATACGCACCCCCCACACCCCAACCAACACCGACACCCACTCCACACCACCTCCACGCCCACATCGCCGATGTGGAAGTCGCTGAAAAGCGCTTCCATGTCCCGGCAACGTCGTCGGATGGCACTTAGCGCCTCCAGCGATGTTGCCGGGACATGGAAGCGTTTTTCAGCAGCTTCCTCATTGGCGATGTGCTCGCCTATCACTCCCCTACACTGCCACACAATCCCATTCACGCCAGAGGCACAGCAAGTATGAAAACACGCGGGTGGTCAAAAACCACCCACGAATATCTTGTTCTTTTAAGCCCCCCAACAACACCATAACACATGGAACAAATAAAGACGACCCTCAAGGCCCCCACGCCCCAGAAATCCGGTCAAAAAAACGCAAAAATGCCGCCGCCACTGCCAGAATGCGCTTCGGCGCTTCCTGGCAGCATCGATGACGGATAGGGCGCGATTATGCACCCGATTTCGATGGCGCCCACCCCCAGGGAGTCCCATTGGACTCCCTGGGGAGTTTCAAGACACTGGGGGCACACCAAGTGCCAGAACACACCGGTGGTTTTTGACCACCTGCGTGTTTCTTGTCCTTTAAGGCCCCCCAGCCCCAGCGCAGGGCCTGGAACGAACAAGGGGGACCCAAAACCCCCCCACACTCCAGAGGTTGGACGAAAAAAAGCAAAAATGCCACCGGCGTCGCCAAAATGCACTTCGGCGCTTCCTGGCGATGTCAGCGACGATCGGGCGCAATTATGCGCCCGATTTTGACAGCGCCCACCCCCAGGGAGTCCAATGGGACTCCCTGGAAAGTTTCAGGGTCGTAGGATGGGGGGAAATGGTAGATACACCAGCGGTGCGCGCTCTTTTTGAGCGCGCAGCGTCGGCGATTATTTTATATGTATTGTAGTACTATTATATACATAATATATTTCACTGCCTACAATATATGCATGAGGCGTGCAGGATTAGTGATGCAATGAAGCAGGAATGCAAAACCACGAAAATTAAAAATAAGCGCCAAGTGACGATGACGAAGGGGGATAGAAGCGCCGGCGGGCAGCGAGCATTCATTGCTGATCAGTGCAGCTTGCTGGGGCTGAGGAAATCTACTTCACCTCTACGTCAAGTACACCTCCGGAATACATCGGCGAAGGTGCGTTTACATTCAGTCAAAGCATTTCCGATTCAATTTTCATAATCTCCCATGAAAGGCCTTCTCGTTCTCCAAAATAGACTTCGATATCCTGAGCGGCCAGCTTAGTATTTCATCTAGCGCTCCTCTTGTCAGACGAGGCAATCATGCGGACCGTGTGGCGGAAAGTGTTGCCCAAGGCGGCGAAGCATACATGACATCGGCAGAGATGTATCGCCATCTCAACATGCTTGAAAATCTGATCCCCAAACCTGTGTGCCTTTACACTACTAGCCCGTCTTCACCTTGCTCAAGTACTACTACAGAACGAGGCGGGCTGCCGCCTGTGGATAGACACCTTATTCTTTCGCGTGTCTGCGATGTTATCAGGCAGCAAGAGCATGTCACTCAATATACAACAACGCGTCCCACCAGATGCCGCACACCGAAAACATCCTCCGAAAATCAGCGGCACAATCGATTACGCTGCTTTCACAATGGACCCTTGCAACCATGGTGCGTGCATCCATTCCGTTTAATATGATTGCGCTTACACTCTCCATAGAGACATTCATCCAGAGTACATCGCTCCAATATATTAAGCACCAGAACCCAAACGGACTTTTTATTACCGAGGCGAAGCGGGGAGGAGTACCGCTAGCGGACCAGGTTCCTCAGGCAGTGTCTGAGATGTATGCATCAGCCAAACATCTAATGTATGACTTAGTTTTCTGTTCATGCTTATTGCTAATGTCGAGCCGCATTTATCTAGGAAAGGGATTCTCCGCGGCGCTATCACAGACGGCCATGAATGGATGTTTCTGATTCTCTACCTCAATAAAAATGGGATCGGAGGAATATATTCAACATCGCCCATTTTCAAAATACAAATCAGTGCTACGTACCCCTTTCAGGTTCTCTCTCCAGAGCCCGACATTATTGCGGGCATCATAGCACATTGGGTATGTTGCATACTCTTTTATTTGGTGTGCCCTTACAAACAGACGTTAGGTGGAACATAGTTTTGTCAATCTTGATGAGAATGACTGGTTGTCTCCCCAATGAGCCGCTAAGCAGAATCAGTCTGGTTATTGCTCTAAGTGTGTATTTCATGTTGCATTCTGATAACGATATAGTGCTGACTGTGCCCGCCGTAAATCCAGCTTGCAATTCATTATAGCTTTGCCAGCCCTCCCCTGGCATTCTCCGAAACCCCGACACCCCTCAACACATTCACAACGTTGACTAATCTCTCGCCAACTTTTCCAGGACGAGAATAACTAGATGTCATTGGACAGTCAGTCTTTTTTATGAAGCTCTCAGGAGCTGGCGCATCTGGGAGAAATTGATAGCCGCAGATTGTTGAGCGTGTTCACAAGAGAAAACATAAGTGTTTTAGAAAGGTAGCGATAGATAATAAACAGTCCGAGTCGTCGTCTCGGTCACAACTGCAGTCAACGAGCCACTGCGAACCCCTCCCGCTACTAATCCTACTCTTGAACGGTTCTAAGGGCCTACGAAGTCTAGGCATGATCGAATCATCGCCAGAGAGCTCTACGAGCAAGAAGAGAAAACTCGAGGAGCTACAAAACCCCGAGCATTCAAATAAACAACTCGGCATTCCTTCCAGCAGTCAACACAGCACGACCGACACGTCAAACAGTCAGCAGGCGAAGAAAAATAAAAAGAATCAAGACAATTCCAGATGTCCTCAGGTTTTCGCATTCAATTCTGCGGAGCTTCGCTCACGACAGCAGCCTGTTGCAGTAACCGTGCGTGTAAAATCCTCCGCGACACACAGGTCGCTGAGGGACGCTACATAGGACCTAAGGAATATCATTCTGAGTGTTGCCGAGCACACCCCAACACAAAATCGACCGAATTTCATCACTGCACCTGTCAGCCATCCCGACTATTTGACCGTCCTCTTATTTCCACGCTAACCGACACTATTCATCAGGGTAAACAGGCTGTCAAGCGTATTGCTGTTCTATGTATTCCTGGTATTACCCCAGATACAATTGGCATGTCAACACCTCCAGCATTCACCGTCACACCTTCACAGCATAAACTTCATCCCCGCTCCCTCTTCGCGGGCCCGGCAGCAAAAAATGTCGCAGCCAAGCAGATGCCTCTAGATAAAGCTCCCGCTTTTCCCCTCGCCGTCGCGCGGGGCGCTCCAGAGACCCAGCTGCCCGCCATGAGCAGATTGTTCAGCCACGGTTTACCAACGCGCGCAGAAGGCGAAGGCGGGAGGCTTTACGATCCGGTAAACTCGCTGTTAATGGGGCCTGCAAAGATCGTGAAAAAGGACGATTCGAAACCAGATTCGTGTGCGTGTCACATTCTTCATCGCCAAGCACACAAACGCTCATAAAACATAGCGCTCTTTGGAGAACAATCTACTACGTTGGAAGCTCTTTTGCTAAGCCCTTCTGAGCTGGCAAAGGAAGGCCTAGAAACTTTGTTAAAAGATACGTCCGAGCATATCCCGAAAGGGTCGCCGAGCCTCCATCGGATAGCGAACGGCTGGGGCTTATCACGAACACCGGCCGTGGACACCGAAGGATGGGTTGAAGCTCCCCCACTTTCCATCAGCATATCACCAGAACAGGCATCATCACGGGAAAACTCAGTCGTGCTCGCCCTTGATTGTGAGATGGTCAATGTCGCAGGCGGGAGCGGGAAGGGTTTGGCACGAATAGCGGTTGTGGATTTCTGGACCGAAGAACTGCTCATGGATGAGCTTGTCAAGCCGACCGAAGAAATTATTGACTATCTCACCCAGTGCGCATTTGTGATTTCACATATATTGAACTAGCTAACTTCGGGACGGATCAGGTGGTCAGGTATCACGGAAACTATGCTGAAGTTTGTGACTACCGATCTCGCCGATATTCAATCCCGTCTCATTGGAATGATGAAAAGTTCCAATGCAATTCTGATTGGACATCACATATCCAATGACTTGCAAGCGCTCAGGCTAGCCCATACTCGATGCATCGATACGTCGGTGATCTATCACAATCTTCAACGTCCATCCGCGAAACCTTCTCTAAAGTGGCTGGCCCAGCGCTGGCTCGGACGAGAAATTCAAGCCCAAGGCCAGACTGCCACGGACGGCAAGACAGGTCAAGAAATTGTTGTGCTGGGCCATAGACCTGAAGAAGACGCTCGCGCCTGCGTGAGCCTGGTGAAAATGAAGGTTGAACAGGGCATCGCTTTCGGGAAGACGAACGAGAACAAGACAAGCATCTTCCAGAGGATCAAGGCGGCAGGTATGTCTACCGCCTACGTGGGTGGCGCAGCGAACAGTTACGGGACGCTGGCAACAACTGCGGTCGACTGTGGGGAAGATCAGGTACGCGCGCCCTTCAAATTATCGTAAAATGAATTTAAATAATCATCCCCTTCCGTACTAAGGTCCTGGATAATGTTGCTGAGCTGCTACAAACCCACGATTTCGTCTTTGGACGCGTACATTTTCTGGCTGATAAACTTGGCTGGACAACACCGCACGACACCTCTTCACCAGAACACCCCTCCACCAAAGAGCTACAACAATCGCGCGCAGCGGCATTAGAGGCGCTAAATCAACAGCTCAAGGATTTCCATACATCACTTCCAAGTCAGACAGCCGTAATCCTTTACACCGGTTGTAGTGACCCGCGGCCTGTGGGCGCATTGAACAGACGCAAAGCCGTGTGGGACGCAAAAATTCGATCTGGGTTAACGGCAGATCAGGTCCCGCAGGATGAGCAGTGGGCAGCGGAGGATGTGGAAGCGTTGGACAAAGAATGTGAGGCTACAAAGGCTGGCTTGGCTTTCTTCTGTATCTCTCTTCTACCATGATTTAATAATGCGCGGTTTGAGGTCTTGTCATAGGCTCGTGTTCATATGCGTGCGTGCGTTACTAATGCACATTGTCAAGACCAGAATGAGGTCGTGCAAACGTAAAAAAATTGTCGCCTCAGTCAAATATTCTGGATAGATATACATATATCGCTAATCAAGTTCTAGGTCCGCGCGACTCACTAGTCTTGTGACTCGTCTGACCATTTGCGTAACAATGCCCACAGTTCGGCGGATGCAAGCCCAGTGTCCGAGGCAGTTGTGTTTTCTTTTAAATCTTCGCCGGCAGCTATTTTGCGTTGTTCGTAAGCTTCGAATTCGCGAACTATACTGCCGTGCAGAGGCGCCACGAGAATCGTGACGGTGCGGGGGTCGTTCAAGTACAAACGGACTTTTGCAACCCACGCTTGAACCTCCTTCTTGCAAAGTCCCTTGAACGCTTCCATGGCATCTACGGCTTCAGAAGGGGTGCCACGAAGAGGAACAGTCGCAGCGTCCGAACAAGATGCAATGAGTTCTTCACAAACTCTCTTCAGCTCCTGATCCGCTGACTGCTTCCGGCCGGGACATGAATCAGCTAAACCGATCATGAAATTAAATTGGACAATAAAACTCACCGCTTTCGGTGCGCTGGGTTTGCTGGTACTCGCATACGCGCCCAGGCCACCCAGGAGGGCAGAACCTCCAAACAGAGAAGAAGTACCTCGAAGGAGGGCGCCGAGGGTATCTTGAAGATTCATTCAAGCCATAAGCACATTGTAGAGGTTGCAACGAAATCCAGCGCCCACCTGTTGCGGTAATGAAGATGTCTTGCTGCGGTCGCTCATAAGCCGCCAGGCCGGCAGCGGCTTGGCTCTCGGCCGCATTGACAACACTCGTAATCTCTTTTAACACCAATAAATGCCTCACAAGGAATAAACGAGCGTCTATTTCGGATGATTGAGTGGCGACCAACTGCGCGGCGCTGACAAGGGACTGTCGACATGTTGCAATGGCTTCCTGGGCCATATCAGTAAATATTGTGGGCTAAAAGAAATCCCAAACGAGCCGCCGGTTAGCGGTTAGTATGACATTTTCATCTTCTCTACCAGCTTACCTTGACAAAATCGTGTAAGAGTGCCAAGATCCAGTGGAGCTTCCTCAAAGTTGGATACCATGTGTTCATCGTGCTCCTCGAAGGTAACGAACCAAAAAGCTCCTCCTCTTCGGCTAGCACTGGGCTTCTTGGACCGTCAGAGGCCACCCTGTTTTCTTTTTGTCCCTTTCAGGCAAATGATGAAATGTGACATGATGGGCGACATACCCTTCAATTTGGCTGGATAATCGAGGTCACCTGCAAGTGGCGCGTAATACCGAATGTCGCTTTGTATCACCGCTTGCGCTTTGAAGAATAAACGCGTTTGGGCATCTTGGAGAATCATCTGAAGGAGCTGCGAAATGTGAAGTCTTCGCAATGGTCGCGGTGCCTGATCAGGTTCAGCCCCGACCATTTGGATAAATCGCGCAGCGAGGCTGCGATCGGATATTATTTGTTTTTGTGGGGGTTTGACGCTTTTCTGATTTTCGTCAGAATTCGGGTCGTCATCATCGAGACCGGAGACGTCGAGGACCATGAGTGCTTGAATGATGGTGCACACTTGGCAGAGAACAGTGAGCCGAGGTTCATGCAGGATACGGGGTCGCAGGTCATCGTATAGGTAATCACAAAGCCCCTCGAGGTATCGACTGCAACAAACATATGAATATCTTCATTTTACGCCATCATTTTGACACCTTACTAAAGCTTGTCCTCGCCAGAGTTGAAGAACAGACGATAAAGCTCGAATTCATCCGTGCATAATTGCTTCAAGTAACTGCATCCGGCCCTAGTCTTAAATGGAATAGTCAGTCAGATTCAACGCATGCAAATATTCCTGGGTTTGCTTACAAGTTCGACAAGGTCACCTCGAGCCGGATCCAAAATTTTGATCTCTGCCATGAGGCGTCCTGCAACCAGGGACTTTCGACACTGGAAGTAAGTTGTCTGACATTCTGTCAGCAGACTAGATAGTTCTTCTGGGTGCACCGACGCGCGGCGCTCAAGCTCGGCGACAAGTGGTGCTATCTGCGCTCCCATCGATCGATATTTAGAGTACAGCAGGTGCGTTTCAGCGGTTTCAGAGAGTTCCTGGAAGGGCGTCAAAGATAATACGAGCCCAGACAGTTAAATGATACAAACCTTTTCTGCTATCCTTCGCTGAATATCAGCAGTCAAAGATTTCATGGCACCCACCACGTACATCTTGATGAGTGTCATGGCGCGCGTCATGCAATGCTGGAAACGCAACAGGTATATCTCCGCCTCGGAAAAATGACGCTGATGACGGCGATCAATTCAAGAGGTCGCAGCAAAACCGTAAAATGGACATACATGATCTTGGAACCATTCGATACAGACATCTACCCTTTCAACCATAAGTAAAAAGTCCACTTGAAGAACAAGTGCGTCGCCCGGGTGGTTCAGCATTCGTGTGGCCTGCTCCAGTTCTTGGTAGTACTCTAGGCGCATGGCAATTGCGTCGGTCACTTCGAGCAGTCGGTCCTGCCAAACAAATGTCAAATGAAGTTATTTTGTAATAGTCAATGGACACAAACTCGCTCCTCCAGCAGCCTTTCGCAAGCTGCTTGAAGGCTTTCTGCGCCTTCATCAACGCTGCGCCATTCTTGAAGCATTGCTCGCACAGAACTCTCAACCTCCACAACACGTTCACGCATCAGATCACACCGCGCAAGATGTTCCTCGACCATTTGTAGATGTTTTCTGAAATGTGATTCTTGTGAATGCGAAATGGTGCGTTCGACAATCGCAAACCAATCGTAAAATTGTTGTGGAGTAACAATAGGCTGGGAAGGATGAAGGGAATGGTGAGTACCATTGGTGACGGGTAATTTAGAACCTTCTGGGGTGGCAGGTCGCGACGGGGGAAATGTGGGCAGCTTCGGTGTTGAGACGCGAGAAGATGACTCTGCTTCTTCAGCGAACTGTGGTTGGGTTGCGAGATCGAGCTTGGCAGACGTTCAGAATGCAGAACACAATATAAGCGCACCTTTAATGGCATTGGGCGTCGCTCGCAAGCCTTCTTAAGAGCAGCAATACTCTGAGTAGCAACCTCACTGAGTGGAGCCTTTGAATCCCAATCCTCCATCGTGGGCGGAGACTTGATGGTGGCAGGCTGAGAGAGGCCTTTTAGGGATGAGGAGCTGTCATTCCGGCGACGCGCAGCCATGTCTGCGCTACACGTAAGTCAACAGAGCAGAACCAGTGAGCGCACGAGAATGTTTGTCCTAAAAGAGTAATACCCAAAGCGCTCTGCGCTTATGGACATTCGTCAATAATACTGTATCATGTATCAGTGTACTGCAACAACTTAGAATTCCGTCCATTGTCGATCGACGTTGGAGGCCTGGCTCAACCAGAAAGGTGGTACCAGCCACATTCCGGCCAGCCTGAATCCATTGAATTCCACATTTCCTCTGGCAGTATATCCACAACAAATTCAGTATACTCTGAACACAATATCGGTGAAATACAGGAGATGCCGGCAATCTAGTCGGTAGGGCGATGACGATGTTAAAAAGAGGTATACATGGAATGTCTGTGTTTAATAATTTTCAATCTGAAACTGTCCAGCTTTCAGGCGCTGCACAGAGCAGGATAGATTACTCGTCGTCATCGTCGTTGGTTGTCCCACCTTGCTGCTTAACGTCGAACGAGAGCGGCTTGACGTTTCTATTAGGTTCAAAGGTTAGGTACGGAAATGAGGAAGTCTCCCGTGGCAAGACGATAATTACTTTAGGAAGTGCTTCTTCTTAGCCTGACTTAACTTCGCCGACACGGGAGTCACCATGTTGTCAGTGGGCGATATAATGGATGGGTTGCTACGAGGAAGTTGTCAGGCAAAATTGTCTTATTTTCGCGTCATAATCGGAGGGGTGAGAGAAGGGCGCATACGCACCTACTCTTAGCCATTTTCTTGGCGAGAAGAGCTTTGTGGCCAGCCCCAACAACTGTGGCGCCAACCTTCGGGGCTCCTAGTGGCGCCTGCGGTGGTTGAACGACAGCAGCTTGTGAAGGATTATGAAGCGGTTGGGGTGATGGAGCTGCAGACGAAACAGCTGACGCGGTTCCTTGTTCGCTTGACATGATGCTGAGGCGTTTTACGGGACGTGTTGAAGGCGCGAAACAAGTATAAACCAACGTCCCCTTGAACAAATACCGCTAACCTGGTGACGTTCTTCACGTTGGCAAGCCGACCTTACGCGTCTCACATTTAACTGCCTCGCGCCGGCGGTTTCTTGGTCTGCGCGGGTGCTAATCGCCGTGACGAGCCGCTTTTCCTGCTTTTCTTGGAGCTTTCATGCAACGTGTGCGGGGTGTCACATTCTCATCGCCAGCAGGTTTTCTAAACACACGCACCGTGCAATGATCCTGTTCTCGTCATGTTCTGGGGGATATTTGGCTTGTCGCACCCCAGGAAACATTTTTGTGACTCCACGCGTTGCCCTCAAACTTGCGCTGCCGGAGTTTTACCTCAGTATTCGCCGACGTTGCTCGATCAAGACTAATCACCTGGTCCGGAGGCCCGGGAGACCCGTGATTGAAGGAATTTATCTGCTCAATGAACATCCCGGCGGGTCGGGTCGGGTCGGGTACGAGTAACGAACCGTGCACACCGAGGTAAACCCGCAGGTGTAATTTAGTTCTTGTGCTAACGATCAAATATCGAGAATTAGGTATTATGTACTCTACAGCTAAAATTATTCACATTGGCTCTGATTTGGTGATGCTGAGAGGCAGGTGCATTGCAATCACTCAGAATCAGGATATCGCAGAGCTTGAATTCCAGCACTTGTGACATGAAAAACAATTTGTTGGGCATATCACTACAGTAGATACCTTACATGTCTGGATATTACTTGAGCTATCGAATAAATAAGTCATAAGGTACCGCCGGGTACTGGCGGGTACTGATCCGGGGTACAAATCTGCACGGAACCTATCCGATCTGACCCGCCGAGCCCCTAGTCACGGGTTTGATGCGGCGCGCTAGGTACGGTGTTCTAAACGTTTTCCACAGCCCAAACGCCGCGCATTGCCGGGATGCGAGCACGTTGGCTTGGCGCCAGCGCTTCTGAGAACGGATTAACACCCGAAGTACCTTGTGCGCCTGCATGTCTTCGCTTCGGTCAGCGCCACGGCGAATGCCGGATACAATGTGATATCAGCCGACAATAGTTTACGTAAAACTGAATCTCGTTTCTTTGCCTCTTGGCTCCCGCCGAAAGTACGTACATCCTTGCGAGCTATTAGAATGGAACAACTCGGAACAACTCGCTAGAGGTTTAATGAGTGAATCTAATCGGAAAGAAAGCCACAGGTGACCCTTCGGATCCGTCGCCATGTACGTAAATCAGGCATCTCCGAAGCGTGACGTAGTGCGCGAACGGCCGGTATAAAAGTATAAAATCCCCCTCGAGTCTAACAAAAATCAAATTCTTACCCCCTCTCAGAAGATATGATGAATATTATTTCTTCTGTTCTGCTCGGCCTTATCGCCACAACCCCAGCTCTCGCGGCCAAGTGCGTCACGTATGCCGAAGGGACGCTGACAACTTCAGAAACCACTTTCTCGAACGGGTCCTTCACCGGCACGGACGCCCCCATGCCACCCTTATTATTTTCTTACTGACCAACGTGAACACAGGCCAGTTCCTACCTTTTGCTTTTAACTTCCGCGGAGAATTGTCATTCTATCACGTCACAAAACACCCAACAATCCACGTTCAGTTCCAGGTGAGCCGTCTTCAACTGTATAATCACCCCCATTTGTTTCTTTACACCTTGGCCCCTAGACTTGTCTCCCTAATTACTCTGGGAATGACAACACGTATATGGACAAAGCCGGCAAGTATTCGCTATCTCATGATGAAGAGCATGTTGTGACTTTGCATGACTGAATACTCTCAGGCCGCATCTATATTCCCGCTACGAAGCAATGCTTGGCAGTAAACGTATGTCACGTTGTTTACTCACATCTCAGCTCTGATCAACATTGAAAATGTATAGAATCCTAACAGCAAGGGTCCGTATCACGTCGTGGCCAAAAGCTGTCCGAACAGCGCCGCCGGTGAGATGGGCACGGCCAAGTCAATCCCGTTCAACTGGCTCAATTCCCGGGGCTATATTACTTGGGTAAGTGATTCCGGAGTCTCGCGTGGACCCCGGGCATCGCTAAATTGCTATATGCAGATTGGCAACTCAGCCCACGATGGGTCTCGTCTGCAAGGTGGCTGCCCCGGTGGAGCTTGGGGATTCAGAGCCGATGTTAAAACGAGGACTCCAATCACGGATAAATCCGGAGAATATCGTGTGGATCTCGTTTGCTTGCAGAATTCCAACGGTGGCACGTTCTGGACTCACTAGATCTGCTCAATCATGTCCCATCAGCGAAACACAACATCTCTTGACCATGCCTGTGAATCTGTTTGTACACCGCGGGGTATCACACACGCGAAGTATTGCTGTTATTGATGTCTACCACCCTCATATTTTTCCTGTAATATTTATATAATTCTGGGTTCGTTATCAATATATCGCTGCCACGCGCATAAATTCCACCGCAGCTTCCATTATCTACCAGAGGTTCATTAACATGCATTAATCCCGACGAGATAATATCAGTAGGTGCCTACCCTTTGATACCGTCTCGGATATTGTTCTTCGAGCACATGCTTGAAATGACAACACAATCAAGACGATTCACTGCGTTGTGTAACGTCACATGTCACAATTTCCCCGGCCGTATGAACACCACGGTAGGACTACCAAAGTCACTATAGACGCGGAGTTGGTCGAGGAGGCCGTTCATAAGCAGTTGCAAGGGCTCGGGAAGCCTGGCTACGAAGTCGGGTGATATAATGCTGCTATCCCAGAAAGGTTGGCCGTTACGTTGCTGTGGGGCATTGACCGTTATCGTGCACCTGTTCATGCATTGGATGGTAGTATGACATACTTACCCCGCGGTGAAGACGACGATCTGGTAGCGGCGGTGTCGTGCACTGCGGCCACGTGTCGAGTCACAAAAGCAGGCGAAGGGACGAAGGACCGCGTGCGCCTGCCGTGCGAGGCGGCCAAGCCCAACATCGGTTTCAGTGTTTGATTCGGTTCCCATCTGAGATCGCCGCCTTTTCGGGGTGGCCGCGGCGTCCGGTGGAGCCCCTCGCCCGATCGGGCATCGTGGGACGAAAGTCGCATGTATGATATTGTATCTCAAAATAGAACCCGACGAAGATGTAGCGGGCTTTGCCGTGCAGACGGCTACGCTACTACCTTTTCGGCAATAGCTTACATAAAACTGAAGGTCGTTTTTGCCTCTTGGCTTCCGCCGAAAGTACGTACATCCCAATTTACCTTTCGAGCTATTGGGACGGAACAACCTCGCTCGACGTTTACAGCTATAATGAGTGAATTTGATGGAAAGAAAAGCCACAGGTGACCCTTTCGGATCCGTCGCCATGTACGTAAATCAGGCACACCCCCGGAGCGTGGCGTAGCGCGGTACAAAACCCTCCTCGAGTCGAACAATTCCTTACCACCTCTCAGAAGACATGATGAAAATTATTTCTTCTGTTCTGCTCGGCCTTATCGCCACAACCCCAGCTCTCGCGGCCAAGTGCGTCATGTATGCGGAAGGGACCCTGACAACTTCAGAAACCACTTTCTCGAACGGGTCCTTCACCGGCACGGACACCCCTATGCCACCCTTATTAGTTTCTTACTGACCAACGTCCTGTCAACACAGGCCAGTTCTTACCTTTTGCTTTTAACTTCCGCGGAGAATTGTCTTTCTATCACGCCACAAAACACCCAACAATCCACGTTCAGTTCCAGGTGAGCCGACTTCAACTGTATAATGACGCCCATTTGTTTCTTTACCCCTTGACCCCTAGACTTGTCTCCCTAATTACTCTGGGAATGACAACACGTATATGGACAAAGCCGGCAAGTATTCGTTATCTCACGGTGGAGACCATGCTGTGACTTTGCCTTTTTGAACACGCTCAGGTCGCATATACATTCCCGCTATGAAGAAGTGCTTGGCAGTAAACGTATGTCACTTTGTTTACTCACATCTCAGCTCTGATCAACATTGAAAATGTATAGAATCCTAACAGCAAGGGTCCGTATCACGTCGTGGCCAAAAGCTGTCCGAACAGCGCCGCCGGTGAGATGGGCACGGCCAAGTCAATCCCGTTCAACTGGCTCAATTCTCGGGGCTATATTACTTGGGTAAGTGATTCCTGCGTTTCAGATGGACATCGTGCATCGTTTGAATTGCTATATGCAGATTGGCAACTCAGCCCACGATCGGTCTCGTCTGCAAGGGGGCTGCCCGGGTGGAGATTGGGGATTCAGAGCCGATGTTAAAACGAGGACTCCAATCACGGACAAATCCGGAGAATATCGTGTGGACCTCGTTTGCTTGTGGAATTCCGATGGTGGCACGTTCTGGACTCACTAGAATTGCTCAATCATGTCGCATCAGTGAAACACGAACCCCTTGACCATGCCTGTGAATCTGTTTGCACACCGCGGTGTATTACACACGCGAAGTATTGCTGTTATCGATGTCTACTACCCTCATATTTTTTCTGTAATATATATATAATTCTGGGTTCGTTATCAACGACATCGCTGCCACGCGCACAAAGTCCACCGCAGCTTCCATTATCTTCATTAACATGCATCGATCCGGACGATATAAGGTGGCCGATCACTACTCTTTGATACCGGCTCAGACATTACTCTTTGAGCATATGCTTGAAGACACCCCAATCAAGACCATTGTAGCGGTTTAGCACGAGGCGAGGCGGACAAATGCGGAGAAGGGGAACATTGTTCAAGCTTTTCATCCAACATCCAACACCGAACATCGTGGCCACCACATTCTTTTCAACCAATGCACTTCTGGAACATCACGCAATTCCACAATTAAAGATTCTATATCTATCTATATTGTAATCCTCGAGCCCACGAGGCCGATAACGATCTTTGCCAACCTGACTCTTTGCTGAGACATTCGGATCCCCGTGGGCTGATTCGATAAGGTGAATCTTCGGCACTTTGCCTTCCTGTATATTATATTTGCCACGCACCAGTGCGGTATATATGACAACGGTGGCTGAGGGGTGTGCAAATTCCACACCTAGGCCCGTCCCAGTGAAAGGCTAGTCGTCTTTGCCCACCCTCCATCATCAAAGACCACATCTCCCCATACCACTCGCTCTGCCTCAAATTACACCTCTTGTACCACGCACTCCCCCTCGCCCTCGCTGTCATACTCGCGCTCGATACCGCTTACGTTTGCCCCGGTCTCACGGGATTGATTCATTGTTGAGACTTTGGTTGCTCAGTGCCCACAACCAAAGTCCTGCTACCCGTTCTGCCAACATAATCTGCTGCCTGAAATGAACAACAATTCCACCACAGGTATGCCAGCAATTTCCGCCGACGATGTCATTGAGACCCTAACATTGCCCAGTGGTTCAGGCTTCGCCACTTCGTAGCCCCGATGCCCTGGCACGCATGAGAGAGAAGCTTGACGCTATGCGTCTCGCTAGACGTTTGTTCTTTTCTCATTACCAGCCATCCGTAACATTAATTCGCAATTTGTATAGAAAAAGGTAAGAAAACCGAAGCTGGTAACGTAGAACGAGGAGAAACGCCGTCTGCATCGTCTGGAACTGCTCCTGCCTCGCCCCCTGCTTCTGTTTCCGGTGTAGAGACGCCAAAGCCCAACGGCAACACTCGGGGAACCGGCCAATTATACATGCAGGCTTCACCTAGTCCCTCCCCTTCCCCGTCCCCTCCATCTACTCCACCAGCCAGGAGAACCGCACCAAATTTGTCCGCAGAAACTAGGGCTGCACGCAGCGCTGATAGGCTCAGAAAGGTTGGAGCCTCACGTAAGTTATGCAATTCGTAGTTTTTTTTAAATCTAGACTTAAAGAATGTAAAGTGGAAGGTGAGCCAGCAACCGGCATATACCCACGTATCCCGGCTCCTAATTTTGGTTTGACCAAATGTAAGCGCGCCTTCCGTAGAATGCCGCGACATGTGCTGACTGCCGTTACTCAGCCCCTCATCAGACACCACAGACACTTCCTCAAGGAAGCCTGACGCCAACGTTAACGAATGGATACTCAGGCGTCGGATCCCCGGCCGTATCATCGCCCCCCTCAGGGTTTTCGAGCTCACAGCCACAGATTGAGAACGCTGTTGTGGCTGAGCCTGAATCATATCTTCAACCATCACCCGACGAAATCACTACACCGCTCACCCCACGCGGACCCGTGCAAATTCTTTCCCCGGCAGAGAAAGCCGCTCGCACTATTGAGAGGGCATTAAAGATCCAAGCGTCCCGTAAGCTCTGATTCACGCTGAATCAACGGGCGCTTACTCACCCTCTCTGTTAAGTCAATGATGACCCCGGACACGAAGCTCAGTCGACGGGAGCGGCTTCCCCGATTCCCACCCGAGAACCAGTCACCCCCAAAGGTGCTGTGCCTTCACCGTCCTTTGCTTTTCCCTCATCAATCCTCGATGTATTCCAGCTGCGAAGACTGTTCCTTCTCCAACCGAAAGGAGTCCCATCCCTCCTACTACGAAGCGGACACCGTCCTTTCCATACCTCGGGAAGGCGGACGGTAATCACATGCTCATAGGTTTCGACCCCCAAGTGCAGGCGCTCATGAACCAGCACGAGCTTTCATGGGCCGTACAATACGAAGTCACTCGATTTCGTTCCCAGTCTCAAGATTATTGCTTCACGATGGAAGAGTATGCTCGCATATTCCCCGATCTTCGTGGACTTAACGATGTGGCGCGTCATGTCATCCATTTGCTACGAACGCTCGTGAGAGGTCGTCGCGAGAACACCGTGCGTAGTCCCGAGCTGCAACAACATCTTGATGCAGTGAAGCGTCGAGTGGCAGATCTTGAACGGACTGAGAAGGACCCTTATGTAGAGCTTGATCTCGAGGAAGAGGCCATAAAGGCGTGCAAAGGTGCGGGTTTGGGTCTCACCTCTCATGGGCCGGATCCCGAATGGTACGGAGGTCAAGGCACGTGGATTTATGCCATATCATCGTTTTGAGTATTGAATCACCATCCAATGGCAGTCGAGCAAGGTGCCGTCTTGGTTGAACTCTCGAAGAAGGGCGGCTTCACTACAAACAAGCCACGCTCTCACGAGTTCACAATTGTCCTACAGAAACATAAAATGGGTCGATCAAATCGTGTGCTGCGCAGATTTGGATCTCGTCGTGTCTTGCAAGTTTCTGTGCCCCCAGCGGTAATCCAGCGAAATAGCGAGGCCCTCCGCGAATTTTTCTCCAATAAATTCGTGTTAAACGGGAGAGTTTTCGAGGCTGTATGTGCTAAGGATCATACGGTTTACCTCCTCGAAACTGGTGACTACGACTCGTCGGGATCGGGCTTAGCTACGCTGGACCACATCAGCAAGCATGGTCGCATGAGCTTGTTTGAGTTTACGCAGTGGCACAACCCCATTGATTTTAACAACACTCAAGCGAGTATTCTCATGTCAATTTGCAGCAACGTTTCTAACGCAGCTTGCAGACTTTCTCGAAGTGGGCGGCACGCTTCAGCCTTGCTTTCTCGACGTCTGTGCCGGCATGCCGTTTCATGAGGCCTCATCTGCAAGAAATCCCTGACATCCGACCCTCCGAGGGATGCCCGGATCGCTGTATCATGACCGATGGGTGCGGTTTTATGAACAGAGCTGGTACGGACTATATTGTTACACGCGACCCGCACAGCGGACTCACATGTTTCTGACAGTCGCACTAAACGTTCAGCGACTACTGAACTTGAAGTATCTTCCATCTGCCGTGCAAGCTCGGGTGGGAGGTGTTAAGGGGATGGTATGCTTAAAGTTTTTAAATTTGCTACCGACTCAACGCTCACTTCGGCTCTCTAGTTCACACTGCATCCCGATCATGCGGAGAATATGAGCGAGATTCCTAAGCTTTGGTGCCGCCCGACGCAGATCAAGATTCGTTACGGGCCAGACACTTTCGTCAGCTCCGAGCCTTCTCAGCTGACCTTGGACCTCTTGCGATGCCCTCACCCTAAGATGCCAGCGCATTTATCTAAGGAGGTGATTACCTGTTTGGCACACGGCGGCGTCCAGCCAGACGCTCTCGAGCAAATCTTCCTCGCTGCTCTGAAAGAGCAGTTCGAGCAGCTTGCTACGTGGGAGGGGCCTGATGCACTTGTGAAGTTGTGGCGCGCGGTGTTTGATGTTGAGCATGTTCTCCAGGGCCGTCTGCGCCGTGTGACTTCGGGGGCCTCGCGCGCGTGGGGATTTGGAGAAGCAGCCACTAATATCGAAGCCGAGCTTTCCCTCGATTCCGACGATGATGACGATATGAGCGATCGTTCTGTCACGTCCTCCCCTGATGCTCTCTCGGGGCTTCCATCATCTCTCGTGGAGCAAATCCTCTCTTTTTTACAAGCTGGTTTTCATCCCGAGTCGACGCCAATCTTGAAAAAGAAGCTCGAGATTCTCATTAAGAAGGCTATTTGCGATTTTGTGGAGAAGTACCACGTTTCCGTGCCTTTCAGCGTCGAGGGATTTGCGATCCCAGGTAAAAAGGGAATAAACTCGATGACTGCCGCAGTTCATTGAATACTTTTCAGACCCGATGGGTGTGCTCGAGGAAGGAGAAGTCTACTTCCGAGGCTCCACACAATGGCAAGGCAGCGACGGTCTCTGGGTGGATACTCTCGTGGGCGACGTCTTAGTAAGATTGCGCATTTCTTCCGTAAATTCCTTTAGTAGCTAATAAGATGCGCTCAAGGCAACCCGTCACCCGTGTAAGGTATGTTTGATGTACCAGACAGGGTGATATATTTGTTTTTGATAATTTAATTTTCAAGGTGTCATCAGATGTCCAGAAGGTAAGTTGTGAATTCTGCGTTCAAGTTGCCGAGTCCTAAGTTCCTTTTACAGTTCCGTGCCGTTGATCGGTCGGAGCTGCGTGAATGGGCCGATGTGATCATTTTCTCCACGAAGGGTGCTCGCTCGCCCCTGAGTCTGCTTGGCGGCGGTGACTACGACGGGGATACCGTCATCATCATCTGGGATCCTGCGATTGTAAATTCGTTCACGAACGCCCCTTTGGATAGCAATGGGCTCTGTGCGGGGGACCCTCCGGAGGATTTCCTTGCGAAGAATTTCGACAAATCCGTTGTCCGCATATCCGACTATATGGAATCTATGCCTGCAAATGAGGGAGAGGCGGCGAAGGACTGTCAGAAGTGGCTTCTGGCGCCGCTGGTAAATGAGTCCGTAGTTGGGCAATACAGTGTCCTGTAAGCCCCATGACATTTCTTGTGCAGCAATCGGCTAATTGTGTATCTTAGGCACGAGAAAGGTATGTGTTGTTGAGCTGCTGGTATCTTCACGCCGCTACATCCGCGAGTCCACAGCTGCGCTCTTCTTCGGGTATGACGATCCCAGAACGATACGTCTTGCGCAATGGTGAATAGCCTTTTTCTTGGGCGGGGTGGCTTTGTGGCTGACAGCGATACTGCTTTCAGCTTTTGTAACTGCCTAGACGGCATCAAGGGCGGCATATCAATCAAGAAGGATGTCAAAAAAGAAGATAGCGCTATGTTTGATAAATATCAACTACCCAAATCGCGCGGGGGCGAGCCGGGATACACAACTAGTTCATGGGCGACGCCACGTAAAACGGCTGCTCGTGACGAGTCACTGGGCACCGACATAATAGAGCGTCTCTGGCGCGCTGGGCAAGAAGCCCGAGTATGTTGTCAACTTCCCAGTACAATTTCCGGAATAACGCCATATTACCCTTTACAGAAAGGCTATGAAGATATCCTCAATCGTAGACGTGATCGCTTCTATGACGATGGGCTTTGCAGACCGTATCAAGAAGTCGTTCAGCGAGCTATGGCGCTCAAGAACCCTGCGGCATCAGAGGCTATACTCGGCGATATACGACAGATCAAGGAAGCAGTACATCACGCTCGCAAAGAATATGACGAGAGGATCAACAGTAAACGGCTTGTATTCTGGAAGCTACCTGCGCTCGAACGCCTAGACTTGTTGAAGGCTGTCAGCGCGGAATTGCAGGCCTCCCTCGACATGATTGAGCCGGACATCCTGAGCCGCAATGACATCCTTCGCGTCGCGGCATCTTATGCTTATGTTTCGGACATGGAGTCTTACAACCAGACCCATGTGTCGTATATGGATAAAGGCACGACGTGAGTGGTGTAGTCTTCTCTTGCAATCTTCACATAGCGGCTAACTTTCATGCATTTTAGGTTCCCGTTCGACGTCATGTTCCGCGAGTTGGCCGACATCAATGCCAGAAATACTGGAAAGAGTGTCACAATTATCAATCAATTTGCAGAATGTTTTGTCGTGCACCCATCATTCCTAAAGGTTCCCTAACTACGGTAGCTTGTTTCACATACCCTACATGTAGTTCTGTCCGCTATGTTGCAACTGTCATCTCTGTCGATCTCATTGCCATTGATTGGTAATGTAAGTGTTGATCATCTCCAACAACGCAGAATCGGGTGAAGCACTTGGCACGCACGTGCTGCCTCGCATCTCATGAAAAGCAGAATAAGCCAAATGTCCGAAGATAAATAAACAGGTGTTGCATCCAACTTCGCAAAACCAAAGTCATTAGATCAGTCCTCCTTCGACCGTGTTCTTGACAGTGATGAAGATGATCCGCCGTCGTCACTGCATTAACACAAGGTGAGCGGTCACAAATTTCCAAGAAAGACGAGCGCTTTTCAAATCAAACCTTTCTTCAGCATCACTTCGGGTATCTTCCGCTCCCTGCCCGCGCACCACGTTGTACGCAACCTTGCATCCCATCCAGAACCAAACACAAAGCATTCCGTAAAGTAGCCAGAGGCTAATGGTAAAGAATAAATATGCTTCGTAATTGAAATATAGTTTTCGTGAGGGATCCCAGATGAGGTCCAGCAATCTCGGCGCGTCGAACGTGACGGAAAGTATAATCTTCAATAGTAGGACCTGTCGTGTGATGAACCAAGAAACTAGGAAAATCACAAAGAGGATATCCGGTGCCAATGGGATATTGAGGTATTTGGACATCTTGGCAAACTGCGGATCGGAAATGATTGAATATTGAAAATTGAAAATTGAAAATTGTGACGACAATTCATCACTGCGGAGAGACTTACTGGCAAGAGGATATCACACCAGTCTAGTAGCACGAGGGTGGCGCAGCCAGGCCTCGTTAAATGAGTAAAATAGCTGTATGCAATGAGACCAACGGTGATAAAATGGTGGCTCAGCATTTGCCAATGGTCCCTTCGGTGTTCTTCGATATTCAGGATGACTAATTGCGTGGTATAGAAGGCAAACGCGAGGAAATAGTATGCCTTGATAGGGCTGGGGAGCGGGGCATGAGGGTAGAGTTCCCAAAAGAGGTCTGTGTTCATCCAGTCTCCTCCGTATATGGATGAGTTCACCCACTGTAAAACCAAGTAAGTTAACAACTGAAAGGAGTACATGATTACATACCACTCCAAATAGCCACGCAAAGGTGTAGTAAACGAACACTGCGCCTTGCTCGGCGAAGCGAGTAGCAGTTCGCTCCCTGATGGCTGATGCCTTCCTAGATACCCGGTCTATCCGATGGCGTTGCGAAACCGTAGCTAGGCCCCTAGAATTCTCCGGTTGTTGAGATGTCCGCAGACGCGCGTCATTGCCAGCTGCATGCCCGTTCACGGCAACTGAACTGGCAACGCCATTGGCGTGATTACCACCGTTGCCGAGAGTATGTCCTTTCTTCTCCGAAGGATGATTTAGCGACGATGTGCCGGAGAGCCACCATCTGGCGAAGCTTCTGAACAAAGCCAGGAAGACCCATCGTAAGACTACCAATGTCACACCCCAGCCAAGCAACAAGTAAACATCGTCGGGTCCCGTGCCGTAGTAGCGCGACCAATAGGGAGATACCGCTGGCGGAGAATTTGGGACCGGGTATGAAAGGAAGAAGAAAGGTTTGATACGCTCCGACACGTAGCGGTCTGCGAACGAGGAAAGACGCATTTGGGGTTCGTGTCAATAAGCGGGCCCTGCACGCTGCGACGTTGTCGTGGGATATGAACGAGTGTTCGTTGTAGTGAGAGAGCGTCCGGAGCTCCCAGTCGGGGATCAGAGGCACGTTTGTCTACGCAAAACGTGCAAAAAAATATGGAAGGCCGTCTTGTTCTTCCCACGTTCGGCGCTTAACCGCGACTTTTGAATATCAAGCATGCTCAGACTGGCCCTCCATGCAGGCGGGGCAAGGCGCGTGGTAGCCTCGCGGGCGATAAATAGACCATCTTTACTCTGGAGGAATTTTCGTGTTGCTTCTATCGGTGAGAGAACCCATTTCATTTACCGAGCTGCGCTCTCTGCTCCCTGCTCCGGATGGGTTAACAAAAAATATGAATTTCAATGAATAGGCCAGAAGAAAAGGTCGAATGATGCGTTCGATGATGATGCTTTCGAGGCCCTTGACCGCGAGGAAGATGAATTATTTGCGGCCGCTCCAGGAGCAAACGCATCGAGCTCTGCTGCTACTGTGTCGACCTTGCCAGTCGACTCAGCAACACAAACCGATCGAAACGGTCTATTCCTGGCCGAACTGGCGTCAATATCAAAATTTTGTGGCCGGAACCCAACTACACGCAAAGACCCACGAAAGCATGCTCTCGTCCACCTCATCCGTTTTGCCTACACAAAATCTCATCTTGACAACTTTGTGGATGTTGTTGCTAGCTGGCGGGAAGCCAAACGCTCCATAGACCCCCACACGTCGCGAGAGATTATCGGAAGATGCATCAATCTGAGGCATCCGGAAGTGGCACTCTTAGTCCTTGCAAACCGGCCCAAGTTTGGCGTTGATTTGCCATCTCTTCATGTCGCCCGTACACTTCTCCAATCACTATGCGAACGCGCGCGGGAGGGTCCACTACCTGTTACCTTGGATGCAGAAGCTTCGACACCTGTGACATCATCTCGAATTAACGATGTCTTGCTGCTCGTTGCCTTATATTCACAGTACAAATTACCAGAAGTCTACGATGACCCTGTGTCATTGGCGATGGTACTCGCGCTCTGCAAGTCGTCAACAGACGACGCGGTCCGGCAGATCGAGGCCGATTTGATGGATGCAGCGCGAAGTCGAAGGACAATATCTACTCCTGTGAAAATGAAGCTCTCGGATCAGGAAAAGGTATGGGTAGGCGAAGGGCGTTCATTAGTGCCGTATCCAGTAGAATGGGCTTGATCTCCCTTCATGTACATTATTTCCCCGGGTCCACGTCCCAGCATTTATAAGCCTCTAAGCGGTCTCCTGTGAGTAATACCCCTATCCTTTTGTTCATGCGCGTCAGGCATAAAACACCAACAAGCGCGAGAGCCAAACACAACAATATTCTGATGGTCTCGCCCTGGCGGCAGAGGCGCGAACGTCTTGCAGCACTCTTGCATGTCTCTCCTTCATTCAGTGTCGAAGAAGATAATGTGGCACGAGCAATCGACGAATCCAGCTGTGTTCAGAGAGATCCTGGTTGGTCGTCCAGAACCCGAGGCTTAGTTAGGCATGTTGGTCACCTCCATGTTCATCCATACAGAGATCGAGCGACTCAGGTTCGGACATGGGGACATCACTGTTATCTCGCCGTTGGAGAAGGGTCAATTCGGCGCGGTACATATCCACTAGCCTGTTCGTATCCTTCGTCGACTAAGGCGTTTCCATGCAATCACAGGTTGAGATAGTCCAATGTCGTCTGAACAATGCCGTTTACGCTCGCAAGCGCATTCAGAAAACAGTTGCCCTTAAGTTTCGAGACGTCTGTTTGCTTCGCTGATCATATTTGTTGTGATGCTCATTCTGTTGTAACCCGCCAGCATTGCTTTGTGCAATCCGAGCGGGATATTCTATTGCGCGCCACGATTACCAACACACCGTGGGCCCCTCATCTCCTCTGTGCATTTCAGACCACAGATGCTTTACATCTGGTGATGGACTGCGCTGAGAGGGGGAGCTTATGGCAAACACTAGAGTCGGCAGCAGACAACAGGCTGGCTGAGAGTGACTTGCGCTGGTGGGTCCCCCAAGCCGTTAGTGCGATAGGGTGGTGTCACTCCCAGGGCTTCGCACACAGGTGCGTCATTTTGGCAGGTATCGACTGTGCGGACATGTTTGTCATCATCCGTGCTCCCAGGGACATCAAACCCCACAACTTCGTCGTCACGAGGAATGCTCGGCTACAGCTAATTGATTTTGGCTGTGCGGCACCTTTGCTCCCCGCCCAATCCAAGGATGGGAGGCGAGCAATCCCGAAACCTTATTGCCTTGTTCCGTGCGGTACATGCGATTACATATCCCCCGAGATTCTGCAGGCGCACGAAGATGCTCTGTTCGCCGCAGAAATGAATGGTGAATATGAAGCAAACATGCATGACGAGGGATATGGATGCGAGACCGATTGGTGGAGTCTAGGTGCCGTGATATATGAGCTCGCCGCCGGGGTCGCACCCTTCTTCGCTCCAGACATCAAACAAACCTATTCACTCATAGTTGAACATGAGGTGAACATATCTCCCCGAGTGTCTACGAACCCTTCCCGCTAATGATTGTTCACTAGAGGTCGCAGCTAAGTTTTGATCCATCAGTCGATCTCAGTGCAGGCTTCAAGGATCTCGTGCAGTGGTATGCCTTACTGAATCGCTACTATGACCATCATTTAACGAGCGCCACGAAGTTTCGTCTCGTCAGCAGATGAGAGACTTGGACGCAATGGCGTGACTCAAGTACAGCAACATCGATGGTTCTCACAAACTCGCTGGCAGACATTGCACCTCCGTGAGTATATGTTCATAGTCTATATATTCTATGCTTATACCTTCTGCCTTGTGGTTTAAGAACCTGCTCCGCCTTTCCTAATGTTACTCCCCGCCAAGGCTGTTAATCTAGATGCCGAGGATGCTTTGTCAGATGAGGAAAGTAAATCCAATCCCTTTGACTTCTCGCACCTCTTCAAGTCGACCCCTGGCTCGTCGAAGATAGACCAATCGATGTCTCGTCCCCGGCAACCCCAAGCCGCCACAGCTAGCAAGTTTCCTGGATTCTCCTGGGGACCACAACCAAACGCGTTCGATGTCGTCGATACTTCCCATGCGCCTTTGCAAGAAATGCACAATGCCCAGGAAATGATTGACAGTCGTGTACCTTCTACAATTTTTCGACCTGTTAATCGGCCCTTGTTTGACATTCGGTTTTCCGAGCCGCCCGATACCGTCAACCGCTTTGAGACACCCATACGTCCCCCGATACCCCACGCACAAAGTACCATTCCCCGAACCGTTGGCTTCCCCACATCCATGCGCCCAACACGCGTGGTCTCCGATCGAGAAGCGCTGCGGCAAATGATCGGCTGTGTGAGTGCTAGTGCGCGCAAGAAGGTCCTGGAGAGCGGGAGAAAGCCACGCTTTGTCTCTCTTCTGCGTCGCCCATCTTCAGCGTTCTCCGTACGAGAGCACGAACGACCAAGGATACCCAGTTTGCAGTTAAGAGCTGATGCCACGGAGACAGTCATTATGACTAGGCGAGGAGAGCTCAACGCTTCTGATTCTATGGATGGCAGTGCTCCGCCAAGCCCTAGTCCGCGACCCGGCTCCTCTCTATCCCGACGATCAGGGACCGCATCGCCATACCCATTCGCCAGGGGCACAGCGCCGTCTCCGATGCTGGAACCCACAAATTCCATCACGACCGCTTTCGCATCATTCAGCACAGGGGCCACAGGGGCCACTGCGAGTCGCAACAATACAATTACAATGAAGAAAGCGCCCTCCATCCGTGATTCACAAAATCGCATCAGTTCGAAGCGATCTACAAACAACATGACGCAGTCTAATATTCAACCCGATTCTTTCCCTGCTGCGGCTCCTGGGCGCCCTCCAGTGACAACGCATCCCAAGAAAGGGCCTCATAAACGCAGGGCTAATTCCCTCGACAGAATTGACAACCAACTTGATTCCTTGTTTGCCAATCTCGCTAGAGTTGAGGATCAATTGCGGATTCTCAAGGCATTGATTACTACCTCTAAGGACCCGCCTTGAAAGGTAGCAACAGCATATCCTTACATTTATTCTTATATGTTCGTTATCGCGCATATCTACCACTAATGTATCTACCTCTTGTATACCCCTCAATAGTTTTGAGCACAGCCACACATTCAAAATAGGCCACAAATTTTAGACCTCGCATGGCTGAGTCTGCCTCGTCTTATGCAGGCCGATGGGAGACCCTCAATCCGCCGCTGACGGCTTGGGTGTATGTTTTTTTATCTACTAAGCAGATCTCCTTTAACGATAGCGAGTGACTGGTGATCAGATTGCGGACTTTGCTATCTATGGGCTTTGAGCAAATGACGCCTGTTCAGGCCAGTACCGTTCCATTGTTCATGAAACATAAGGATGTGGTGGTAGAGGTACGCTGGTTGTGCCTCTCGATGCCTCTAGAGGGAAGATCGTTGACTGAAAGACGGACGCAACTTGAAGGCGGTTACGGGATCTGGAAAGACCCTAGCTTTTGCGCTACCCGTAATAGAAAAGCTCCTCCGTCGAGAGCAGCCACTACGGAGGAACGAGGTTGGCGCATTGATTATCTCCCCTACGAGGTACGTCTAACCTGCACGGCGGAGGCGTCGTGCTTGTTGATAATGTACTCTACTTACTAGAGAACTTGCCACACAAATCCACTCCGTTTTGGAATTAATGATCAACTCACAACCGCTCCTGAAGGATGAACACAATGCTGAAGATGGCGCTGCGGCATCTCAAGATCCTTTGGCTCATGTCTTGCCTCCTCCGCTGCTACTCGTGAGTGGGAGCGATTCTTCCCCTCAGGAAGATGTCGCTCGCTTTCTTTCCGAAGGATCTCCTATCGTTGTCGGGACCCCTGGGCGTATTGAAGAATTTTTACTCAAGACAGGGTTAACCAAAGTCAGCGTGAAGGAGCTCGAGATGCTCGTACTTGACGAAGCGGATCGGTACGAACTCCGAACACTCACTTTCAAACAAATACTTCAATTCCTTATCTTGAATCTGCGTTAAGACTTCTTGATTTAGGCTTCTCGGCTTCATTGACGCGCATCATTTCGCATTTGCCGAAACAGCGTAGAACAGGACTTTTTAGCGCCACGATGACGGATGCCCTTTCCGAACTTGTCAGAGTAGGACTTCGGAACCCTGTTCGTATTGTGGTCAAAGTAGAGTCGAAAAAGCGAAAACGAGGGGAGGGGGAAGCATCTGATGGTGCAATGTCCGAACGCAGGACTCCGGCGAGGTCAGTAAATATTTTTCCCATCATAAATGAGGAAAGCTTTACCTTTGCTTCAGCCTGGACTTGTCTTTCACAGAATGCTTAGCTTCGGAGAAGATGCTACAGCTCGTCCGGATCTTGCAGTTTGAGGCTTCATCAGCAGGCTCAGCGCGATTTATTGTCTACTTCGCCACCTGCGCGGCTGTTGATTATTTTTACCGAGTGAGCATTACTCTCCCTCATAATGATCACTAAGGCAAAGTTTCATTGTTAATACGCTTAGGTATTGTGCAGGCTTCCGCCGCTCGAGTCTTTCTCATTACATTCCCTTCATGGCCATCTACCCCCCAACAAGCGCACCGCGGCACTGAAAAGTTTCTCCTCGCATCCTAGCTCAGCCTTCTCGCCGTCTGTTCTATTCTGCACCGATGTTGCTGCACGGGGTCTTGATTTACCCGATGTCGACGTCGTGATTCAGTTTGATCCCCCCGTAGACCCCAAGGTGTTCAGCCATAGGGCAGGGCGGACAGCGAGAGCGGGTCGAAAGGGGAAGGCTTACGTCTTACTTTGCAGTGGGCGGGAGGTGGAATACGTTGGTACGCATTCGCGTTGCGATAGTGATATTGGCCAGATGCTCATGATAATTACCACAAAAGACCTGCTGGCAGTGAGACGAATACCCCTCCGACGGCATCCTTACCTCTCAGAACCTCAAGGTTCTGGGAAAATTGAGTCTATAGGTTCACCTGACCGGGATAAGCCTGATCCGGCTGCGAAATGCCTGATGTACGATATGCAGAAGATCATAGCAACTGATCGTGACTTGCACGAGAAGGTGGATCCGATCCTATGCGCTAGCTTGGATTGCGAAAACTCATAGCAGTCTTTATTCCTGTTGAAGGGCGCCAAGGGCTTCGTTTCTTTCGTTAAAGCATATTCGAAGCACGAAGCTTCGTATATCTTCCGCCTTAAAGACCTTGATCTTGCGGGCGTTGCCGCCTCTTTTGGCCTTGTCCGCCTTCCAAAAATGCCTGAACTTAAGACGCAGGCACTAGTCCTAGACGTCTACGAGCCTTTCGAGATGGACGTGAGTGTCAAAGAATTGCATTTATATATATTTGCATTTACAACCCTCACTCCAGTGGTCGAAATACGCCTATAAGGATCAGGCTCGTGAGAAACAGCGGCTTGCAGAAATAGAGTCGCGCTCATCGAATGTCGCCTCGGAAAGAGAGAAATCGGCTCAAGAGAAGGCAACACGTGAGGAGAGGGCAAAACGAAACTCGGCTTGGTCAGGAAAGGCTACACAGAAGGAGATACGTGAACTTCGGCGAGCGAAGAAAGCGAAGAAACAAGAGTGGGTTAAAAAGCAAGCTGCATCGGCAAAAAATGAGGACCAGGTGAAACACGAGGGGCGTGGGGGCGCATCAGATGAAAGCGTCGACTCCGATGACGCTTCATCGATTTCCCCGAAAGGTAAATCGGTCCAGTCGGGAGACGAGGAGCAAGACGATTGGGCCGAGTATACGAAGGAGAGGAAGCAGATGAAGAAGGCTATGCAAGCCTCGGCATTTACTGGTCTGTAGACCCTGCGAGTGAACGGAGTATGTATCACTTAAGTATCACAGTATGTATGCAATCCCCGCTTGTGCATGGGTTCGTGGGGACAGTCTGTGTTGAGTGTCGCTTGTTTGAGTCGAAGCCCTAGGACGGCGACCACGGGGTGTCTCGGGAATGTCTTTCTTTTGGCCGATTGCCCAGGCAAAACGTGACGACTCGGTTACCTCTCACGATGCCGGCGAAAGGACCGCGGGCGTCCGCCAACCTGGAGAAATAACTCGAACCCCAGATCTAGGGCCCAGCCAACAACCGTCAATGGTTCAGAACGACTCGGAGAGGGAAGATACAGCACACGACCGTGCTGTGCGCGAACTATTAGGACTGGGGCTAGAAACTTCTTCTCCTTCGAACTCGAACAATGCAGGCGGGACATCCGGTCTGCCGAATGATCGTGCTGGTGCTGGTGCTGGTGCTGGTGCTGGTGCCACTGTGAATGCGTTGAACTCTGGCTCTGCGGCGTTTCCTCCCGGTCCAGAAAAGATATATGATCCTGCTACGGGGTCTCTTGCTGGATTTATTCGTCAGAATCAGAATGGGAATGGTACAGGGGACGTTGGTGGTGTTCAAAGTGCGCATTTGTTCACAGTGACTCGTGGATCGACTAACTGCACGGATGCGTTTAAGGCGTACAAGACGCACTTTCCCAACAACAACAGAAGAACGGGAATACTACTGCCAGTGAAGCTCAACAACAACAGCAACAGTCAAACAAGAACGCTTCACTTTCAGAAGACATGTGGAATCAATTATCAAAGATTCGCGTCCTTCAGAGCGAGATTGCACGTATGCATCTTGCGTTGGATAAATCTGGTATTATTGAAGGCGTGAAAAGTCGGCAAGGCACAATAAACACGCGTCCAGGGAGTATACGCACTAACACGAATGACACGCTTGGTGCGCCAATTAGCCGCAGTGGGACTGGGGCTGGTGTGGGGGTTGATAATGGTGCCGATGCGGCCAACAAGTCTGAGCTGCCAACAGTGCCCGAGGACGAATTTGCTAAACGGAAGGCATCTATTGGTGCCATTATGACCAAGGTGATCACCGTGTTTCATGGCTGATAAGAGATATGCTTATTTCAGTTTGGCTTTGCCCAATCAGCTAGATGCTCTTTCTGTTGCTGTAACGGAATTCCATACCCTTCCAACACCTCCGCTTGATTTCCCCTCACCTTCATCCGCGACGAGCTCTCGTGCAAACTCGTTACAGCCATTTTTAGATAGGGACAACAAGAACAACGTTCGCCGCAAGATTTTCTCGGAACCTTCGCTGATGTCGAATGTTTCTAATGTGACATCAACCACGCGACCTCCCAGTGTGGATACAAAAGATCACGTTAAGCCTCCTCCCTCCTCGACATTGAATACCGCAACCCCCATCCCTGCTGTCACTCGTACCGGCACCGGCGCTGGTCGCGTCGACGGTGCAGGATCGGGGCTTGGAGTTGGCGCAACGACGCCTTTACCGTCGGCATCATCGTCGTTGCCTGTCGCAGGCGCACAACGTCGCCTTCCTTCGCCACTTACTATCAACGCGTATTCGCGCACGCCGAACGTCGAGCTCAGTCAATCATCCTCTGCATCCACCCCGCCATCTGCGCAACCACAAGTGCAATCACACTCGCAGAACCAGACCCCCTCGTATAGACAGGGACAACGATTAGAAACGTTATATGAGCCTCAGGGAGAACCACCGAAATCCTCGGAGGCTACGCCCCCCGTTCCAGCAACACCTGTCGTCACTGTAGAACGTGTGATTGATGGGATACCGACGGGAGACTTCAGAGTGACGAGTCGTCATGAGAGTCCGTTGGGTACGCCGACGAGTTTGGTTCATCGTCTACCCCTTTCTGAGGAAGGACCAGCTAATGGTGCTGGTACTGCTGGTGGTGGAAATGATAACAGGCTGGATACTGGCCTTGGGAACCATCAGAGATGATGGTGAGCGCCCAGGCCAGCCGCGGAGGCGCTGGACAGGGACGTGAGAGATCGATCTGTCGAGGCTCCGGCGTAGTGGTACTGCTTTCCATGCATTCTGCCTCGATCGTGGCGTCAATTCACTTTATTCGGGATTGAGAGGAGCGCTGGGAGCGAACACATTCCGCTCATGGGTGAACCAAGTTGTTCCAGCCGGGAAGAATTTCTCACCCGTCCATTTGTGGTGCCTGTGATCCGTCACGATCGAGCGCCACCACTCCATCTTTTCAAAAGCCTCATCGAATTAAGAAACCAGGTGGCTCTGGGCTCCCTGCATGCGTACGCGCTAGGGCTCCGATGCTGCGTCAGATATCAGGTATATATCCAAAACTTGCAAAAGCCAAGCCAAGAGCCTGACTTCACGACGCGTTCGCTGCCGGCATGCCTCCCGATACCAAAAATCCATTATTTGCAATACCAAGTCAAGAACTTGTTGACTTCACAGCGCGTTGAAGGGCGAGTGATTTTTGCAAGTTCAGTGGGTACTTTGCCAAAGATCCAGAGTTTGCGGGGATTACCCGTTCGTTCGGCGTTTCAATCGCCGTTCAGTAGAACGGCATGTCCAAATGAACCCGATCAGGAACTTTGGAAGTCCTTGGTCTTTACTGAATGAATCCACACACGCACATGTGCATTCCGTTCTTACAATGACGCGCTGGCGCGCGTTTGTCAACAACAACTTCCTGGTCGCTCCAAGTAAGCCCAGCTGAATCCTGGGAACTTGCCCTCCTCCCACACAGCTACCTTCCCCACAGCACGCCGCAATAGTCACTAATTACTCAATATTACTTAATGGAGTATCAGATCTAGAGAGCGTACGCGGCAAGGAGAACAGTATAGTATATTGCTGCGCCCCCTGGCTCCCCTATATATAGGTTACGCGCGGGTCATGCATCATAAACTATATTATTTACTATACTGAAGGAACGGTCAACGGTGCAACGATTATGCGTTAGATATTTTATCGGCTATTCGAGTGAGTATGCCGTCTGTCGTGGAGTGGGTTAAACCGGCGCAAGTTTATTTTGAACTTTGCTTTCATAGCGGGTACCGGGCGCGGGTAGATGACCATTCATGGTAAGGGAAAATGTCCAAAATAATCTCTCATGGCCATTCGCCCGTCTTGTCGGTTCTCGATCATGTGACAAATTCTTTGCTTCAATACTTAGGCACAATCTTGGTAAAATAGGCGAAGCTTAAGCCAGCTAGCTGATTGCCGTTATTAACGCGACGACTCCACCAAGGTCGCATGACCCATCCGGCTTCGTGTAATGATTGACCCGGTCGATTGGCGATGATGATGAGATGAGATGGGGGGAGATGTCGTTGAGTCCGTGGATCTGGCGCTGTCGGTTGGAATTGCCAGTGTTTGACTGAAGCGATCCCCGCATTTGGTAGTTATAAATAATTCTCTCACGACAATACTGTACGTATCGATCGGGGTACCCTCCAACCATTGTTGGTTGACAAGCGTCTCAATGCTTGTAACGTCACCAAGCTGCGAAAGTGTATGAGTTTCCTAGGCACGGCCAAAAATAATACACAATATTTTTTTTTTCCTCCGTAAAATTGGCATGACGACTCGTTGCATTCTCAAAAGAGGACAAGAGTTGAAACGGTAAATGACTACCGCGGCCTCACGGCAAGTAGCCACCTTTTCAGGATTTGAATTCAGTTTGTGTCGCAACGTCGAGAACAGTAGTACCCTCCAATTTACCTCAAGGTGCGAGGTGCATACCTTTCTGGAAGCGTTGGCTCGACTAGAAAGCGTATTTCTGGCTATGTGTATCTTCCCCTTCGCGATGAAAACTGGAGAGCTGTTGTCGTGCGTTCTGCAAGTGTAAGGGTTCAGCACCCGGGGGTGCCTAATCCCTCGGGAAGGGTGTTTTGGTGAGTCTTTATCACGCCCAAGTGCACTAAACCTTGTTTATATTCGACGGTATGCAAGCGTAGGGCGACAGATAAGGTTGGGAAAATGCGAAAGTTACCACTCTCGGCCAGCGCTTATATCCGGTGACCCTGAGACTTTAGGGAAATTCTGCCACCGCACATCGCATTTAAAAGTTAATTGCAACAGATCTACGGTCGCAGATTTCCCAAAAAATCCATCCTGTGAAGAGTTATTCAATTTGAATTCAGGAAAAAGTCATCTATTGAAATATGTTTATTTTTGCATTTTGCGCCGAAGTCATCTGGGGTCCCTAGCTATTTTGAAACAGGGCGCTTAAATATCTTGCCATATATGGAAGGAGTATTGGCGCTTAAACCATGGGTCACCTGATTTGACAAATGAGTAAAGATTTTATCATAAACCAGTTATTCAATCGGTTTTCCTTCTCATCTGTTACCTTTTTCAACAATATCACCGCCACTTAGGCTAACCAAATCAGGAAGTATGTGATATTCTAGGCACCACACTGGGTTGGCGAGTTGCAAATCATCATAAAAATTTTATATTTAGCCTTATGAACTACTTACAACACAGAAAAAGCCCATTCAGAGGGTTTGGGTTTTTGCCGATCAATTTGAAACATCACGTGATGTGGTAACTTTCGCATTTTCCCAACCTTATGAAAGTAAGACTTAAGGGAAAAGAGTCCGGCTCCCGCCGGTCCTTCTGCTAATAGGGTCCAACAGATTACCTAATATTTTCCTCACAGCAAGGATGTTTATATTTAGGTTTGTCGTCGGGAACAACTTTAAATTTCCAGGTTTTTCGCGTGCGCGTTCATTCTTTCCTCCGGGATTGTTGGGACATGCCGTGACGCAATTTGGACCAAAGCTTCCGGGAAAACAATCTGGGCAGTGTTGGGGGTCCTCTTCTCAAGACATATCGCTCAAGCAGTTAAGCGTGAGAAATGTTCGAGTACACGTGACCGTAAAAAACGAATAATATTGTTGAATTGGATTTGTAATTTTTCAAGAAAAGCTTCTTTTTCTGCATTCACGCGAGTTGTCCCCATGTGGGAGCGAAAGAATTGAAAGACCTGGATATATGGATGACCCCGTTGGACCGGAAGAATCCTATTGCGGTCGCCTCACGTGCTGATGACCTGGACAAGGAGGATTACCTACTTAACCACCCTCCGCTTATTCCCCAGTCGTCCTCTCCACGTCCACCTCTTCTCCTCCCTGTCCCCTACCTAAACCTCGTTTGCTTAATCGGCAGGAGTAAAGCTGCACTCCACAACTTGACTGGGCGGGCATAAAGACCGACCAACTGCGAACTCTGAGGGCTTAGGGAAAACTTGCAACTATGTCAGAGAACATGTCCATTGGTAAATGGATCAGCAAGCAAATCACTGGACTTCGCCCTCCTAACAAGGAGGAACGTGCTGGCGTTCCTAAGCAGAACATCTTCAAAGCGCTTAGAAGCGTGACTGCTATGCAGTGGATTACTTTCATCTGTGGATGGCTTGCTTGGACGTGAGCGTTGTCTTATCATTGGACCATTTGTGTTCTTCCCTTCTTCTGTTTTTTTCTCTCTCACTCCTGTGTGCGTTGTGAACGGACGAGATAGCTGATTTTGCTTTCGTCACCGGATTGTTGATATCCCATATATGCGTTCCCGGTGGTGTTTATTTCAACCATGTAGTTCCGATGCCCTAGATTTCTTCTCCGTATCCTTGAGCGTCACCAGGCTTACCAAACAGTTCCATCGCCCGTCCGTCCCGATCCCCCTCTCCCATCTTCTAAGAAAACATCGACTATAGCTTATCCTCTCCTCGAATACTATTCGTCTTCCTTGGCTCTGCCCGGCATTTCATGGGACATTTCCATATTTAGTACCCATACCATCACCCAGAGTATCACTTTCACACTCCTTTTCCGGTCTCTGGGCGCCCTCATCTTCGGTTTATGTACGTCCCCACTTTTGGTTTGTGTGGCAGAACTAATTAGCGGGCTTTTTTTGGTAGGTTCCGATCGATACGGCCGAAAATGGCCTCTCGTCATCTGCTTGGTCGGTTCTCTTTTTGTTCACTTCGCTAAAAAATTCTTCCCTCCACGCTAACGTTAAATTCATTCATTCATCTCATACGCGATGCGTTCCTTAATATTAGTACTTGATCGTGGCCCTCCAAATCGGGAGCTCGTTCTGCAATACTTTCCAGCAATTCTTGGCCTGTCGTTCTGTCTTCGGTATTGGTATGGTACGTATCGTACTCTTTGGCTTTTTCCTTTTATGAGGCCATCATCCCCGTCAGACTCCTTGACTGGCTGTCTTGTCAACGCTTCCATTTTGGGAAAAATGGCTTGGCGTGGAATGATGATGCTAACGGGCGATCGAATATTAGGGTGGTGTATGGGGCATGGCATCCGCTACGGCTTTGGAGTCGCTCCCTGTTGAGTTGCGAGGATTGGGAAGTGGTATCCTCCAACAGGTGAGAACGGAGACGTTGTAACATGCGCCCACAATTTTGCTGTTCTTGCTTAGAATGACTTTATTAGGGGTATGCTATCGGCTACTTGGTCGCTGCGGTGATCAACCTTGTGCGTTACGAGTTTTTGTCGTCTCGTTTTGATTTTTTGACGCAGCTTCCTTTTCGGTGGCCTCCTCCAACAGACGCTCGTGCCACACAGCAAGCACTCCTGGCGCACCCTCTTCTGGGTCGCAGCCGGCGTATCCTTCTTTGCAGGCACATTCCGCGCCGTCCTTCCCGAATCCCCACTTTTCCTGCGTGCTAAACGCGAACGTGAAGAAGCCGAACGCCTCGCGCGCGAGCGCGGTGTAACACCCGTTACGTTATCGGCAGGCCGCAAGACTCGCATTTTCCTCCGCGAGACAGGTGTCATGCTCAAGCACCACTGGAAATTGTCCATCTATTGTGTTTTATTGATGACAGGGTTCAACTTCCTCTCGCATGGTTCTCAGGATTTATACCCTACGTATATCACCGATAATAAGCTCCTTTCGTCTAACCTTGCGACCAAGGCGACCATTATTGGGAATTGCGGAGCTGTCGCCGGTGGAGCTATTGCTGGGATGGTTTCGCAGCGACTCGGCCGGAGGTTGACGATGATGCTGTTTATCTTGAGCATTGGGTGCTTTATCCCGCTTTGGGTTCTCCCCACAACCTTTAGTCCGCTTGCAGCGGGCGCTTTCTGCGTTCAGTTTGGTGTCCAAGGCGCTTGGGGTGTTGTAAGTTTCTTTTCGCTCGACTTTTCCGTCTTTCACAAGAATGGCTGTTGATTGTCTTTCTCGCCGCCCCTAGATCCCGATTCAGCTCGCCGAGATGTCGCCTCCTGCATTCCGCGCTACCTTCCCGGGTCTGGTGTACCAGCTTGGAAACATGGTTTCCTCCGCCTCATCGCAGATCGAAGCCAGTAAGCATCTTATTGTCCTCTATGGTGATGACCCTCCCTCATTCTGTTCATCTCATAATAGCCGGCGGTGACCATTTGAAGACGGTTGTGAAAGGCAAGGTCGTTCCTGACTACGCTAAGGTGCAAGCGTGAGTTGCCAACACGTTGTGTTCACTTTATCCTATTGATTTTGATCGTTTACCTCACTCTAGTATCCTCCTCGGCTCAGTAGCCGCATTCACCTTTATCATCATCGCCATCGGACCCGAGAAGCATGGCTCGCACTTTGAGAACCACGTCTTGGCCTTTGAAGAAGGCGGAGGAGAAGACAACGCATATGTCCACCAAGATGAGACTGTGGCTGCTACTTCAGAGCGCAAGTATGCTGGTGGGTCAGGCTACTCTGGTCCGGACGAGAAGATAGTTGCAGAGGAAGAGAGGCTGGAGAAATCCTAGGTTTCGATGCCTTCAAATTGCAAGACTGCTTCCCCGCCTGCCTTTACCTACCCCTACGCCTTTACCGTGAACGGACCTCCCTCATCCCGGATCCCGGATCCGGGATCCGGAATCTCGTCGCTCCACCGCGAAAATTTCGAATGCCCCTTTAATACTGCTCCCCCCTTTCAAACATTTCGCTTCACCCCCTCCCTCTTCCTTCTTCGTTTGGATGGAAATCCGAAGTGACATCCCGAGTCTCGACGTGATCGACGTGCTTCATTTCCACCCGTACTCTTTTGGTGCTACCCTTGTACAATTGATCGATGCCCTTTCTTTTCTCCTCTTTCACAACCATGTTTTCACCCTTTTCTTTTTCCTGTGTTTGTTACATGTACATACATGCATGCATGCATGCATACAAGGATACTGGCGCGGTACAATACGTATGTCCAGGCCTGCCTGTTGACGGTTTCAGCGGATTCGATCGACCAATCGTGGGGGGGGCGAAAGAATATTGATACAGCGATATATGCACAACGTACGTACACAAGCAGAACTTCCTCTGAGCTACAAGTCTCGTGTCCTGATTCACATAGTACAGCCGCCGACGTTGTTGAACACAACATTGCAATTCATCAGACCGTGCCGTCTCCGAGATATCGCGCCTTTGGCACACGACCATTCAACCCCCAAGCAAACACGACTTGTTCATCTCCCGGTATGAGATCAATAGCTTGATCGCTCCACCATACGTCTGCCTCTCCATCAGCATCTAGAACGATACCTTTGACAGGTAATCGCGAGCTCAGCGTGATCTGCGTCACTTCTTCGAACTTCTTGCTTGTTTCCAGAGGGGGAATGACGTTCTTCGTCAAGGAGGTTTCCACATTTTCGATTGCAGTGGTTTCTAACTTGAGATTCAGTCCGATTTCCTCTACAGATGGGAAACGGATAAATTTATATGGTTCGGGCCTAGAGCACGAATAACGAGCGGGGCGTTAGTTCAGGGTTACAGAGCCTTCTGCAGCAGTAGGGCGCTGCATGCGGTGTCCAGTGAATGATTTTGAGATTGGCAACTCACCAGTTTGCATTGCGGGAAATGACAGCTCCTTTACGATCTACTAGCCGCGCACTCAAAATGATAATCCGCGGAACTTCACTTCGCTTGGTGAGCGTCGGCTGTCCAGGAAGGGGCGTCATTAAAAAATCGGTGCTGCAATTCGGAGGAAGCACAATTTCTTGTTCTTGTTTCCATTGGAACTTCTCGTCATGAAGATCAAATGCCTCCAGTACAAGAGTCACCTTGAAGCACGCATCAAAATCAAAATTGTTATTGTGATATGAGTTCACAGTTAACACGACGTGAAAACTGTCGCGTGACTCACTGAGACGGGCTCCAGAGTCCCATTGGTGCCCCATACAGCAAAGTAAAATTGACTTTGTACCGTCGCGCTTCTTGGATTCGTCGGTGGTGGGCCCTTCTTCTCGTAACGCGCAATGCCAACTGTCACTGGGCGTAGTTCGCAAGCGACTGTGTAGTACGCAGGTTTCGGTCGAAGGAAGTAATCCACTAACGACCAAGAAGTTACTGGCCAACAATCGTTAAGCTGGATATTGGCGCGTTTGAAATGTCAAACATGATGAATTCTGATGGTGGGGGACTGACCTGCCAGACTAAGACGCCAGCAGAGTACTCTTTTCCACGGCCTTTCCAGTTGCGTCGCCAGACCCGATATGCGCTTGCGACTGCCTCACTCTGGAGTAGCTGAGTCGCGTAAATGTACCCTTCCGTGTCGAGCGAGTATCGGAGATTCTCCACTAGGTATTGCTGCGTCATGGGTGTATGAGTTCAGGGGTTTAGTGGCAACAAAGGAGATAGCGAAAATCGTACCGCTAAGCGTTTCTCGTGGCCAGTAGCTTTATTGTGTGAGACATGGGTCCGAGACTGCGGCTGTCTCTCGGCCTTGTTCTCCCCTACCCAGTAGTCTACGGTACGTCTGTCAGGCAGTCCTTGCCTGCGCAGATCCATCCGAATAATAAGTCATGATTTCCAAAAAAATACTTGGAATCTCTCACATTCCGAATTCGGAAACGAAGCGCGCCGACATGTACTCCCATTTCTGCCATTCAAGTTGTTCGCCCTAGGTGAAATCAGTCAGTCCTAGTTCCGAAGAATAAAGGTGACTTGCGACCTACGTGCCAGACGTTCCCTGGTCATTGATATGAATTCATTGAGTTTCCTATGCATAAGGTGTGGGCGGCTTCACTCACAATTGTGCAAGTCTCCATGGTTAAGATCCATCGAGCTCTTTCCAGGAATCGAATAAGGACTGGATCGATGGTAATAAACATCCCCACCCCCAAGGCGATCAACAATCTCTGGAAGGACCGTTTCGTAGATATATCGAGCTGGTAAAGCACTTTGACGTGGATCAGAGGTGAGGTCTGACCAATCGATGGGAAATTTGGATATTTCAGCAAGCATGTAGTCTGTCGGTATCCGCGTGAGAAACGAATAGCGGAGTCAGTCGAAATGGACTGGACGGTAATTGACATTGACTAACCTTCGTTATTTCCCGCTGAAATCAAAATAGTCAAACGGTAATAGGAGGGCATTATGTAAGGGCGAATCAGGGCGGTAATAATTCACTCGTGGCCTACCGTAAATGACGAGCGAAGGATTGTGTCGGAGACGGATGACGGCTTGCTCTGCTTCCGTTCTCACCAGTGCAAGGAAATCACCGTGCGCTGGGTACTGCCCACACGCACACATGAAGTCTTGCCAAACCATAATCCCGAGCTCTATTTCGGTTCTCAGCAACATTGCAACGCGGTTGGAATAACGCCTACCATCGCATGTATCGTAGAATATGTCAGGCTCGAAAATCCCTCCTCCCCAAACACGTATCATGTTTTGGTTTCCTTGAACGAGGAGTTTAAGCCATGCGACGTATCGTTCAGCGGACATCTCCGTCAAGAATGAATCAGCAGGTATCCTAATGGACACACATATATGTCGGTAACGGTTAGCTAAGCCGTCAACCATAAGAAATGAGGACGAACACCGACCAATTTGAGCCTCCGACAAATATCCTGACATTATTCACTTCGAATAGAAACGATAACCCTTCCTGTCCCTCGAGGGGCTCCTGCACGACCTTGACTCGACGTAGGCCAAAGCGTTGTGACTTGGTGGCCAGTGGGACGGCCGATGCAGGGAGACCGTCTTCTTTGGAGACGTGGATATCAACGTTCACGGTATACAACGGCTGTGCGCCATATCCGACAGGCCACCAGAGCGCAATGTCCTCTTTTTTGTTGAGCTCAAGCTCCAGTTTACCATTCAGATTAAATCCTTCTGAGGTCGACGAAGTAAGCGGTACTTTGTGCGCGGCAAGGACACATCCATCGGGTTTCGAGATTGTCACAGTGGCTTGTAGACCTGATGGAGAAAAAACCACTGGAATAGAGGAGAGTGCGATAGAGATGTCAAGTTTGGCGACATCCAGCGCATCGGAAAGCGTGCTCTTTACGTGGAAGTCGCTAACGCGAGCGGTGTATGCGTGGAGGTAAATGGGCTTCCAAGGACCAACTGTCATGATATTTGGTCCCTGCGAGAGAGAGACATTGTTAAGAACTGTTGGCCTCAAGATAAATAAGAGGTGAATCATACCCAATCCCAGCCGTAGCTGCGCAGTATGGGTCAGCACCAGAGGCAGAAGAAAAGGTACTTTCGACGCACTGATATTGTGCTTTGCGCACATGTAAGCGACTGCTGTTCCCATTCCAGACATGCTTCTTCCCATTCTTAGCTTCCAGCTCGAGGCCACGAAGGTATGCAGAAGGGAAGTGAATGGCAAGTTCATTTATTCCTTCTTTGAGATGAGCTCTGACCGGCACACGATGTTCGACGAACATATTATTCGCTCTGGGGATAGCGCAGTTGCTATTAGGAATAAAGTTGGTGCAGGGGCCTGGAAGCTCACTCCAAGATCGTTCGGCCATTCTAGAATGTCGTTATTTGAGCTCGCAGGTTGGTCTACAATCGATGACTTGAATTAACACACCAGTGTGACGTTGGCATAAGTATCGAGTCCTTCAGAGACGAGATCAACGTTCGGTTGCTGAAGATCCCCTTCTTTGACTTCGAATTCTGTCTTGAACAGCCAGTCTGTTTCGCCGATCCCTGTTTCCAAGTCATTACGCGTCATGCACAATTTTAAATCACAATGAACCTGGAGCCCAGAGAGGAGATCGTCATGAATGTTTATGCACTACTCACATTGGACGTCATACTCATTCAGGCCGATGAACGGATCAGGAATCCTCTTTAGCTTCAACAGTTCGGAGTGGACGTTGGTCGGAAACTTGGACGCTTTGAACCACTCGTCTCCAACAACAGCAGGCCCACGACCATTTGAATCAGTTAGACGCTGCGCAAACTCCCAATTCTTGTCGATGGGTAATACTGATGCGGGACTTGTAGATGCTGTGGACATCCTCGGGATGGTTTCAGATCGAGAGGTCGATCACGATTGAGGAGCTGGCTGAGCTGGTGTATGAATCGGCGCGGGCAAGCACCAAGCAACGAACGTACGAGGTGAAGGAAAGCGCAGTGAAGGGGACAAGAATTCTCCTCCTGGGTCGAGATATTAAAGTGCATCTTGCATCGTATTGAGTCTGTTCGCCGCCCGAGACGACTGTGCCATTGGTCAGGGGACATCAGCTCTCGTACCAATGTGCGGCCTATTGCGTGATGAATACCAAGCCTGGTGCAATGACCGCCGAGACCGTGGCGTTTAAACTCTAGCTCTCTCTGGTGGCCGTTGCCCAAAAAAGACTTGGCAGCCATTTTAGGACATGTCATCGAAATTGAATTCTCAATTTCACACGTCGAACCGGATCGCGACGGCGCGGCACATAACTCTGGCACGTCAAAAACAACAACTTATCTCATCCCGCATATGGCATGCCCTGGTGGCGTCGCAGATAACCTTGCCTGTTAGATATGTCGCGGGAGGGTACCATAAGTGTTGCAGAACAGGGTGGCAGCAGCACCCTCGTGTGTCTGAAGCGGCTGCGCTTCGTGCCTGTATCTAGAACAGCCGCGTTCCGTGTAGAGACAGCGGCAACCTCACTTGCGGCTATTAGTAGTTCCTACACTTCAGACCGAATCCCCTCGCGCGCTGCTATCACTACTGCTGCTTCCCCTTTATCTTTGGTTGCGGCGCGCCACACAATTCGGGCCTCACGGCTGTTCTCTGTTATCCCCACTCGATTAGACACCATGGCAACAGAGGACCGCTCTCCACCTCCTCCAGACATGGCGAAAGATGATTGTACTAACTATCAGGGGTCCAACTTGGACAACATCCTTAACGAGTTTGAAGATTCAAATGTGCCACGGTATGGTCACTGTGGCGGGACTTCTGAAGAATCCTCGACGAACTCACGGTCGCCTTTCATAGTTGTACCCAGCTCAACGAGGGAGGACATGACGAAAGTAACAGCACCGCCCGAGCCAGCCCACCAAACGTGGATAACCTGAATATCGCGCAGCTCCGTGTCGTCAATCACTTACAACCAGTCTCCTCCTTGCCTATAGAGCTGCTTAGATACATTTTCGAGCTCGCTTGCCGAGAAAACGTACCCTCCGCTATGTGGAGCAAGATAAAGGTGTCTAAGATGCGCAGAACGCGGAGCGCGATCAACTCGACTTGTTTTTGGTGGAGGGAGGTTGTTGCGCTGTCTACGCCAATTTTGTGGCGTGCGATCACAATCATGGGTGAACACGATGTTCGTAAGGATCCCTCAACGTGCCAAAGCTACCGAGCTCACCAGGTCCCAGCGCCGAGGAGACCGACTGAGAGCGTTTCCGAAATCATCTGTTCCCTATGCTACATCGTTGCAAGACAGTCGTATCAACCGATATCCGTGTGCAGACTCTGTCCCAAGTGTTTACCGCCACCCATTGGACGATGCTGAGGAACCTAGTGATTAGTTGGCATTCTTCACGCTCTCTGGTGGGCGTGGAGCGATCAAGTAATTGATCTCACGAGCGCACACTTTCTTGATAGCCTTTGGGTTACGTGTGATTCACCCCGATCTGTGCATCTTACACTCCGAGGACCGAGTGCGCCTACCATCACAAGACTCTATCTCAAAGGGAGACAAATTCAACCACTCAGCGCACTTTCCCTTATCCGTTCGTGTGCGCTACTCGAAGCGCTGGTGTGGTCGTATCCTCGTCACATAACCCGTTCCATTGATGAGCCAATGGAAACGGTGTCCTTTCCAAGCCTCCTGGTTCTCCACGTGAGCGGGGAATTTCCGATTCGGCTTATGGAAAGTCTTTCTGCACCGAATCTCAAGGATTTACGGGCGTACGGGCATTTGTTGATACCGGGTCCAATGTGTTCCTCTACAATGAAAACCCGTTTACGGACCCTTCACGATTCCCGGGTCTGCTCATTCTAGAACTGGGCGGCGTTGGCGTTGGGTGGTCCTATGCCACGACCCTAGTGCTGCCGTTCCTACGGGCCCACGGAGAACTGCGTAGAGTGTGTCTGCCGTGGAGCTTGAGCCAGGAGGAAGATTTGGCGGAGGTTCTAGGCTCCACGTCACTCCTACCGAATCTACAGCTTGTCGGGATAAATGACGATCTTCCGGAATTGAAAGGTGCAGAGATGTTGTTGGAGCGACGTGTTCTCCAAGGCCAGATGCAAGGTGATCAGCACGAGGAGATGAAGAAATTCAGACTGTATCTGCAGGCTGACACCGACAGCTATGACAGGATTAAGAGGAGTGCCGCTCGGCTCGTTGAGAGGTTTGGTGACAGTGTTCATTGTGGGGTGAGTTTCGACATACCGTGGGGCTGGCCATTTGAGGTCTAGGCTATCCGCGGGACGAGACATTCTTGTCTTGGCTGGCTGGTGGCTGGAACTCCGCGCGTTAGATATCTGTGACGAGGTAGATATATACATGTATCAAGCCACAATCATTTCAGGCTCCGGCGAGCAATGAGATCAAAATGGTGATCTCCTCCTGGGCCAGCCTCGATGAAGGTGAAGCCTCCTCGAGAATCCCGATCGATAGTCTGCCCACATTCAACGCGCCGGGACTCGAGGGCCGTCCCTAGACCCTTCAAAATTCCCAAATTTCCACTTCCTGGGACTAAATGTTATGCCCTTGTGTTCCGAAGCCTTACTGCCGTTCCTACTAAATCATGGAGAACTTCAGCAATTGAACCTACCACGGGGCGTGTGGCCGGACGAGGTTTGATCGGGGTCCTGGGCTCCCCCCGAATCTAGAATACATCCGGGTGGCTGATGGCCCGCGATTAAGAGGCGTAAGGTGTTGATTGAACGTGTTCTGCAGAACCAAATGCAACGCAGTTCACGCTGCATCCGTAGTGAAATCATTACAATCGGCGATGTTGACAGCCATAACTCACTGAGGTTCCGTATCAATGTCCGTTATGCGAAATTTGACGACGGACCGTGGGGCTGGTCTGTTGAGGTTTAGGGTTGGCTATTACATAATCCCAAGCACGGCGCCGTCAAGCAATGAGGCCGAACGATGTAGTCAGGAGTGAGGATCGCATACTGCGTGGATTTTCTCCTCTGTGAAGTGGAACCATTTTAGGGGGCAACGGTGACGGTGACGGTGACGGTCCTGTCATCCAGAAACAAAGATCGCGATGACCGTTGGTGATTGCCCTAACCTTCCGGGATCCAATGATGCGTGCTTATACAACATGTCCATATTTCGCCAAGTATTTCTGCTACGGTATGTGGGGCTTTTTAAGGGCTCTCGGCCGAGTAACCCTGACGGCCGCCTTTCATAGTCGCAACCCCCCGCTTGACGAAGACAAGTGCAATGAAGGTGGCGGTATCCCCTTCACCAGCCGATCTAAGGTGGATAACTTGGATATCGCTCAGCTTCGCGCCGCCAATCGACTACGGCCAGTCTCCTTGCCTGTGGAGCTTCTTGGCTACGTTTTTGAACTCGCCTGCCAAAATATCGAAATTGCCCGTCTAAATACACTTTCCATATATTCTATCAGCATAGGCGTGTCTATGGTGCGCGGAACACGGGATGCAATCAACTCGACATGTTCTTGGTGGAGGGAGGTTGCCCTGTCGACTCAGGCTCTCTGGCGTGCGATCGCAATCCTGGATATGCGCGACGTTCGTTATCTCGTGGATCCGGGTCGGTTCTCAGCGTTCATTCGGCGCGCCGGGGCCTAGGGGATTGCCGCGTTTCTTTGCCACAGCGCCGAGGAAGCCGGTTGGGAGCTCTTCCGAGACCATTTGTTCCCTGTGCTTTCTCGCTGCGAAACAGTCATCTCGACCGATCCCCGCATACAGACTCAATCCCAAGCGTTTACCACCAGCCATTGGGGGGCATTGAAAACCCTAGTGGTTGAGTGGGACTATTCTGGCTCTTCAGGCAATATGCGGTCCGATCAAACAATCGACCTTACGAGCGCACATTCTCTTGATAGCCTCTGGGTTCTGTGCGATGCAAGCCCATTGAAATCACCCGTGGAGCTTACAATCCTAGTACCAAGTTTGCCTGCAATTACAAGGCTATCGCTTGAAGGGAGGAATATCGACCCAGTGTGCTCCCTCTCCCTTATTCGATCGTGTCCACGCCTTGAGGTGCTGTGGTGGTCATATCGTCTGGATTGCTATATCCTCATGTCCAATGTGCCAGAAGAAATCGAGTCCCTTCCAAACCTCCTGGAGCTTTGTGTAGACGGCGATTTTCCTACATGGTTTATGAACAGACTTGAGGCGCCAAATCTTGAGCGTCTCCTTTACACCCGGAAGAATCTGTTAGGCTACGGCGTTGATAAACCGTTTCGGGACACATCACAATTCCCGAACTTGCGCATGCTGGAACTAATTGACTTTATGGACTCGGATTTCCCAGCCTTGTTGGCGTCGTTCCTACCGACTCATGGGGAACTACGGCGATTATACCTGCCGTGGTGCTTGAGCGAGGAAAAAGAATTGTTGGAGGTCCTATCGTGCACATCACTCTTACCAAACCTGGAGTACATCCGGATGGCCGATAGTCCGGGTTTTATAGGTGCAGAGGCGTTGCTAGAACAGCGTGTCCCACAGAACCCAGGGCAAGATGAACGGCAGAAGAAAGTGAAGAAGTTCACGCTGCATCTGCAAATGAAACATCACAATCTACGTTATTTTGACGGCGCCACTCGTCTCACGGAGAAGTTTGGCGAGGGTGTCTGTTATGAGACAATTAATGATGACCCGTGGAGCTGGTCTGTTGATGTCTAAGGTGTGCTGCGCATTTGCAGGATATATTCTGGAGTATAATTCCGTGTGTTCGAACTTACATGCCGCAAATGCATCAAGTATGCGATCCTCACATCCACTACATTACCTAGCCTCATCGCTTGACGGCACCCGTGCTTGAAACTGAGTCCAGCCACTAGGAAAGTTCCGCGAGCTGTCACGTCACGCAGACGTGACGGACGACGAAGGAAACCTCAAAGCGAAGAGGACGAATGAGGTCCGAAACAAGGCAGATGATGCCTGGTTGGGGAGTGGTAAAGGTAGAAGGGACGCACGCAAAAGTATCCCGGCATTAAGCTTGTCATCCCGCATGTCATGATTGCACATTGCTATCGGTCAACCGATGTCTGATGAATAAAAGGCTGGATAGTTCTTACCCGTAAGTGGGCGCCGTTTCTTCATAAGCGTTGAGATTCCGAAGTCAGCAAGTCGCAATCTCCCATCCGGGGAGCGAAGGACATTGCGTGCTGCAATATCTCCATGGCGGATTCCTGCTTCTTCAAAAGCCTGCCTAAATCGCCTATGGCCGCACAAATATCTCAGATCCGAAACAGATTAGAGATGTATGATCATCCATACCCGACTTCTCTCATCAGCTCGAGATCATCCTGTGGAAATAAATCACCCGTCCCCACAGGCACACCTGCATCTTCTAACACAATGGCATACCAACCTCCTTGACAGCTAGCATATGTCCCATAATATCGTGGAACAAACTCTGCCAACCCCAAAAGTGGGAACACTGTCTCGTAAAACAAAGACTCACGAATCACGGATGCTACATATCGTCCATTGATCATCTTGAAAATAAGCGGACTATCTATGCCTTTGATCTCCGCACGCCATGCGTTGCAGGTTCGCCCGCTGCCAATGCGCTCAAAAAGCCTAACGGACAAGGAAGAGGGCGAGGATTGTTGCGGACGAAGTGAGTATAGAGGCACCTTCGGGGTATCAACTAGCCAAGATTTCAGGAAAGTACGGATTTTTGGTGATAGTTGTGTTAGTCCTGTTAATGTAGGTACATCCTGTGGCTTTGAGGTGGTGGCGGAGGGATATGAGCTTGTTCCGAGGGAAAGATAATTGGATGAATAAAGTAGTGGATTGGGTGGATCCTCAAAGAGAAATGTGACTGGTAATGCGAGTCGAGGGGTGCTTGAAAGTTCTGGGTGGTCATATGCAATGCGGAGCTGAGGGGCAAGTGGGTTAGTGTATAAAATCATCGAGAGTAGGTCGGCTTAGCCACCACTGCATTGGTCATGACACGAAGCTTAAGTCCTCCCCGAAGTGGGCGTCCAAAAATGTAAGAGTTCGCACTGAAACTAGCACTGTTGCCGCCCATTCGTCCCGTAAAGATTGTAGAGCTGCTCCCCTGGCGTTCGCCGGACGTCTCATTGTCATTGATGTAAACACCCCCCCTATCGTCCTCGCTATCATCCGGGTTATCATCTGCATGCCCCGAGCCCTCATTGCCATTGTCAGGAGGGCAAACAAGTCCAACAAGGGCGGGAGGTGGTTGCGGCGGGTCGATTTCGAATCCAGGAAGTTTACAGCATGCAAACGCAACAAGGCAAGCAACGATGGGGGCCGAAGCGAGCCCATTAGGGAATTTATGACGGAGCGTATCAGGGATGTCGTAAAGATGGTCGGCAAAAACGGAGAACAGCGATGACGTTAGAATCCAAGTTCCTTCACCGCCTGGAAGACTGCCTGCCCGAAAGCGGCATCAAGAAATAAACCATGGGGCGAGATAAACACTGGTCTCACCGAGCTCCGTAATTACGAACACATGGCCTGCATAAATTAGGCCGAAGCGAGAGGGGACGGGGGCACTCACCATCTGCAACGACAACTAGAAAGAAAGAAAGACTCGATAAGTTCTGCCGATGGTCGACGGTCTGGTTTACTCACTTTTATGGCAATAGCAGCTGCACCGTGGGTTTCTTGCAGTGAGTTCAGGGGCATTACGTTTTGGAGGCCATCGTTGCCGAGATGAGTAAAAGAAACTTCTGTCTGCTTCCACACCATGCTAACTGTAGAGGAAAGGTATGGAGTGTCGCTTTTTGTCGTCATATCGCAGTCCCCTCGCTGCAAGTGTAATAGTCGAGGCGTGGTGCACTTTACGGAGGGAGTGCTGTTGTCGACGGCTCGAAAAATCGTTTTTACCAAAAGTGCGACGATACGACCGAGGCTAACGCCAAGATAACCAACTTCAAACTCGCTGTCCGCATGCCCGTCTGAGAGCTCGGAAGATTGCATCTGAACCAGAAGTTGTAAATCCGGAAATGGAGGGAGTTCAGCCAAAGAAGCTAAGCCACATTGCAGACCAGCGAGCGCACGCGAGAGTATTTGTTGGTCGATCGGTAGGGAATGATCAGGGATAGAGCATCGTGGTTGAAGATGATTCGGGGGGTTGGTTTGCAGTGTAGGTTGCGGTGGTGGTTACACCGCATGGGCGGAAAGGAGGAGGAGGGTCAAGGAAGTTGTAAGTGAGAAGGTTATCCCATGTGAGGGGCGCCGCCATGTCCTATGACTAATAGTGCTAGTGCTAGTGCTTGCAATCGTCAAAGTTGGCTTGGCGACGGGACTACCCACCCTGTGAGAATATAGGGGCATGTTGCCCAGCCCAATCAGCTGCACCCTTACCTTCCATCTTCTCCACGACTGCCTCCTTGCATCTCTCGACTCATCAAGCTGTTCAATGTCGCGTGCCTATCCGCAACAACAGCGTCATCCACCTACAATCGAGCTCCCACATCCTTGAACGTGTACCATCCGTGGACCTTGAGTTATTGTGAATCCTCCGAAATATGCGGTCTGCGTCGCTACCTCCAGATGACTCGGTCCGAGTCAAGTTATTAAATAGCCTGTCATGGAGGTCCTTAACTTGCTGCTCGCGAACAGCTGGCTCAAGCACTGTGCGTGAACGGTTACGATGACAGCGCGTAGCTTTAATCTCGACCCTCATATATGCGTCCCATTCGCAGACGGGCAAGCCGCCTTATACTGGTCTTGATGTCCTGCAAGTCTCGTGACACCGGAAGCTCACCGCACGTCAATGGTGGCGTTGCCACTACTTCGTCATGCTCATGTTCATGTTCAATCCCGATTCTCTTGGGAGCACTACAATCAAGGTGTGTCCTTGGCTACAGTTCTTGCGGTGCCCTAGAATGATAGATAAGTTTTTGATAGCTGCGTTTGATTGCAACTAAAATCGGTAGGATGCCAGAACGACGCACAGTGTTCCGACGCCACCCGCAGAGTACCATTGAAGGCAAGCGACGTCGGCTACTCATGATCATGATCATCAGGGATATAACACGCTGGAACTTCACCCACTCTATGATTGACCGCGGTCTCAAGGTCAGTTTATATCTGAAGACCCCATTTGTGGCGAGATTCACAAAGGGTATTATTTGACGGGCAACCACAATGATCTTCCCTTAAGGCCTGCCATCACGCAATGAAGGGGGCTGGGTGTTTAGAAGCAGTAATTTCCGAACACGTGTTTCAATTTTCTACGCTCCTCTTCCAACCACGACGCCTCGTTCGCAGTCTCTCAACACCAAAGATCTTGAAGCACAGGCTCAACAAGCGAAGGAGCAGCTTAAAGGCTAGTGCTCTACTGCATCCCAGCTCCCGACATGCATGAATCTTCGCCATCACTGACCGCATCGCGTGCCTTCGGTGAACCATGTCAACGCACCAAACTGGCGATAACGCCCAGCCATCATATTCCCCTCCTGCTCACACGCGCAAATCGTCCTGCACGTCCTCCTAAAACTCGAACCAACAGGTGGCCCGGCGCATCTAGTAGCCCGATCTGAAACCCAAGCCTACAATGATTTACTATAAAACAAAAACTCGCCTATGCGAGGTATGTACCTTATTCTTTTCTCCAGTGCGTATTCCGGCGTGTTGCCGTTATTTATCTCACCCCAAATTTAACACGCCCCTGTTTATTATCTTATGCTAAGCGGTAATTGCGAAACACATCAGAGTACGTCCCACGCCCTCTTGATGTAAGCTATGCAGCGACGCGGAGCCATCTAGCCGAGTCTCGGGTGCAGGCCGAACCTAGCAACAACGATGACGACGCGGTTCTGGATGACAATGACGACCTCAGCGCTGCAAATTCTGGGCAGCAACATGACCAGGACAGTGATATGCTCTGCAAAAGAAGATGGGTGGGTACCGCAGGAATCGAGACCTCGATGACAACGGTCCACAGGAACCACAAGGCGGCAAAGGCGACAACGGCGAGAACAGTAAGAATGCGGACGGCAACAAAGGCGGCGATAATGACAACGATGGCACTGAAGGCGATTGTGGTCGCGGCAGCGGTAACAGCGACAGTGGTATCAGTCAGCACATCCCTGCAAGTTGGACTCGGGCAATGGGGCTAGTGCGATATTCCTGATAAGGAGGCAACTAAAGAAGACTAATACATAAGAGAAGTGAGTAGTTGAATGAGTAGTATGGTATGTGGATGTGGCAGACTAACCTCAGTCCGAGCACACTTAGCTCAACGGTGCAACGAAGTGCGGGGAATCAACATGTCATGTATGGATCGCCGTAAATGTCATCATTCTTGATTAAAGTGTGTCATGTTGACGTCGAGGTCGTCATCGATCACAATGGCGACTGCAAGTGCGGCCGATGTACCCGCTGTCGAACATTTTGAGCTTTCAGAGGGATTGCACGTCGAGCAGTCACGTCGCGAAGAGGCGATCGCTTTGCATCCTGTTGACAGAGGGTTCCACGCCTGGCTATTCGTCGTTTGCGCTTCTGGGTTGGAACTTTGCGTCTGGGGGTTCCCATTCTGGTTAGAAATGCATTTTCCATCCCAAATGGAATGATGTTACCTAATCAATGGGACGGAAGCTATGGGATTTTCCAGGACTGGTATCTCGCCCATGATTTCGCAGGGTCTTCCGAAGGTAAATGCCACTACAAAATGAGGAACTGTAGCACGTTGACAGTATACCACACGAGTTTGTAGCGGCCATCAACTCTGTCGGCACTGTGACACTAGCTATTCAATACTCGGTGGGAATTTTCGCAATGTTCTTTGCCAGACGCTATGCCCGCTTTCTGCGCTGGATGATGGTCGCGTGTCTCGTGATATGCGTACTCTCAATGTTCATATCCAGCTTTTCAACCAAGGTATTGCCGTGTGCTCGTGAGGACCGGTTGTTAGTCTCATCTTGAAGCAATTTGAGGTGTGGCACTTGATTCTGCTTCAAGGCATAGTATACGGCACTTCCGGAGGGCTACTTTACACCCCTTATATCATATGGGTGGGTCATTTATTGAATATGTGCGTGATACATATCACTGACTAATTCTACGGCTTGCAGTTACCGGAATGGTTTTCCGAAGTACGTTGATCTCACTCATGGGTTCAGCACGGCAGCTTATTGCATTCCCAGCGTCGATCCGTCGCTGCATCCATAGTGTTCGCGGGGATGGGTCTGGGCGGTGCAATCTTCCCGCCCATCATAAATTTTCTTCTGGAGCACACTGGATTCCGTTCGACTCTGCGCATCTGGAGTGTGATATTATTGGTGCTCGGCGGGATTTCTATTGTAGGAATCAAACCTAGGCTGCCCGTTGCGCCAGTCTCGCATTCTGCACCGTTGGCCCCCGTCGATTTGACCTTCATCAAGTCCCCTTTATTTATATCAATGGCATGGATAATTAGACAACACATGTAAGAATACTTGTCGAGTGCTGCTGACGTCTACATGAAGGCGTCTACTATCTTCATCCAAGGTTTAGCGTATTTTTCCGTGTCGTTCGTAAGTTATCCTCTTGATTCCAATACGGTCTGAAGTTTGAACTAGAATCCCAAGTACATTCCGTCATACGCTACTACGCTGGGGTTGTCCCGAACGGAAGGCACCATTGCTCTCTCAATGTTCAATATAGCTTCTATTATTGGTGGGAGTGCTCTATTCTCGTTCTTGTCACCGCACGCTTAGGTACTAGCACAAGCAGGCCAAGTGCTCTTCGGGTACTATTGTGATCATAGGCCATTCACTGGTGTGATCATTTTCTCTGGTTTTATTTGTTCTCTCCTAGCATGGGTTCTATGGGGTTTTGCCCACGATTTGACGACAGTGTTCATTTTCACTGTCTCATTTGCCTCCGTTGTAAGTCACCGACTTGCGCTCACTGAAATCGTGATTCTTATATCTTTCAGGGTGGAGGCCTCGTGTCCACCTGGCTTCCAGCCAGTGGCGAAGTTTCAAGTAACCGTTTACAAGAGCTAAGGGGTTGGGACGGCCGCTAACAATTCAACGTTTCATCCAGTATCCCAGCCCTCAACAGTAATCATGTGTTTTGCCATAGTCAAAGGATTATCGGCAATTGCAGGTCCACTTATCGCTGCTGCATTGCATCCAAAGTATCTGGAAAGTGGGGTACCGAAGCCTGGGCGAGGCAGGTGGGCAGGTTATGGTTTTAACGGTACGTCATCTGTTCGCGATCATGCAACTCGCACTCATATCGATATCATGTGGCGCTTAGGTATTACAATGTTTGTGGGCAGCGCTATGGCGGCGACGGCGGTGATGGGGGTGATTTCCACTCTTTTCAGGCAACGCTTTGTGGTGTCTGGGCGCCCTCAAACGTAGAGGCCGGCATAGTGATTTCAAGAACCTTGACGAAAGGTTCGTGGTGAAAGGGTTCGTGATACACCCGCAGTCACCGGGCTGCAATCTGTGCGCGAAGCAATCCTTGTATAATAGAATCAATAGATCAAATGCAGTCAGAATGAAGCCTCACTCAGGCCACTCTCGATTGCACACATCGTTATCCATGGCATCTAGTCTCAAAACTTCATATTGTGATTGTTGAACTAATGTCCATGCAATTTGGGATGTCACATGCGATATGAGAGATATGCAAGGAGCGAGATATTGACTTAGCCGGAGGCAGCGTTGCCATAGGCGGTCCTGCAATGGACTTTTATCAACTGAAGAATCGGCGTAATGTATTCTTTACGGAATGGCCGTCTCGAGAATGCGTCGGTCTGTCAAAATAAAGGTCAACTAGCCGCTAGCCACGGTACATCTGTATTAATATTCGCGCAACAAGCTTGACTGACATTCGGAGTGGTTCTTTTGCGTCTTCAGCTGGTGCCGGAGTCTCAGCCTCTGGCATCGTGAAGCCCCCGTCCTGATACTCAGCACAAGTGAAGTCTACAAGGGATGGCAATACACGAGTTTGACGAACTTGATACAACCGACACCCAAGCTCACTCACTGCGATGCCATAATGCTCTACAATTGAGGCACACAGCGTTGCCGCAAGCCTCGCACATTCGGGTGCGCATCGCAGGAGAAGGTCCCCGGTATATAGGAGCAGAACAGCCAGGGTTTGGGCAAAACATCTAGGACAAAATACACAATAAGCAACGAGTGTGATCTGAAAGAAGCCAAGTGTTTTACCACAAAGCTCTCCTCTTTGAGTCTCAAATCAAGCTGGCGAAAATATTGCTTGAGTATCGCAATCAACTAGGAAAATCATTAAAGACACCCACCCAGCGAACCATCAAGTCATCTGGGAGGCTTCGAAACGCTTCGTCATCAGTGATGGTGAGATGTGTCCCAGTTGGGCAACTAGGGCACGGGAGAGGGAGCGTGTTTTCCCTAGGCTTTGCGCGGTCCAGTTTGCGCCGAACATAACGTAAGCAATCACTACAGCAAGCATGTTCCAACGGGCAGAAGAGACGCCGGCCCAATTTCTGTCGAAGGCCAGTTTCAGACGGTTCTATTGTGGCGGAACTCAAGTTGTCGGCGACCATGAATGGCGCGTTATAGAGGCAGCAAGTCGCCGTGTCTACTTCTCCGGCAGACGATACTGCGGAAATAGTATCGGCGAAACAAACCAATTTAGCATCACTGGTTTGACGCGCCAGGACATAGCCCACCTGCGGCTAGCAGATCTAGCATTGAATCCCATGCAGGAGATGTTTCCGCCGGCGTCTCTGTTTGAAACAAATGTGAGTGCCGCTCGTCGCCTCCTTGAAGCCGGCGCGCATAGGACGCATCCTCCGCTGCTTGTGTCTTCTCAGTCAGAAGAACATGGTTCAACAAGCTAGTCGCTCTACGGCCGAAGCTACCACGCACCTCTTCATGCACCATCTGCATAATGAGTCTCCGCGTCGCTTCCTCAACTGAATCAGCTTGCAACATCTCAGCCACCCTGCGATTGTCTTCTATTTCGCTCGGAGGCGGAACTCGGGAGCCACTGCGTCCGGGAGCGTTCCAGCTCGCGAGAGGAGCGGGCGGTGAGTATGCAAGGCGTGTTTCCATACCGCGGAAAGGATTAGTGGATCGAGCGCTAGAATTTCCAGTGTTCAAGCGATCAGGAAGCTTCATGAACCTTCGGAAAACCCATTAATTCCGCGAAACAAGTACGACAGCCCCGTCAGAGGAACGACTGACCGCCTTGACGAAAGGTCATTGTTGCGTGTTGGAGTATTTTGTGTGGATGAGAAGTACAAGCGGCCCAATGTTTCTGGTAACACCATCTCAGGCGTTGTGAGGGGGTGTTCCGATACATCGCGTTCGCGGTGGCTCTCGGAGCCTCGGGATCGTCTCTGCAAGATGCAAACTAAGGAGGTGGCAGTCGCGAGTTTATACAGCGTAGGCAACATACAGGCCACGCGCAGCACGCGAAGACAAAAATAGTCGGAAAGGGCGACGTTCCACGTCCGTGACACGCGCACGGAAGCCCCAAGTGACCTCCCTAAATCTAGTGTGGTGAGCGTCGCGCGGGGCGGCCTCAACAGGTTGCGTGATCACCGTTCCAACTGTTCATCTGTCGCGGACCGTGTGTCAGCAGTGTCAGAGTGGGGCGTGTAAGGCGGTGGCGGATCGTTCATCGTGCTTGTAGGGGACGCCGAGCCCAGAGTGCCTGGACTTAGGAAAGTATTTCGCGCAGAGCGCGGTGTGGCGTTCAAGTTACAGTAAGTGCCTCATGTGCGGCGCTGCTTTCCTTGAGCAAATCCGCCTGCAGTGCTGTGTGAACCGTGTTAGCCGGCCCGACTCCTACTATAAACACCGATTCATCATCAGTGTTACGACATTGTTATGAAATTGCCAATTTCAGAGTACTGGTCATGTGACAGCCATTGATTCAACATGATGACATGACATGGACGTCTCGGTGGCCTCAAGGCTTGTGACGTTTAATTGTGACTTGGCCGTTGTCGCGCGCTATACTTCCAAGTCGCCAGCCACCGCAAAAAATGGCGATGGCAACCCACGCCGACTCGGACCATGACGAACACCTCAACATGGCGTTGGCATTATCCGAATCGCTGCTGTCCTATGATGACTTCTGTGGACAACAGATCGCTCGACTCTCTCCCCAGCTACCAGCGTCTACCAGACGTTTGCTCCGTTCAAACACACCGTCCAACGATGAGTTGAATGATTTGGCGCGGGCGTTAGCATTATCGCAGCTTTCCTCTAACAACTCCCATCCACAAGTCGCCCAGCGCCATCTCGAAAGGCCGACTCCGGCTAGCGAGAAAGTCCGTTCATCTGCAACAACCAACGAAGACGAGGAGGACGATCATCAGCTGGCGCTGGCGCTGAGCTTGTCTCAACTGCCACAACTGCCAGATGATTTCCTTTATGAACGAGTGGGCGGACGCAGTCAGTGGGAGGCGTCTGGGGCGTCTCACGCGGCAGCAAGGGTTGGCCCAGTCCCAACGCTCACACCAAAGCCCTCGAGTGCCGCGGCGAACCTAGTAAGCGCAAGTCTGGCAAAAGAGCGCCCACCTACACGCGCTCCAAATGCCCCACCAACAGGCCCCGTCCCGGCGCCTAAACCGGCGCCTTTGACCATGCAGTCGGTCGTCACAAACCTCTCGGCGCCCCACTTTGAAAATTATTTGCAGTTCTTCGGGCTTGTCGATCGTTATCCGTCGCTCGTTTCCAACATTTCCAAAGGCTTCCCTATCGCTCTACACTTGCCAAAACTTGATTGCACTTTCACTCCTCGAAACCATTACAAGTCACGAGATCATGGACGTATTGTTCAAGAGAAGATTGACGAGGAAGTTGCTGCCGGTCGCATGTCTGGACCTTTCTCCCGTGAGGAAGCCTATGCCTTCTTTGGCGGGCCCTATCGAACATCGCCGCTTGACCTGGTGACCAAGCCGGGCATCGATCCAGACAGTGCCGACGGTTGGCGCATGGTTCAGGATATGTCGTTTAAGGATCACAAAGGGGTCTCCGTGAATGATCTGATTGACTCGGATGACTTCCCTTCCTCTGGGAGTGCACCCCAGAACTTTGCTGATTGGGTGAGCCTATCGTGCCTTGTACGTGAGCTGCAGGCTGACGAGGCTTGCCCCAGGTGGCTGCTGCTCCGCCCGGTTCGCAGGCTGCCCAAATAGACCTCGAATCTGCATACCGCCAGATGCCGATCCTTCCAGACCACAAACCCTACTTGGCAATCAAGACGGAGCGCGGTATTTATGCCGACCATTGCGATCCTTTCGGTCTCTCTTCCTCTGCCGGCATTCTCGGTGCTGCCGTCGACGCCGCTGTTGACATTGTTAAAACCTGCCTTTCCATGGAACATCTTCACAAGTGGGTGGACGATATGATACCTACGCGAGTGCCAGTCGATGCTATAGCCTCAGAAAGTGGCTTGCTTTGTGCCACTAAGACCTCCGGCAGTCAAGAGCCCGCCAGTACGCCGCACGAATATGCTTATGACCTGAAAGACATCCTCGCGATCTTCGACGATCTGGGGTTCAAAATCAAGGATGAGAAGCTAAAGGATTTCTCTTTTCAATGCGTGTACAATGGGTTTGCTTGGGACCTCGAGGCAAAGATTGTTTGGCTGCCTGTGGAGAAGCGTGAGAAGTACCTAGAAAAAATTCTCACCTTCTCGAATCCAGGCATTAAACTGAACCTCTACGATGTTCAAGTTATTCAAGGTACCCTTGCACATGTCTGCTTTGTCTACCAGGAAGGGCGCGCTCGCATGCCCAGCATTAACCGCTTCATGCGGAGCTTCAATGACAGCCCGTTTTCTCACCAAACTGTTCCAGAAGAGATGCATTTAGACTTGGAATGGTGGAGCTCCATGTTGTCCAAAGTAGATCACCACAGACCTCTGCATATTCGACCCCTTGAAGACCCCGATATCTGGGTGGATGCATCGGGACACTGGGGGATAGCGTTGGTGGTGGGCAACCAATACCAGGCGTGGCAGTATTGTCCAGACTGGGATACCGACGGTCGTCACATTGGTTGGGCGGAGAGTGTTGCGATAGAACTTGCCGTTGTTTTCATTGCAAAGGCCGGCTTTCACGATGTTCATGTTCTTGTACACAGCGACAATACTGGAGCTATCGGTCAATTTCGGCGGGGCTGCAGCAAGAACCCGAACATGAACGCCTCCATTATACGAGCAGAGGAGATTATGGGGGAGCACAACATTTCCTTGTTTCCAGATTATGTCAAATCTGCTGATAATCGGGCAGACGCTGCGTCGCGCGGCGTGCCGGAGCCCAACCTCAAACCTCTGATTCCACGCTTGGAATTGCCAGCGGAAATCCAGCACCTTTTCGTCCATGCCCCAGCTTGACGCCGCATGTTAGTGGCTTGAATTCCTTGCCGGCGGAGGTCTGGAAGAAGGGCGGGTTCTGACTCGTATATGAATCATTATGACGCCTAGCTTGCGTCAACAATTTACCTCGCCTTGTTTATTCCCCTTCCGCCGCACCATTGGTTTCGCGTATTGCTACTTGTTCACCTCGTACTTCCTTTTATCCGTTCTTTCTCCTTCATACTCATTGATCCTTCCGATTCTGTCTGCCTGTGCTCCTCATTTTCAGTACCACTACGATTGTTCCTTTCTTGTGTAACAACATAGGATTACTATCCATTACCGCTGTTTCGTGCCTTGGGTCAATCAACCAATGAATGGATCAGGTCTTCAGGGGTCAGGCGTTTGCCGCCGCTACGAAAATGCTTCAACTTCAGCCCCATATCTTCCGCCATCGCCAGTGGACCCTTCAACCACAACTTTGCGCGCTCAACTGGTGGTGGCTGTAGAGTTTTTCTTGTTAAGTGGGTACAGTTTTCTTCGGGTGCGCATCTGGCCGATTCATATACAACGAAAATCGTCACTTGAACGAGCGCCGCGTCCATTTTGATATTGATGCTTTGTAGGGGGCCGCCGTGCAATGTACGAAAGGCTCGACACCAAGTCAAGGCCATGAGCAAACGTCCATATTCAGAAGGGACGTTCAACAAAGTGTACAACATAACTCTGGATCCTGGCGATGAAATTATACCGAACCCAAAACGCTGGGCCTCGAGACCTAGTCACTGCTAGTGAGGTGGCGGCTATGACGTTCGCTCGAGAGGACCATTCTTGCTTGGACTGCATCATGTTTGAACGACGTGAAATCCCAATATACCTTGATGGAGAAGGCAAGAGGTGTGCTAATCTGTCATGTATGGGTGGAAATGCCTAGAAGGGTCAAGTTGGCCATTGTTCGGTCCCTTGTCGGTATCGAAGGCAGGTTCACCACCAAAACACTACCCAGTTGCGGTTCGCTCTATTTTCGACGGCGGAGAACACTTGGCCACACTTAATGGCCATCCTGGATTTAACATAGGCCCGAGCACCGACCGTTACTTCTGGAGGTATGTATCAGCGACGTGGCATGAACCTCGCACGCGGCTCATGGATCAATCAGCAACATGATGTGTCGTCACGCTCGTGTTGAGCCAGAACGGACAGCTGTAGAATACATATCCGCGGTCACCATCCGAGAAAAAACCTACATAACCTCCCACTTCCCGTCCATTCCCCGAAGGCAGCCAAAACCGGGAGCTAGCGGAACTAGCGGAACCTGCGACACATTTGGAAGCTCTTGATCAATACTTGCCCTCGCTCCATATCTCGTGCCTAACAACCCAGAGCTATCTGCGTTTTGTTCATGGCACCCAAACTTGCACATTTGTTTCTCCATGCACGCCCTTCATACACCATCACCGATACTATTGATTGGCAACACGCTGTGGCGGTACCGGTATACCTTCAGGCGCGATTCTCTCAGTTCGTGCACAAATAAAATCAAGATCCCAGTGATCCAGTGCGACTTAACTCTGCCTCGGAAAGTCCACTCTACGCGCCGTCCGATCGTGAAATGCATGAGATTTGTCAATCCGAAAGCGATGATGGTTACATATGTAGCATAGCATGTAGAATTACATGTACATGACTCTAAACGGAGCCCACGACGTCCTTTTGATGATGACCTGAACTGAGTCCACATTAAGAAAGCAAGTTTTCACTTCAGGGCGAGGGGTGCAAGCACGCGTCCGGCCTCCTGCTCATCAAATCTCCAAACGTCAGCAGCGCAATTTGGGCAAGAGATGTCTGAGATGCCCCTGGTCCCATTTGCCATAGTAGAGGCAAAGTACCGCGCAATGCATTCGGCGCAGTAGGCGTGACGTTCGGGGCAATGAATACGCGTCCCGACAGGTACCGAATCTTCGTCCTGGGAAGCTTGACTGAGATCGTTGAGAGATTCGAAAGTAGCGTCACATAGGAGACATTTCTCGAGCTCCAGTGGTTTCGATGATGGGTCAGAAGATTTCGCATGTCGCCGTCTGACAACTACGACTAATATATGGTCAGTCCACGAAAACTGGACGGAGGAGAGTAATGTAGACTAACATTCATCGCACTCTTCGTCCAACGTACTCCATTCCGACTCTGAAGAATCCCCGGATTGACCGGGAGATTTTGTAGATCGTTGCTTGCCTTTCTCAATACGAGATACAGATGGTGGGGATCCCGAAGCTGACGGGGATGAAGATTCACGGTCGCCGATACGGATGGTGTCTGTCGACTCGGACGCGCCGCTCAATTGACCAATTGGGACTCTCCCAGGCAATTTGGACGTGCTGTCCCCTGCCGCCGGGGAATCAGCAGCATCTTCCTCGGGCATTGATTCATATGATGATATAGAGAGCATGTCATCATCGCTGTCCGTAAGCGTGGCCTCCGTCTTTTGTGCATCGAGCTGGCCGTCACGAGTTGTGGACGTGTCTTGCAGCGAAGGTGAATCCATCTGTTCCTTCTGAGCCCCAACATTGACTGGAGCCAGTTCATCGTCAGGTTTGTCCTCCCGGCCCCAGCCAGATTTTGCAGCATTAAAGTCGCCTGGCTGCATATGCAAAGAAGCAGATGACGCCTCCACAATGCCGTCCGCCCGGTTGACTGAGACGGACGTTGCGGGAGGCCTGTTGTAGCAACTATTGACATCATCTATCCATGCCGTTATATGGGCGTTGTCCTTGCTCGACTCGGCGTGGTCGTCAAGCATCAGAGAAATGGAAGGACGCACGGCAGGCACTATTTTTTGGGGCGCCAGAGAGGTTTCTTCGCATGCAAAGCCGACGTGAGGTGTCGTTTGGTTAGGGATAAGAGGCCTGGCGGACGCGGCTGAAGTTGTGGCAAGTGAGTCATTTCGACCGCGCTCCGATTCTTCTCCCATATACCGTTCTAGTCGTTGACGCTTTCCGGGCGATTCACTCTCGCTCGTATTGTCGTCCGCACGGATTCTTGTCCCCAGTGTGCTTTCAGGTGGGCTGGACGATCGGAATGAGTCACGTAGGCGGGGCGTGGGACCTCGAACTGTGTATGTTCCAGGAAGGGGCTCATTCTTGGAAGGATCGCCACCAGCAGCGTTACTGTGTATCGGATAATTATCTTTAGAGTATAGGGTGGGGTGAAAGGAGTCTCCGTACCCAGCCAGCCACTCGGAATTATTCGCCATCGTGCCCGATCCAGGATTATGTTCCTCCAGAGACGTTTTCGGATTGTCGAAACCGTCCCAGAATTGGGGCCTGGATTGTAAGGGTGGAAAAGATGAAGGCGTCAGAATAAAATATACGGCGAGGCTGTAAGAATATTTGTGGTACATACGCAGTCAAGCCATCCCTATCGTCTTCCTCCAGCATGCGTGCAATTACAACAGCGGTTGCAGGGTCATACTCAAGGTCGTCCAGCGATGCACCAGGTGGAAAGCATCTGTAGGGTACACCGTCACCACAGCGCGCGCCAAAAGCCGCCAGGTGTGAAGACAAATGAATACTCACTTGCCAGTCACGTCTTCTTGCAAAATTCGAGCAATCGTTCTTGCCGAAGCAGGATCGACGTACTCCTTATCAAACGGATGAGGAAGCTCGACGCCGAAGTAATCCGCCATTGTACTAGTGGAAGGAGGGAACAAAAGGTCAGCGCCAGGCAAGTTGCGGATGACGGATTCATAAAAAGAGACGCCCACAACTCAATTGACCTACGCACTTCCGTGCATTGCATAGCTATACTTTATAAACCAACGACCCCGCGCGATCCAAGCGATGCATATACTTGCCACCCGAGACGTCAAATCGCCGCAAAGCGAGATCGTTGCCTTGTCCTAATTGGGTGGATAAGGGCAAAGTGCTGGCAGATCCACCCAGATCCACGGAGCGTAGATTTCAAACTCGGTGGACGCGTTTCCACGTAGACGACTGCGCCGCAAGGAAGCCACCAGTAAGAATTCCACCATCGTGACTGAAACACTCGTGGCGCGTAGACAACGCGCGTCGGGGAAAAGGTGGTGTTGATTGCGCGCGAACCGTGACGTAGGCGGGTCACACACAGCTGTCGCGTTCGTGGGAAAGAGGAAGGAATTTCTTGGCCCGAGGCTCCCTGCCACCCCACCTGCGCCGCAAACGCCAGGAATGCAATATGATCCAACCAAACTCGGGTTAGAAAAAAATCCTGTCATGACAGGACAAAAAATGGGTCCACCTGCCAGTGTCGGAGCCCGATCATCGCCCAGAAGACCAGTTTCTTCCACGGCATCGATGGCGCTCACCTGAATCATAACAAGGATTGTTAAATGACACTGGGGAAAAAAATAATCAAAATGATGGGAGGAGCAGTCAGAGTCAACACAACAACGAATGACACATGTTCCCACGTGACAAATCACGCGTTACACATTGAATATTGTGACGCTCCACGCGCACAACAGCGAGATGGAGTATTCTGGGTCATTCACTCATGTCTGCCAGGAGGCACATTTGCGGCGCTCAAATAATACAGAACGCGAAAGAAAGAAGCCCCACAAATCCGGGCCCGAGACTCAGACTGCGCTCGTTTCGTTCCCAGTATCACGTGTTCGTTCGGAGCCGCAGGCTCCAATTGCCGAATACTCCTTTAAATGGCACAGACTTCGCTTTCGAGTGAGACAACACATTCCGCGTCGCAAACGTCCATCCATGAGGTATAACAGGGCCAAGTGCCGCGCAAAATACATGATGCTACAACAACACGGGGGAGAGAAACGAAAAGAGCGCGTACAGATGGATAGTCAGTGATCTAAAAATCGCGAGAAAATAAAGTCAAGCTAATTCAACTGCTGGCACTGCATATAGCAAGATCCTTCATCTCCTGTAAGGCTTGGTCCACCTAGGCAGAAAACAAGGATGAGTCATTGAAATATTAAGATGTATTGAGTACTACTCACTTGCGCATCCAGTTGACCTGCCGCGTAATCGTCCCTCACGTTATCCGGGAAATATCTCTGCACACCTCCAAGCTTCTCGTACCCCTCTTCTGCAAACTTACACTGTAGGCGCACCATCGCTTCAAAGCTAGGGTCAAAATATGGCACCCGCAGGTCGGTAAATTGCGGCAACTCCGCCAGCAACTGTTCATTAATGATCTCGAAGACTTCTTTTGCGTCGTCATGCTCTTTCTCCGCCTTTACGAAATAAAATAAAGATGAACTGTCATTAATTGACGAATTTTGATAAACAGGTCGGAGGGTGCATACTTTGGGTAATTTCGTTGGGTCGTTGTCGGGCTTGCCTTCTAATTTACGAACCCTGCTGCGAGCCGCATCATAATCAAGAAGCTGAATTCAGAAGATAGGAATGGGTGTTAGAATTGTCACATGGACGATGTTTCCGGGCTTGCCTTCTTGTTCCGTTTCTCGATGAGGGAATTGATAGCCGGGAAATAGGAAACCATCTTGCCTGTCGGTTCAAGAACGGTTGCACGGAATGCTTGATCCTGTTAAGCCAACCAAAAAATAAGATAAAGTTCAGAGACGCATGTGAGAAGGGAGAACGACTAGCAGGTTGAGCGTACCATGTTACCTGAGGTGACGCTATCGAGTTCTTCTGTGGACCTCTTGTATGCTGCTGCGGCCATTGCGCCGTCGGACATTCGGTCTCCAGCTCCATAGAAGACATCAATAGTGTCGGCGATCTTGACTTGATTCGATGCGATCGCTGAATATGTGTGGTGATCCAGAGTGAATAAACGAGCGAAGTCGAGTTAAGCCAGACATTTAACCAAGATGTTTCTACTTCCACGCACCTCGCATGCCATCGAGGAAGGCTTTCGAGTCCTTTTGCAGAGCTAGCGTCTCCTTCTCATAACTAGGAATATTTTGGCAACAGAGAGATGAGACGTTTAGACCCAATACAATGTATTGTGTTCGGATGGGAGGTTAGGACGTACGCCTTGAATTTGGCTGTTTCATCGGCAAAGTCTCGGTCTTCTGTTCTTTCGATCTGACCAGTCTTTTGCATCAACTATTCAGGGAGAAATCGAATTAGTTTAGAGTTTACATTATGATATACAAACTAGCAAGGCGAGACTTACCGTCGTCCCGGCCCGATTGACGGATTTCTTGAACCTAATAACACGCAGAGCGCAGCCATGGGGGTCAAGAAAGGAGACGTGCTGCGGGGATTGTACGCTTACCCCGACCTACGTGATCGGGCTTGAGTGAATCGTTCATAAGGCGCGAAAGGTTATGTGCACCCACCAACTCATGGTGCCGTTTCGATAGACAAGCGCACAAGTGCCGCGGTGCGGTGCAATGCAACCGATCCCCCGAGTCACGAGACTTGAGTGGTCTCGTGCTCATTCGCAACGTTCCACGTTCAACTAGCGCTATTATCATGATGTCTACTCACAGCCACTGCTACATCGCGCGCGGGGGGAGTAGCTACTGTTCCGTGCTCGTCGCGGCGTACAGCCACCCTGCTGTCGTGAACCCTCTCGCTTCTGCCAACATTTGACGCCTGCACAGTCATCGGGCACATAGAGCGTAAAACCAGTCGCCGACCGCGCGGGGGCATGGCGGCGCAGCTCGAGACCGCTCTTCAATGGAGTTTTCTCATCCACTCAAGTTCTTCAAGTACAGTGTCTTTTGGTGATCTTTGGTGATGGGAGATTGCCGAGAAAATATGTTACACCTCGCAATAGACCACGCCTCAAAGGCCATGCTGTACTTGGTCACTTACTACGAGTGCTTGGCAACAAGTGTGCGCGGTATCTTGCCTTTCCATCGTCAGGTGGTCTGAACACGTTCCCACCTCCTATGGCCGCTTCACGACTGATGTGAATGATTACCCCTATGGCCCCAATACATTCTGCATCGAGGCCATCTGCTGTTGGTTATCTTATACATCGAACCACGGATTCTCCTCACGCAGAAAAAAGTGACCGCGTGGCGCCGGTAAATTTTAATCTTGGTAGCTTCCAGACCGCCCAAGATCGAGGACGTTTCCAAGGCACTATTCACGCCTGTACACATGCATGCGTGTCCGCCGTATGCAAATACCCGCATTCTTGTTCAACCCCACACGTTGAAAAAGTACTTGCGGGCATGTACAATGAAATACTTCTCTCAAGTCGTCATATCAACTGTTCTCAGGCGTTGTGTTTTCGTTCTAGAATTCGCGCTGGCTGGCGTTGTCGTCATGGAAAGGGAAACACGAAGTCTATCGATGTTCACCCCTGTCCGTCTGCCATCTACCATCTGCCACCCTCAAGACTCTCTTCTACCCGAGGCGGTCAGGGTTCCTCCGAAGCCTCAGGCGGCAGCGCGCGCAAAAGGACGGGGAAATTCCGGACATGTGGCGGATTCTTCCGTGGTACTTCACTGTTCCGTGTCGGCATCTGCATCGGCTAGAAACGTGATTAGTATTAATTCCGCGCACTTTGGAAGGGAGACAATACAGGCAAAGCCAACAGCTATGTTCGCCAACTATCTTGCTCTTGACCGGTTCCCATGGGCTCACCGTATATTACACACTCGGATCATCATGAGCTGAACTAGTTGCCGATCACAAGGTGGACAAAGGAGAATGCCCAGGAGTAATAGCAGTAGTCAGTAAGGCAAGTTTTAATTAATGGGCGACGGAATTGTGACCTTGTTTCCAAGAAGGATTTTACGTCGTTATCATCATCTCGTCGATCAACTCAACTCCAACAAACCGACCGATTGGAAAGAATCATTTCATCAACCTAATACATGAAGGCACGGAATGATGATGATCCATACCCGCGGAACCGCCTTGTTGTCTTTTTCTTTTGTTTTTCTTGTTTCGTGTCATCCATGCAAACACTCGCCCGTGTGAACGCAACGGAAGTTTATTGTGAATTGGTTTTTTTCTTTCTTCGCCAGAAAACTCTGAATTGGGCTGGGTTTCGGTATCTTCCCGATCAAGCAACACCTGTACGTCTGCCCGCGCGCCGCTTTATTTTTCTTGGTTCATGCATTTCAAGCCAGCCTTGTCTTGACCTCGCGTGAACGGCAGCAGAGTTTGTGCGGTGGATTCTCTTTCCTTTCAATTCTCTTCGTACACTCGATGAACACTTGAGTTTCGATTTTCTTCCAGGTTGTTCATCACTTTTCATGACCATCTCACGAATACGTGCGAGAAAAAAAAAAAAAGCATGAATATCCCCAATATTACAAGTCACCTCCTTTGCCCGCCGCGCCCGCGCTTGGCATGGATGTGCCATGGCGTTTTGTTTCGTTTCGCCTCTCCTCTCCTCTCCGCGGCGCGGATCCCCTCACGAATATAAATATTTAATCTTAGTGATTTTCCTACCAAGTAAAAATCTGCTGTGCCCGACGAACCAACCGATAAGGGATTTCAAAACCGGAAGGAAGAGGGGATGGGATTGGGTGTTCCTTCGAGTTAGATAAGTCGCTCCGTTATCGTCTGTCTGGGGTCGGGGGTTGTAGGGTACAGTACGTCGTACAGTACTACTTGAATTTCATAATATTTATTTTGTGTGACTCACGTCAACAACCGGGTGAGGAAGAGGGATGGGATTGGGTGTTCCTGTTCCTTCGAGTTCACCTATCGGATAAGTCACTCCGTTATCGTCCGTCGGGGATCGGGGGTTGTAGGGTACGTGCCAATATATCGTACTCGAGTGATAAATAATTATAATTATTATGGAATTCAAGTCGGCCGAATATACAGTACAGTACAGCTCAATTGTCAATATGCAATGCTCAGCCCCAAGGCAGTAAACCCCCAAGCCTCTGATAAAACATTATATATATATATATTACTGCGCAAACTCGATGGTATGGTTGTTCTGTCGATCTTTTGTACCAACCTTTCCAAATAAAGAAAGTTCATGTAAATTTATTGAAACAACTTGGTCGTCGGCACGTATGCATCATATAACACGGCCGTCGATCAATTATGTGACGACCTACTCGTTTGGGCTTTACAATCATATGCGATGCCTGAGTTAGGTAGGTAGGTGGGTTTATCATTCATTGGTAGGGGGTATGTAGTAAGTAAAAACGCGATTGGCGGAGTGCGGGGTGCGAAACTACATATACGTGCAACACAGCGCAACTACCCTATGCGGTGAAAGGGAGAGGGGGGAGCAATAAGTTGAAGAGAGTAACTAGGAACAGGTGTGTATGCAAAAAAAGCAAAAATGAGAGGGGTGAGAGAGTAGAGATAGAGTGAGGGAGAGTGACAGTCGATACACCAAAAGACGAGACACAAGACAAATTTCGCAACAATGGAATGCACGGGGGAAATGTATGGTTAGCAATACTACTACTTTGGAGAGAGTGTGTGTTATTGTTGTTGAGTGGGGAAAACAGAAAGATAAAGGCGGCTCAAGCCAGGAACACAAAGTAATAAAACAAGCGCTAACGAGGTACGTTAGCCTTTGCACAGAGGGGGAAAGATTAGTCAATGTGTATGTCCAATGGCGGGTATTGGGCGAGCACGGCAGAGGCAAAGGGGGATCGGCAAGGCACACCAAATAAAGTCGCGAGTGTAACAGGAGACAAGAGAGAGCGAGCCCTCGACGACAAGAATAAGAATAAGCTAATCCAGGGTCATGAATTAGCGGGAGTTGTTAGCTAGCAAGGGAGATGAAAAGAGAGAGAGAGTGGGCGGCGGGTTCGGCGGTGGACGAGTGGGGCAGAGGCGTTCGGCACCAATAGCAAGACCAAAAATTTCCAAAAATGATCATCGACAAGAAAGCAGAAAGCAATAAGAAAAAAAACATGCAAAAATAGAGCCGCCGTCCGGCGGCGGCAGTGTTGGAGGAAGACGAAAAGAACGAGCCAATGAATCGCGTGGCTCGGTAATAAGGATCCGTCCGTCATCGACGAAGCGAGGGTACAGCATCGAATAATCCATCGAGAGTAGCCAGGCACGGACGGAAGGATGATAAAAAAAAACCTCAAACAGCGAGGGGTATTGTATCTCGCAGCTTTCCCCCGGTTTCGAGGGCCCGAATCTTCGCCTCGAGATTCCACGAACCGGTTTCTGGCGAATCCGGGATGACAACAAGGGGAGGATAATACGCTTCCTCGTACCCTTCACTGTCCGGTAGCGGTTGAACGTAGTAATAGCTCGTCGAATGATGACGGGAGCGAGGTATTATGGATGCCGAGGGCGGTGGGGTTTCTCGTTCGATTTCGAATGCGCGTCGAGGCGCAGCATTGAGTGTTGGGGAAATCGGACTTGTTGGGACGAAGGGTGAGGGCGGAGGAGAGGGGAGTGCGAGCGTGTTCGCGCTGGCATAGGAAACAGTGCTTAGGGAGGGCGGGGCGTATGTAGAGAGGCGGGATGACCGTGATGATGTAGCTTTGGTGGAAGAAGCAGAAGAGAAGGATGTGAATGAGGATGTAGGGGAGGCTAAGCCCGAACTCGACCGCTTGGACCTCAACCCTGGCATGGAAGCATGCTTCTTGATCGGAGTGGAAGTGGGGGTTGTGGGGACGGAGGAGGAGAACCTCTTTGGTGGTGAACCTGATCCGTATGGCGGTGTGGTGAGGAGTAAGGAAGTGATGACAAGGGTATCTTGTAAACTCTCTTCGGAAGAAGTGTTACGAGAACCACTTGAGGAAGAGGAAGAGGAGGAGAATGGTCGAGAGTGATGGCGGTATATCTGTAGTGAGGACCCTGACCGTGACGACAATTGGAGGGAAGCGACGAGTGAGCGGGTTGAAGTGAAGCACTGAATGCATAATAGAGATTGTTATCAGGTGATGCGGGGGCGGTCAGCTGGCCAATACGGTCAAGGAAGAGAGAACAAACGAACCTGCCAACCGCCAGTCACTTTCTTCCATTTGAAGCATTCCGCATATCCTGCAGAACGAAACTTGCGAGAGCTACGGGATGAAATTAGATCCCCCCAAAGTCAGATAACTCCTCGTCGTCGTCGTTATCATTGTAGTAGAACCAAAAACTTACTGTCCAAGTACGCTGGAGGAGAACAGTGTCTCGTTTGCACTGATAGGCGACGTATCGCCCTCGAAAAGTATGGTAGGCTGTGTCAAGGATGATGATGAGGTAGCCCATTGTACATAGGCCACACGCTCAGCATTTGGGCGAGTGATCATGGTTGTATTGGTGCTGGGGTCGGTGATTAGAGCATACACGACATCACGCGAAGCAAGGTCGACGAGTGTAGCATCGAGTAACGAGCTAGAGGAAGACACAAGGTGGGTCCGAAGGACTGGTAGAGTTGTCGAGCTAGCACAAGAGGAGGCAGTGTCGACAGCTCCGCTGACGGCAGCGGAAGGCATGTTGACGATGGATTGAGGGAGCAGAGAAAGGGGAAGAGCGCCAGGTAAAAGGGAGGGAGGGGTAGAATATATACAAGCGGGACAGACAGGAGCAACACAACGGGGTAAAGTCAAGTTGAATGGGGGCAATTCAATGGGTTGTTACCCTTTCGGGACACGATGACCGTTCATGGTAATATTTTCGTTTCGCCTTGTTCGGAATCTGGAGATAATTACATTCATTTCATGAAACACAGGCGGTCGCCTTTTTGCAAATAAAAAAAACGCCTCCGAGCGCCCAATCGACACACCACCCCTCGGCGCTGCGCCGAAGCGTCTACGCGACTCGGCCGCGGGTGAACGTTCGTTGGGGAGGGGAGGGAAAGATCTCACATCGGCTTTTGCTTCTGGAGAGAACAACGGTCACCTAGTTCAGTAGAAAAGAACACGGTCACGTGCAAACAGTCAGCCTTATTCGCCGCGCGCAACCAACTCAACGTCTCGATTCCCGAGCAAGAACTAGTGTGTTAAAATGACCGATGCTACGGCACCTTCTGGCGCGACGTGGGTGTTATAGTCATGCATATCCCCTAATGGGAATATTCCCGCCAAACGCAATAGCTTTCTTGTGCCGCCAATAAACATTCTTCTTTTTTCCACAGTGGAACGACTGCAACCGAGTCTCCTCACTCCAAGGGCAAAGGCAAGGCCACTGCCGAAGAAGATGTGAGCATGGGAGAGGAGGAGGAGGACGATGAAGAGGACGAAGAGGAGGATGAAGAGGAGGAGGAGGAGGAAGATGATGAGGAAGTGGTGAGTTGGTCGTCTTGAATCACGCGTTTATCAGCCGAATGATAACCGAGTGTGGTATGATAGGACGATGATTTGGAAGAAATCGATCCCAAAGCGATTGTCCCTCGTAAGCGCCGTGCCGCCGCGAAGCGCATCGATTACACGTCGGAAGAGGCTCTTAAGAAAGCAGGTCTCACCAAGGACGACCTTGAAAAAGACGACGAAAAGATGGATATTTAAGACGCGTCGCACTTTGGAATCTGGTATGACTGAATGCATTGAACTTAGCGCAGTCCTGTCAACCATGTCGCTCACAAAGGGTTTCATTGCAGTCAATAAACCCTTGCCCACAATCCCTTTCTCTCGCCAAATCTCGCGCACCCACCGATCACATCGTTTCACCCTCACCCTCACAGTTTGTACGTGTTACATATGGACACGCTAAAAGCGCCCGTTCACGCCCCTTACGCTTGACGGCGGTTATACTCACATTACGGCCAGTTCTCTTCCTTCCTTTCTCACCCACCTCCCATTTGGCCGTGTGTCAGTTGTTGTTGTTACATAAACATAGATGGGATGTTGAAGAAACGAAAAATCAAAAAAGTTTTATTTGTGATACTGCCTCACGACCAACACACGTACAAGAAATTGAAGAAACCGCCCGCTCAAACATGCTGGATGACTCCTATCATTCTCCTCTTCCCTCCATCTCAAGTGTCGTATGCATATGGTCATCTCATATTATTAAAGAGGCAATTAGGCATTACATTTGCGAATGCGATGCGATGCTTTGACGCCTTGCTGACACTGTATATGTTCTACTCGCGAGCTTGCAATAATTAAGGGGGCGCGTTCCAGTTCCGAATCCCCGCTTCGAAACTACTTGCTGAGGCATCATCATCATCCTTCCTTCCTTCCTTCGCGCCTTCGTCCGAATTGGGTCTTCCTCTCTACTAGAACGTGGTTAGCATGGGGTGTATGCGCGAGCCAATATTGCTCATGATTCATTGTGAAAAATGTCGTATCATCTGGCAGTTTTCGTTTCAACTTTCACGGGGGGGTGACAGGGGCGGGGGATTATTTTTCGCGTCCAGGGTCGGAGAGGTACCGTCGACATATAACCGTCGCGTCGTCGTGCCTTGCTTGTTCCTGCCCGGGTTGGGGCGGGGACGGACGTGTGCGGATATAACAAGCTGTACCTCCCGGCTCGCGAAAATAACCGAAATGTTTTATTCGTTCCTGGGTTGATATAGAAATCCAAAACAAAAATAAGCGCGCATGAGTCACCAATCTGCCGTCCGAGTTTCTTGGCTTACAAGTACTTTACACGTGATATGCCGTTGTAAAGTTCCCTTCATCGGCATCTTAAATTCTATTACTCAACTCGAACCTCCCTCTCCCTTCACGCCAAGGCTTCCACATTGAAATATCCCATTGACTAAATGCGATAGGTCAGCCTCGGCTCGGCTCATACAGTAGCAAAAAGATCCAGAGCGAGAAGACGAGTAATTTCCGAGGCGGAGGCGTGCGCACACGCATAGAAACAATTTTTTTTTATCCCCCGCACTACATTTGTATGTACTTTACGCAAATGCACATGTGGAGTCCCCCATCTGGGTCGTTTCACAAGTCAATCATCGAACTTGAAACAAGATTGCTTAAATTCGGATTCGGATCTTGAGCCACAGCCCCGCACATAATACGCATGCGCATACCCTCATACCCCATAGGGGGTATGCATGCGGGGTGTCCGAGTAAGAATTTTCCAAGGGGGCCCTTGAAATCTTGTCCGAATCGTGGCCAATACACGACATTTGTGAGGTTGTGTGTGACCGAAAACCGAAAACAATGTACGGGAAATTTTGCCCCAGTGGATGAACATCGTTTCTCAGGACTTCCCCTCTTCAGTAGTAGTTCTAATACCGTGAAATTCCCCACGCGCGCGCGCTGTTGCTGATGCTGATGATGATATGGATTGAAACTGCCATTTCGGTAGTCGAACATTTCCCCATGCAGATTCCATCCTTATATCATATTATTATTATTATCGAATTGCAGTAAATGTTCAAAGGACGAGGCGATTTCGATTGAATGACGCTTGAGTCGATTTAGTCATTCACGCGACTGTGTCCTAGTACCGCTCCACGGAAGGAAGAGAAGAGAATCTGAAGCATCGACGTTGATATCCGAAGCTCATAGTTTACTAACACTGCCGATGCAACACCATATTCTATCATGTCAGAGGAGATACAATTTCTCAAAAACAGTTTACATGACACTAGAAATGAACCTTGCCACAGTGCACAGTTAATGTACAGTTAATGTCCCAAGGACTGAGGCCCCAAATCGCTTCAACAAATACACCGGATCAAGCCAAATCCTTCACAACACCATGCATCCAATCAACCAGCCGCTCCCGCTGTTCCTGTGTGAGTGCAGGACCCCAAGGTATATCTACTCCATCTGCATTGCCCCATGCATTGACTAGACCATGGAGAACAATGTCTTGGAGTGGTGGATGCTGGTGTGGTGGAAACCCATCCATTATTGACCAATTGCAGTGCATTGGCTCATGGAATGTACGAATTGCAACAATTGACCACACTGTGGAGTTGAAGATCAGTCAGTATGTACAACAAAAACTTAAACAAGACACACTGCAGACATGCAGAGCAAACTGGAGCAACAGAGCAGGAGGACTCGGTGGAGGCCTGCAATGCTCCAAAGATGAACTACTAATTAATCGATCTTGTAGGCGGAGCAAACGTTGTTCACACTTCATGAGTGACTAGAAGGAATAGTTAAAGTGTTCACCAAATGGACAGAAAGTCAATGACAATGCTCACATGCTTCATGAGGGGGTAAGAAATTGGTAGTTCATGCTTGCTATCAGCTCTGATGCAGTGATATGGAAATGAGCACATCACATACCAACTATAAATTCCACCGTTCATGCCCACCCAGCTGTCAGCTCTCCGATGCAGTGATATGCAAATGAGCACATCACATACCGACTATAGATTCCACCGTTCATGCCCACCCAGCTGGCAG
>Ga0307508_10000187_pt1 | contig 75085 bp, 87 predicted proteins | sample 9_EM_MG_FD_203089 | JGI IMG/M metagenome (GOLD analysis project Ga0307508, IMG submission 203089) | Populus trichocarpa ectomycorrhiza microbial communities from riparian zone in the Pacific Northwest, United States - 9_EM | ecosystem: Host-associated > Plants > Roots > Unclassified | place... | reverse complement strand
GAATCACTGCTGTTCCTACCCACCCCACCCTTCATGGCATCGGCGGGGGAAGAGTAGGGGGGGATGGGCTTTCCTTTGTCTTTTCTTTTGTTCTTTCCTTGGTGTGCATTCATTTTCTTCGGGAGGGCCTGGGCGGAGGGCACAAGGGGAGCTTGCAACGAGCCGCCTCGCGCGGACTGCGGACAGGAAAACTGGGTAAAAGTGTACGCCGCCATGATCTAGCTAGGTCGCATGCGAGTATGAATAAACAAAAAAAAAGCACACCACTCGACAGGGGAGAACATTGACCCGCAGACCCCTGCATCACCACAGGCGCCTGAGTGGCGCCTATAGAGAGCAACCTTGCACTTTGTGGAACAAAGCGGTTAACCGTGAACTCCAGACATACAAGTCATGCATTTAATTACTCTTGTTTTTTTGTGAATTTTGATCCCTCTGCCATCGTGACGATATCTTTTTTTGTCCGTGGATTTTATTCCGCGTAACGTTGCGCGGTGCCAATGGGCTCAGCGCCCTCGATGATAGCATAAGAAGCGCAAACCCAGTGCATCATGTGCGCCAATTCAAGTGCTTGTCCCCGCATTTTGTATGTTTCCGAATGCCGAGTACACCGCTGACGCCAGACACCAGAAAGTCAAGTAGCCGCAAGCTAGGTAGCTGATGGGAATCGTTGGTAAACTTTCGACTGGGGAAACGGTTTAAATCTTCAATGGTTAGGCCAATGAAAGCGCGCTGTTAGTTTATTTTGAATGCCTGATAGTGGCGGTGGTGGACGGTATGAGGGGGGTGGATATTCACATTGCCAAAGCGCCCTTTGGTGCTAAGAGAATCTTTTTGGTGGCCTCTCTCCCTGGTTCCTCAACCTGATATCAAACCGTGCTTCAAAAAGCCAATCCTAGGTGGGGATCTCTTCCTCAGCCTCTGCCTGCCTGCTCCGGTCAGCCCACCAAGCGCCATTGAGCGACGAAAGGGAGCACATACATCCGATTATCACTTTCTCAGGGCATTTTTGAACGACCGTCGGCTTGTGTTTGGGTCTACTGTTGGGGTGTTGTTGAGTAAGGGATCGGCAAAGACTGTGACATCTTCGTTTGAGAAATTGACACCTGGGCACCCGCCAGCATAAGGGTTTATGCTCGGATCAGGGAAACCCACCTTGACCGGGCACCATGCATCTCGCCACATCTCCAACCAAGGCCATGTTATTCCGCTGAATCTCGTCTTCCCCCCACGCCCGCTGCCAGAAAGCCACTCTGCCCATCCTCTCCGCAGCTTTGAACACATTCCCGAACGTGTCGTATGTGGGATGCCAAATTTTCTCGTATTTTCTCATAATCTCCCTCGAAGACTCTACCGAATACCTACACTCCGGTGGTAAACTGCGATTATAGCCGTCTAGCCGCGCCGTCTCGCTCGCCGATGCATGCTGCCCAGACGTAACCCCAGATGCCTGGAAATATTGCTGGCTATTGGGAAGAGTCCATGTACCGCAAAACCGCCCATACATAAACTATACGATGTGAATCCCCCCAAGCAGCTCACCAACCCCTCCCCGTTAGGTCTCGAAGCGATCCCCAACAACGCAGTAGTTAGATCCCTGGAACTCCGGTTTCCATCGTTTCTCGTCACCGTTGAGTAACGCCTTGCGGATGGATCATGGTACCCCCAAACTTCATCAGCGCCAACCACCAGCTCTCCCGAAACCTTTCTCCCCCTTCCAGAACCACCTCAACGCCGGAGGGGGTCTGTTCTACATCCTCCACCTTCGCACTCTCCACGGTCCTGAGGCTCGAATCCACATCTTTCGCCCAGCGCGGGGACACCAGTCGATTGAGGTACCTACGGGGCCTCTCCGGGTCCCTTCCATCCGCTCGCCAGAATTCGATTGTGAGTGTGATCCCTTTATCGGAAATAGTGTTGAAGTTGTCCTTCACCCCCGGGGCGCATATGTAGTGCAAAGAGTTGGATGAAAGAACCACATCTGCACCGGAGGCATGGGGCGAAGCGTCCGTCTTGAAAGCCGCTGGTGAAGGAGGGAGCGGTAGGCGGTCGAGCAGGAGAGGGTGGAAGCGAGCCGCAAGGAGGGGGTGTGTCAAGATTTGGAGGCGAGCGTGGGACCGGCGATGCCAGCGCCAGGGATCAAGATTGTTGCTTTTGACAGAGGAGAAGACATAGTGGAGAGACGTAGGTGGGTCAGTGCGTCCCTTGTTTCGGTGGCTGCTTATGCCTATAAGTCAGGCCCCATATGGCCTGAGCCATAGATTCGGCGAATTGTTATGCCGCCTTAGTGCATGGCCCTAACTACATATCTACCTACCTCTTGGTACGTGCCAGGCGGTGTCTTACTATCGGGGACGTCCGCGGGTTGAGGGTCTCTGGCGATCCAAAAGCGTAAGAGAGAAATCTGGTTCCACATCAAGATGTACGAGCCCAATGCAACTTGACATCTTCTGTGGAGAATCCGCGCTTAGCAGTGTCTTCTCTTTCGCGCACGCTTCGTCTAGCAACGGCAGTTGCGGCCCGAACTGTAGCGCAAGGGTGAGAGGCTCTCAAGCTGAAGTCTTCCTGTAAGCTCTCGAAGACGTTTTCCCCTCAGATTTCGGCCTGTGCGACTGCGCAACAAGACGGATACGTACAAGGTAGGTATCCGCATCGAGGGGTATCGTTCCCACCTATCTACCCTCCTGGAGATACATCTTCACATGACTACAGCAGGGTTTACGATGTTCCTGCAGACACCACAATCGGCACGAATTGGTTGGCAACTGGGATTCAAGGCTGGAGTTGACAACGCAGTCTCGGAGGCTAATTACTGTGCGCAAGGAAACCTGCAGGCAGCAGTTGGGGATAAGTATATAGGGTTCGCCACGCGCACGTCGTTGTTGGTCCTTTCGGCGAAGCTGGTTAATACCTCGAATCACACCTTATCATACCACCCCGGAACAAACAAGCAGTACATACCGCACGGAACATGACTTCGCGAGGATTAATCGAGGTAGATGATATGGTAGAATAGAACAGCCTGCGAACTACTGTGCACTCCGGCTTACTCCACTCACGCTTTTCGTCCGATCACAGATGGGGATGGGGGCCAACGATTACTCGTCGGGCGGAGACGTCACCAGCACACAGAGCATTAGAGATTCCATCTACGAGACCATCTTCGAGAACGGTGGTGACCGAAACTCTCCAGCGGGGAAGGTAATTGAAGCGAAAAAATGGACTGACGGGGAATGATCCCGGATCAGGACGTCGCTATCACACGTACTATGGATATGACAAGAATATGAATCCTGTGGATGAGGTACGGCGCATCACCACTCCTAAATGCGAGATATTTGGTCCCTGCTGATATCTCAGCCGTAGACCGAACAAGACCGGTATGCAGTTTCCATTCCGCAACGCGGGAATGATCAAAGCCTCTCATGTAACATCGCAGGTTTGACCTCCACCATGAGATATTCCTATCGATGATGGACGGAAAACTACATGAAGCTCCGATCGGCTCTGGTAACCAGCGGATTCTTGACATTGGAAAGGGCACTGGAATCTGGGCCGTTGACATGGCCGACGTGTACCCCAACGCCAAAGTCGTCGGGACGGATTTGAGGTGAGACATCGAAGAACTGACTACTGCGCCCTTACTATGCTCCGAGGGATCACTAACGATCGCAATAGTCTCATTCAGCCGAAATGGTATGTGACACTATTCATGGTTTAAAAAGACTACGGCAATGAATATAGTTTGACCTTTTCTGCCTGGTTCCACCAAACTGGTACCTACATCACCAAAGTCCGCCTTGGTTGGACCAAACTAGTGCGTGAAAAGCCGTTTCGAAGTCGATGGCACAGAGCTCGAATGGACGTATCCGGTACCAAACCTGGCCCCCATGGCAACTAGCACACGTGTGCTGCTTCTGATACCTTCCAGGACAGCTTCGATTTCGTCCATGCCCGGAATCTTTCCGCCAGTATCACAGACTGGCCGAGTTTGATGAGTGAGATTTATCGGTACGAATCTGCCTCCCTCCCCTTTCCCGTCAAGGAGGGTAATAATTGAGTCGAGAGCAGGGCAACCAAACCGGGAGGTTATGTGGAAATCTGCAAATTGGGAGGGCGACGTAAGTCCCCCAAACCAGTTTGCGAATACCACCAGCTCTGAGCCAAAGGCTGCAAATTTCTCAGCGACGACAACACGATGGGGGAAGACAATCCGCTTAAGAAATCGTTTGATTTGTTCACAGGAACTATGCGAATACTTGGCCGTGAGTTTCCCGTGGCCGGTACGCTCCAGGCAAGGCTAGAAGAGGCTGGATTCGTCGATGTGAAGGAGCTGTCCTATAAACAGCCATACGGACCTTGGCCGAAGGATAAAAGGTCCGGGAGATTCCAGTCCCGTGGATAGCACTCGCTTTTCTAATGTCGAGTCTGGAAAGGATGAAAAAACCCGGCGCAATGGCTTTAGCGATGGCACGCAAGAATCCTCCTCCTTTCAGCGGCCTGTCTTCTCCACTAAAACCACACTTGTAATGCAGCTTGACACGGGGGTCGAAGCTTATGGCATTGCAGCATACACACGAATCCTCAAGATGGCCCCGGAAGAGGCTGCAAGGGTCATCCATGATGCGAAGGAGATCGCTAAAGATCCCAGTGTCCATTGGTAGTTACTGGACTGTGGTTATATTATGTGGGCACGTCCAAAAGTGCAAAAGGTCCACCTCTTTGTCACTGGTCAATCGTTACTTCGAAATAACCTTATTGTATATGATTACATGAAGAAGCATTGAAGGACGATGAACGGGGCAACGTATATATATGTGCCGCGGTCAACGTAGCAATAATGTGGAGCTGTATGTGATGCAGAGTGCCAGTAACTATATATACATAGAGTATCTAGCTGATTATGAATCGTGACGCCTACGTCCACGGACAAGCTCTAAACTGGGATTTGGTTGGAGACGGCGGGGCTGCCAGGCGCATCTACACGACTCCAGGGCCGGTGTTCTGCCTTCTCGTGTTCTCAAGATGGGAATTACCTGTTTACTGTTGGGGGATGGATATGGTATGTGGGTGGGGCCTGGTCGGTTGGGGGGTAGTTATGTCACTTATAGGCGAAAACCGAACGGCCGAGCATTGCCTGTATTCGGCCGACTGTGTCGTTGGTAGGGCGGATGAAAATAATCCGGTGTTGATGAGGAAGGGCGGCGGGGGAATTCGGCACTTCAGTAGTCTAGGGTTTTTTATTGTTTATATATCATTACTTGCATGCAACCACGGTGGATCATAGCGAGTGCCGAAGGCTGCCACCCCCCACCCCCCCCAGACAAGTTTATAGTCTGTTGAATCTTCCGAGACTCCCAGCATGACAAGAGCCGTGTAACGCGAATGCCAGCCGCAGGAAGCGACAGCTGCGGCGACGGGTTAGCGTCCCTGGCGCGGTTGACCAGTTTGGCAAATGCCATCCCGGGGCATAGGCTTCACGGGCGCCCAACGACTCAATGTTATGCCTACATAGAGTTGGGTGGCTCGGTTTTCATATACCTCGAGCTAGGTACCTGTGAGACGTCGACCGCGGCGCGCCATTTGCCGCAAATTCCACCCCGAGGGCTTCACGCGAAGACTAGGCTTCCTCTGGGATGCGCCCATTCACGAAGCGGGAACGAGTTTTAGGGCAACTAGGCCCAACACTGCAGTAGGTTTTTTTTGGTTTAATCATACTCGCATGTAGCCTACATATCTAGACTATGGCGGCGCACTTTTTGTGCAAGTTTCCCGTCCGCTCATGTCTGCGCGAGGCGGCACGTTGCAAGCTCCCCTTTGCCCTCCGCCCAGGCCTACACTGCAGTAGGTATGGTACAGACGGCATAGCGGATAGATACGGAGAGTGCATACATAGAACCGGCTGTTATGCGTTTGATGGGGACTTGAACTGCACGATCATATAGAGCGGTACGTCCATCCATGTGCACCCATCCCAGGACGGCGGTATTTGTATAGAGTACGTACTAATATGTAGATAGATAGAGTACCTGCCCACTTAGGGGGCTAGTGCTTATCTCCTCGCCGTCCTCAAAAAGTGCCTTGCTGTATCTATGTATGTAGATACCATGTATGTATGTTCGGGCTACAGACAGGCCCACGTGGTCGGCAGAGGCTGTGTGCAATGGAAGACTGCGCACGCCGCTTTTCCAGAAAATCGGGGTCAGTGTCGGTGAACCATGCACGGCACATAGTTAGACATTTAGGGATTTGGCAAGGCGCTAGGGATCGTTCTGGAATGACTTTAGGTATCTATCACTGTGGCAACCAGTTAAACTCACGATCCCCAGATATGGGGCATGGGGGACGACTAGCCTGGCGATGACTTGCTTAGGAATAGTTGGTGCCTGCTCTAAGGCTGATGAAGAAGCTCACTACATAGAATTCCTGCCAACACTTGACGACACAACATATACCGGCGAGAAGTTGAGGTTAAAAACATGCCAGAGCGGCATCACCCCGTGGAGGAAGGGAAAGCGTCCTGTTTCTGTGGCCGGTGGTAGCGAATGTACCACTCGCAGCGAGGATATCAGTTAATCCACCACATAAGGCGAGCCACTGGTTCCGACGTTGAGGGCTCACGACGGGCGTTGGGCGTGTTGATGTTCACTGACCAGACGGGCTACAAGGTTTTCACCACTAAAATCGAGAGCAGTCTACTTCCTCCCGTCCCCCACCCAAAGTTGCGAAATCCCCCCTTTTCCTTCTGGTCCCCGCCGCGCTAAACTCACCCCCCATTTCATCCCACCACAACTGCAAAATCGCTCTAATACAACCCTAAAAATACAGTGCATCTGCGGTCTGCATCCTTCGATGTATCGAACAGATCAATCAGCCTCGCCGTCCGTGGGGGAGAAGGGAAGGAAGGATGGATGGATGGGTGTGGATAATAGAGAAAGAAAGAGGAGTCACATCGAAGTGATATAAATCCCCCATACCAGCACCCAAAGGTGTATCCTAGGAAAAGTTCGCGATGTAGTTATCACTTGCATCCGATTCCCGCCTTGTCGCGATGGCCAACCCACTGCTTCTCCTCCTGCTTACACTCACCGTCGCATTGGCGGTGGATCCCATCTCCCTCCCCTGGAAGAATATCACCCTCACCGACGGCGTGGGTGTAAACCGGGGGATCGAGCTCCTCCTGGGCGGCCAGCGTCTCGGCCTCCGCGGCACAACCACATATGCCAACACGCGCATCCGCAACGCGCGCGACTGCAGTCCCGGCAACAGCACGGCTCCAGTGACCGGCTGTCTCGGCACTAGCGGAAGCCTCTTCGATATCAGCTTGCCCGGCAGCTTCCGACCGGCACCCCCGGGGAACTGGAGCGTCGTCACCATGGACGGCTACCATCCCGAGGAGAGTGTGAACCGCGGTTATGCCAAGGCCGAGTTTGAGGGTATCCCCGTCATCGACGATCTTCCCATTGAGGTGTGGAGTCGCCGCGACTCGGAGAACAAAAGCGCGCTCGCGCTCGGTCGCGACGGGAGTTTCATCCAGCGCCTGGTCAGGGATAAGGTCGTCCCCAGCGGGGTATGGGGGTTATTTTTTGGATCGCGGTCGCAGCTGAGGGGCGTGGATGGTTCATTGACGATTGGAGGATATGATGCCGCGCGCATCGCTGGCGCTTGGACGAATTTTTCGATCGACGCTGGATATCTCGGCGCTTCCGCGTGTCCGCTACAGGTCCTCGTGAAGGATATCTTCGTCACCACCAGCAACGGGAGCGAGCACTCAGTTTTCGTCGACAGAGCGGCGATGGTGAGCGCGTGTGTCGATCCGCTGCAGAACGCGTTCACGTTTACGCGGGCGATGGCGCAGCGGTTCTGGGAGATCACTGAACATGCTCACCATGTTCCCGGCGAGGGCGCAAACTTCACCGACCAGACGTATCCGGCGGGCAAGGAGCATTTGATGCAGAATCTCACGGTTGTGCTCAATAATGGGCACACAACTGTGATCCCGCATTACGAGCTCGTGTCGCAGGAGCGCGGGGCGACCCAGGACGAGGGGAAGTATGCGGTCACGAACGCGTCTAGGATCATGGTTGCCGTTGCGCCGGACCCCGATGACGACGGAAGCGGAAACGTTATACCGATTCTCGGCGGCGTGTATCTGAGCCAAAAATACCTGCTCGTGGATTATGCGCGAAAGAGCTGGAGTATGGCGCCAGCAGTGATCGGGAAGATGGGAGATGAGCGGCAGAAGATCGTCACTGTGATGAGCGACGGGGAGGATCAGGATACGGAAGGCAAGAGGAGCACTAACGTAGGGGCTGTGGTTGGAGGCGTGCTAGCTGCGGTTATCGTCCTCACCGCTGTGCTTTACCGAAGGAAGTGGATTATGTGGTTGAACCGGTGTATGTATAAAGTGGCGCCGATGACCAGAATGTCTAGCGATAAAGAGCTGGATACTCGTCCGACGGTGATGGGGATGCAACATCACACGGTGACACAGCTGGTACCAGCGGCGACAACCATCGACACGGTGGTCGTAGCTTCGGAATTGGGAAACCTGTCGGCGGTAGAATTGGGGTAATGTAATGTGGGGAAAATCCCATATTCTCTGAGGCGACATCTGGTCAAGCCAATGGTGTGCAAGTTGCGATTCGTTAGTCTAATTACGTTTTCGCTCACACGATTTTAGCAAAAGAAGGTTCCCATACAACGAAAGATAGAGAGGGCTTAATTTTGCACACATCACCTCTCCGGCTAACGCCAAGCCGGCATCCCCTTCAATAAGTGTCGCGTGCATCTCCTGATTCATCGTTCAAGGGATTTGCGGATAGCAAAGTATATGTAGAGTGGGGCTGTGCTGTGAGCATGCATACAACGAAACTCTTTCAACTCTGAAAAGTGGGGCGGCACCCATGTGACATTTTTTGGGTGACTAAAGATCGAGTGACCATCTATGTAGCCTGCTAATCCCTGTCATCGATTTTTTTTGTTTGTTTAATCAATTACTCGCATGCGACCTAACGAGATTATGTATGTATGTACTCTATCCGATTCCTGTCCGCAGTCCGCGCGGTGGCGGCACGTTGCAGGCTCCCCTTTGCCAATCCCTGTCATCGAGGCGCAGTAGTGACAGAAAGTCTCGAAACTTACACCCGCAACCCCTCTTCCTGCACGGCATATATAGATAAATGTTTGATAAATGGTAATTCTATTTTATTTTTTGCCTCATACATATCCCAGCACTCACTCTTCCATAAATGGAAATTTTGCCCTGCGCTGGCATGTAGAAGCTAGCGCAGATACTACCCTATTGGGCGACAACCCAAACTTTCCCATCCAAAATGCCCATCTTGCCCATCACATATTATTTCAGCAACACGCCCTATTTTTTCCCCCAGAATTATGATTGCATACTTCGAAGTTCCTCTATCGCTCTCCATTGTTTAGGATTTGCGTGGTGTGGTGGAGAAGAAAAGACCAGGGGTTGATAATGTGCTCCAAATGGTGTTGGCTCGTGTGGATCCAAGTTTGGCATGGGTCCGCTGAGTGAGGCCGAGCACGAGGTCGTCATTTTATCCTATCATCCTACTCCTCACAAGCGCACCACTTCGGAGGGAAGAAGTGTCCTCCACCCAACACATCACCTCCGTCTATCAACAATGTCGTCGTTCACTGAGGTCCCGATCCTCGACGTCTCCCTCGCCAAAGACTCCGCCACGAAGCCCGCCTTCCTCGAGGAGCTCAGAAAGGCCGTGCTCGAGGTCGGATTCCTTTACATCAAGAATACCGGTGTTGATGCACAGCTCGTCGAGGATGTGATCCGTTTAACGAAGGAGTTCTTCGAGCTACCAATGGAGGAGAAGTTGCGGTTGGAGATGAAGAATTGTTCGTCATCCTATCCATCGTCTGCAATATAATGGCTGCTGATGCCTGGCAGCCCCCCACTTCTTGGGATACTCCAAGCTCGGCAACGAGATGTCCGTCTTCCCTCTCACAAACAAATCGAGCCGTGATAACTGAAGCGCACGTTCAGAACGAAGCATGCAACCGACTACCGTGAGCAGATAGATCTTGCGACCGAGCTCCCCGCGCCTTCGGAGGACGAGCCCCGATACCGCAAGCTACGAGGACCGAATCAGTGGCCAAAAGAGGAGCTCATCCCCGGTTTCAGGAAAACGATCGAAGAGTATATAGAGCGGATGACTGAGCTGAGTACTGACTTCACATCGTTGGTATGTTAATATTCCGGGGCCACACCGTTCTCGGGAAGAGGGGCTGACTCCGGTTTAAGATCGCCGAAGCTATCGGACTGCCGCCCAACGCCTTCGAGCGGTTCTTCGAAGGAATTGGAGAGAGCGCAAGTGGAACTAAGAGGCAGGATAAACTAAAGCTCGCCAAGTACCCGGACATGAAGGACCTTCAACGGGACGGAGAGAGTGCTCAGGGCGGTGCGTTCGCCCAAACCTCTACTTTGAACTGTTAGCTGATCCGACCGGTTAGTAGGCCCGCACAAAGGTATATTGCCTTTTCATCCCCGTCTGCGGGAAATCTCTCAGTTCGCGCCCATGACACTGACGGTTTAGACTCAATGCTTTCCTCCTACCTGCTCCAGGTACCACCGCATAAAAATCTCGAGGTTCAGAACTCGGAAGGCACTTGGATCTCCTGCCCACCAATTGAGGGCACCTTTGTCGTGGCTATGGGACAGGGTTTGGAAGCTATCACTGGTGGCGTGGTTGCGTCGACCACCCACCGTGTACTCTCTCCTGCCGCCGGCGAGGGCCCACGCTACTCGATTCCTTTCTTCCAGGGCGTCAGCTACGACACCCGCTTTGAGAGTATTGAAGTTCCGGAGGAAGTGCGAAAGCTGAAGAAACAGGTCGTGGGTAACAATGTTGAGATGACTTTCAGGAGCGATATGTTCGAGAGGCTGGGCGATGCCACCCTTACCAACCGCGTCAAGGTATTCAAGCCATGTGTAACTCTTGCTTCGGTCAAGCTGACCGAAAGTATAGTCGCACACCGATGTCGGAGAGAAATACTACCCGGATATTCTCGAGAATCTCAAGAAACTCGAGGTATCTGCCTCCCTCGGGGTTCCAGACGACGACCTACCTTTCGAGAAGCCGATAGGTCGCAAGCGTGCTCCCTCGATCGTCATCGACAAAGTCGACGAGCTCCCCAGTTATGGTGAAGATCCCGGCCCAGATGGATCTCCGCAGCGTAAGGAAGCTTTCGAGAAGCGAAAGATGGATGCGCAGCCCGACGAGGTCCGGATCGGCGACGACGGCAGACCGATGGGCCGCAGAAGGGCACCCACCATTGTCCTGGACCGGGTCGACGCTGACCCAACCTACGGCGAGGATCCGGGCCCAGACGGTTCGCTGCAGCGCAAGGAGGCTTACGAGAAGCGCAAAATGGATGCTACCCCCGATGAGGTTCGTGTGATCCACGGCGACTACTTTCCTCCTGCTTCTCCGAGCTAGATTACTTTCTGCGCACAGGAGACGAGTCGTGAATAGTGTCATCTGCAGTTTGGCGTCGTAGGTTTCTCCTTGCTTGTTCGGGATGAATCTGTATAACGTTGGAGTTGCATATGAATAGAGATTCAGTTTTCTACATAGTCTATATGTACCAGTTTTCTCAGCGAACTTCGAGCCAAGTGCCCCAAACCCGAAGTTCTGATTATGTACCGCCTGTGTGCATCCCACGATCCAGCCAATCGTGAATCCTTTGCCCGAAAAGTGCAGTTCCCTTGCTCGACTTTTGTGAAACCCACCCCCGCGCGTGGTGATGTGGGCGTCCATAGCTCCCACAATGGAAAGGTATCAGAAGCAAGGCAATCTGAGCACTCTGCATCCCCACCGAGGCAATACTTGTTTTGCATGCCATAACTATCTGGAGGTGGGAAGGCCGACATCATTTGCCACCACCCTGTACGTTTTTGGTGTTGGTGTGGTTGCAGGTATTGCAGCTAATGACGTACGTGGGATCGCGCATCTGAGAGCAACGATTGATTGCCCCTCTTCCCCGCTTCTTCATGCAAATAGAGCTAGGGAGCGAAAGCAGCCAAGTCTCTACATGCTCGGATGAAGTAGAGTAGGATTAGAAGACAGATAGCTCCCATCCCCCTTCCTTCTTCTCCATCTCTCATCTCCATCCTCACACATCTCATCACAGCTCCCCCATCATTGTCGATCCCCCTCCCACCACACTCTGATACCCTCATACGAACACAAGACAGAAGCAACACACTCATCTGCCATGGGGTTCACTTCCCACACAACGCTCTTCCCCGTGCTACTGCTGTGTCTAGCACTCTACTGTACCCCCGCTGCCGCATTCGGAGCCGGCAACATCGCTAGCATCTCCAAGATCGAGGGTGTGTCCTTATCTCTGCTCCCTTCTATTCTTGGTGCTGATTCCATTCAGGTCAAAACTGGCGCCATGGTGATCTCGAAGACACTCTCTTGCAGCTGTTCCTGGCGGCTGGCGCGGCCGGTGGTCGACGACGCAAGTTTAACTCCATGGACGTCAAGCGGGTTTACTTCGGAAACTGGCTACGCGATTACTCTCAGGCCATCGATACCGGTGCGCTCAAGTACGTTGAGGCGGAGGCCGTGCGGATTCTTGTAAATTTCTATTCCCGTCCGGGTTGGCGAGTTGGGGTTGGGATGCTGATGGCGGGGTAGCTCTGGGTTCTGTCGTTTATGACCTTCGGATATGCGACCCGCGAATTCGAGGTTACTGCTGAGCGCCTGGGCTGTTATCGCCCCGAGGAGCATATCGACAACCCCAAGGACTACAACGACAACAACGACGCGAGACGGATGCACTCGGCTCTCCGTGGACCGGTTGATGAAGAAATCGAGCTTGGTATCGATCCTGAGACGGGGCTGAAGAACTACGTCGCAAACGAGACCATCGAACAGCTCTCTAACGGCGAACCGATGGCTACTAGTGGTAAGTGTTCTTGCTACGGGTGGTGTGAAAAAAAGTGCTAATTTTGCTTGCAGCCCAACTGGTGAGGCGTCTGTTCACGAAGTCCATCGAACTGGGCCGCCAGTACGCTCAGAGCGGTAGGGAAGAGGATTTATTTGAGGCTTTCCGATTGATGGGAACCGGCTTGCACTGTATCGAGGGTATGTCTATCGGGTTCCCTTCTACGTAGACTTAGGCTGACCATGTGGCAGATTTCAGCGCTCACTCCAATTACACTGAACTCGCGCTTATTGAGCTGGGAGAGAACGATGTCTTTCCACACGTGGGTGCTAACACTATGGTCAACGTTCATGGCAGAGAAATCTGGCCTCTTGTCACTGGTACTTTCGGTGGTGTCGACTTTTTGCACTCGGTGTTGGGCGAGGTCAATGACAAAACATTACAGAGCGAGATTTCGCAGCTGGAGCACGCGATCTCCGAGGCCCAACGGACTGCACAGAACGACAACGAACAGTCCATCATTCGCGATCTGATGAGCAAGCTTAACATCGGTGGAAAGGACGACATCGACAGCAAGACTTCCGAGCTCAAGCGGAAGTCCGATGCTCAGAAGGAGGCTACTGAGAGCGGCGAGCCTTTTGGTCTCTCCCAGAACGCCAGACAGCTCGGAAAGGATATTTATCCCTTACTTGAGTTTCACGATGAGTTGATGCGCAGCATCAATCAAGCCCTCGAGAGCGTCGGGTTGGACATCGTCATGGAGAAACTTGCCGAAGCCGTCTCCGTCTTTGTCTTCTGTTTGTTGGCGCCTTACATCCTGCCAATCATCGAGCAGGCCAGCAATGAGCTGAAGGCCGGCAGCAGTGAAGTCATTGCCTCCTCCCAGGCCAAGCAGCACATCGTGTTTGATGACGACTACTCCAGCGACCCCACCCATTCCATGCTGTCCAAGGATCACTTCACCAACCTTTTGAACGAGCCGGCCGGAAAGGTCGCCTCGGTAGTCCTCAAGTTTGCGGTTCCACTTCTCATGAACGCCTGGGACGATGATGGAATCGACCCAGACCAGGTCTGCGACGAGATCATTGGCGGTGTCTTCCACCACCCTGCTTTTCGCAACGGCGAGGATGGACGTCCTGGTGTCGAGGGCCGCCAAATGATGTTCGCAGTTATTGAGGAATGGTGGGACACTAAAGATTCGCGCCAGCAGGATGAGCTGCGCCGTAGTCTCTCACGCGAGGGTGTACAGCAAGGATACAACCACAAGCAGGGCGCACACGATTCCGGCCACGGATGCGGCGCACCCATCCATCGCAGCAAGCCCAAGAACCGAGGAGGCGACATCGGTGGAACCGTCGGGGAATCTGTTGGCATGGCTCTTGAGAACGCACTCAGCGGCGGCAAGAAGGGCGGCGATGGTGGCCTGGGCGGTATGCTCGGTAGCATGCTTGGCGGCGCAATCAGCCAGCGTTTTGTTGAGAGCAGCGGCGGCGGCGGATCCCGCACAGAGTCCTACTCCTCCCAGCAGGAGAGCTCGAGCTATGTGCAGACGTCGTCATACGGTGGTGAGGAGCGCTTCTCGTACTCTACACGTGAGTTGTATGAAACCCCCGAGTACTCTCGCACCACTGAACGCTACGGCGGAAGCGGCCGCGAGCCAGAGGAAATACGGTACGAAAGCAGACGGGAATACACACACGAAGACCGTGATCAACCCTCATACGACTACCAGCGTGGGGGGCAAGAGGAGTACGAGCAGCCGCAGTGTTCCTACGGCTACGGACAGCAAGAAGAGCGTCGCGAGCAGCCCCAGTACTCTTATGGGGGCGGTGACGAGCGACGCGGCGACCAACAGCAGTATTCTTACGGCGGTGAGCGGCAGGATTACTACGGCGGCATGTATGAAGGGGGCTTTTCACGACGAGGTACTACCCAGAAACACTCTTTTCCCTTCTACTCCCATTCTACCCATTTCGCCGGCTATGGTCATGGATCATCTGACGTGTTTTTCGAGAAGGAGGAGAAGAAGAAGAAAGACAAGAAGAAGAAGAAGGGTGGCGACGAGGAGGACGAGGAGGAGGGGGATGGTAGGAAGTATAAGGAGAAGGGCAAAAGGGGGAAGAGGGGCGATGAGGAAGAGGAGGATGACGAGGGTAAGAAGTATAAAGGGAAGAGCAAGGATAAGAAGGGGAAGTATGGGTATGGTGATGATGAGTACAGGCAGGAGGACGAGGACGAGGACGAGTTCGAAAAAAAGAAAAAGGATAAGAAGGACAAGAAGAAGTCTTACGAAGAAGATGAGGAGGATGGCGATAATTACGAGAAGAAAAAGAAGGATAAAAAGCATAAAAAGAAGTTCAAGGATGAGGATGGTGACGGAGAAGATGACGATGAGGAGTGGGGCAAAAAGAAAAAGGACAAGAAAAAGTACGATGACGAAGATGAAGATGAGGATGAGGGCTACGGTAAGAAGAAGAAGGAGAAGAAATCCAAGGAGAAGGAGTATTCTGGAGGCGAGGAGGAGCATGGCTACAAGAAGAAGGAGAAGAAATCCAAGGAGAAGGAGTATTCTGGAGATGAGCATGGCTACAAGAAGAAGGACAAAAAGTCCAAGGAGAAGTATGGAAGCGCCGAGGAAGAGGACGAAGACGACGACGACTACAAAAAGAAGAAGGATAAGAAGAAGTACAAGTACTGATTCTGCTCGGGCCTCTTCTCGGCCTTCGTCTTTTGTCCTGGAGAGGAGTTCTTTTCTCTTTGGTGGCTTAACGAGTTTCTCATGCCTTTTCTTTTTCTCATGATTTTTTTTTACGGAATCAATTGAGTTGGGTTCCTCCGACTCTTGCGACCTTTTTTGATCTTTTTTTCTTTCGGGTTTAATGCTAGTTTCGACAGGTTTCCCGTCTCATATATAGTGACATCGTACAAGACGTTTCATCGTCACAGAGTCAGAGGCAACCACGTGATGCGACTCTGCCGTCCTAAGCCTGCTTGGTCCTGGAGCCATATGTAAACCTCAGAACCCCACACTCCACTCCAAACGGCCACGGCCCGCAGGTTTATCACCCATATATCTAAAAGTTATTGCTACATAACACAAATCTAGGTGCAGTGTTACGCTTGTAAGAATTGCCAAGCCGCGATACCGGACACACCCACAGCTACGGGCGGGGAACGGTCATCACCTGATAAAACAAAAAAAACAATCCTACAAAGAATGACGACAACACCACTTCTTCTCCGTGCGCGCCTATGAGTAGTTACAGTGCAACCCACCCCAAGCCAACTTAAACAAACCCATGCAAAAACAGAGCGTCATCCATCCCCAATTCTTGACAACAGAACAAAATCCGCAGCCCACTCCCCGGCACAAGAGTGATGTGCAGAGTACATGCCAGTAAAAGGACATTTCTTGCACATCGTCGCAGAAAATGCAAAGAGTAAAAATGGTGGAACGACTAACAGAAAGCAGAGTAAACAGTACGGGAAAGCGACAGCTCCATTCGTGACTAAAAAAAAAATTTCGCCCCCGACCTGTAACGAATGATCTGCCGTGTGTAAACACATTTGGAAATTTTTTTGGAAGAGGGTATCGAAAAGTGGAAAAAGGAATGTTGGACCCCGTAGACAAACTGAAAAGTAAAACAGGAATAAAACCAAAAGGCCGTTCCCATGGCTCAATGAAGTTTGTAGGAATCAGCTACTTGGCGGAGAAATCGAGAAGACGGCCAGTCTGCTTCCATTCCTTGAGGATTTCGACGACAGACTGAAGCTTCACGAAGACTTCGGCGGTCGCCATCTTCGCCTCGTTGCTGGCAACCCTAGCCTTCTCGCTGGCGCACTGGGCGTCCTTGCTCCTGGTGACGGCGTCGACCAAGATGCGGGACATCTTGAATAGGTTTTCCCTAACCTCAGGATTCTGTTCGGCGGACGCAGAGTTAATGAGTTCCATGCAGACCTTGATAGGGTTTCCATCTTTCTCATCGCGGGTGGGAGAGGCGTCGATAGTCGGCACTTTCTTGGAAAAGTACTGGCCTCCGACGGTATTCTGCGGGCTGAGGTAATTGGCTGACAGACGATTCTTGAGCGTATCCACCTGCTCCTGCGTGATGTCGAACTCGGGGAGGAAGATCTCTGGGATGTTACGCGACGATTCCTTCCCACCAGAGGGCTTCCCAAATTTGGGGAAGCCTTTTCCAGATAGGCGAGACTGCGTACTGGTCCGGCTATCTCGAGATTGACGGCTAGCGCGACTATCACGGAACCAATTCATGACTCCTAGACGCAGTTTGGACTTGGTACCCTGCTCGTCGGAAACGGAAGTTTGATGGCTAGTGGGAGCCACGTTCTCCTTGCCCACGGCGGTATTGAGGGGAGGGATCTTCTCGTAGGGAGTAGAGGGCGTCGTAAGATCCACCTTAGGCGGCTTCTTCAGACCCAACCACTTGCGATTGGTTCCGAGCCTTGGGTTCTTAGAGCCTCCTATGCTTGAGATATCCGCTAAAGGCTTGGGACTAAGTCTGGGGATCTTGCTGCCTGGGCTATGAATGGGCACGGCACCACCACGATTGAGCTTGGGGTCACTACACTTAGGGCCTGGCTCTGGTTTGTTGCTAGGAATCGCAGTGGAGAGCTTCCCCTTTGCACCCTGATTCTCCTTCCTAATGGGACCAGAGAAACCAGACGAAGTCTCACGACCGGGGGCACTGGTGCCCTTCTTAATAGGAGGAGTCCGCTGAACAGGGCTCTTGACGTTGACGCTCTTATTACCAAGAATTGCTGGCCTCGCGATGGGCAGGCCGGTACGCTGAGATCTCGGTGAGATCATGGGAGTTCCGTCCGGGGTAGTGGTTCTCTTGATAACTCTAGCGCCAGTTCGAACATGTCCAGTGGTCTTTTTAGGTATGGCGGATACTGCGCCATTGGTAGGCCTCTGGCGGATCGTACCGGTGGTGGGCATGGGGCGTGCTGAAGTGTTTGAGACTTGTTTTGTCGCAGAGCTAGCGGTCCCGCGAGGGTACGAGGCACGCTTCAACTTGGGCTCGAAGCCTACCGGTTTCTGCAGCTTCTGTTGACCACGACCATCCGGATGGGCTGAGATGTCACCTGGGGTTCCAACACCTTCGCCCTTGGCGGAGTTCGTGTGGATGTCTGTGGCTTGGGGGAGGGTTCCGGCCCAGTTCTGGACATTGGAGTTCTGCTGCTGTTGTATCTGAGTGAGGGCAGCCTGTTCCTTTTGGGTGAATGAAATCTCGGCAGTGCTCGGCCGCTCGGTCGCGGTTTCAATGATCTCCTCAGAGGTATCCACACCTTCCTTGACCGATGGAAGAATACTCCTCTCCTTCTGGTCTTTGCGCAACGATCCAAAGTTGTGATCCGCCGAGATACTCCTGCGATGCGGAGGAGCACTGGGTTTGGCCGGACTTCCAGCAAAGGAGATGGGTCTCGCTTTGAGTGGACGTTTTCCCAGTGTGAGCAGTCTATCTCCAGAGATCGCAACAGGAAGCGTGCCTTCGCCGGCTAAAACCTGAGCAGTCTCAGCGACCTCACAGGAAGCAGTGCTGCTTATCGTGCTAAACGACGTATTCGAGCCTCCCGCCACTGACCTCTGGGAGGGAGGGGCAATTTGTTGGTCGATTTTGAATCCGCTCGGGTGGTTTCCAGGGGCCGAGATAAGGCTACTCGCGACGCTGATCTGGTTCAGTGGCTGGGGCAGTGCCGCCATGGGCGGTTGTGGCTGGCGAATCTTAGGATTGTAGAGGGCGAAAGCATCCTTCTGTGTGGCGAGGGCCTTGGCAAAACGTGGGGGGATGGGACTTCGCTCTCCAGGCCCGTCCAGAAAGGGGTCTTCATTTTCAAAGCCGGTCGCCTTCCTTCTCACCGCCTGGGGATCAAGGTTGCCATTAGTGCGTTCCTTGGCCTTCCCCGTGACAGGCTCGGTCTTGTTCCTCCTCCTCAGGTCAATACCAATCTGTTCTCCCTTGACATTTTGAGCACGCAGCAAGGCAGTACGGTTCTGTCTTGGGGCCGGGCCAGATATAGCCCTAACCTTATCCGTTGCCATGCGGCGTCCAATGCCTGTCTCGGGCACTCTAGGGATCTGCGATCTCTGAAACGGCGAGGGAACTCTAGAAGTCGACAAGGGACTGGACATTGTCTGTGGCTCCGAAGGAAACACCAGATTGGCTGCGGGCGCTTTGTATATTGGCTGCGGATGCTGGACCGAGGTTTCGGCGTGGGTGATATAGGCTGGGGTGTTTCCAGACGCTGGTGATGGTTCGTAGCGCGGGATACGTGAGTATGGCGTGATGACCCGCAAGGCGTTCTGATCATGGATCCGGTGACAGGTCCCGGTGGTAGTAGGACCGGTAGATTGCGACATATTTTCCTCCTCTAAGAGGTCAAGGGTTTTCTGCGTGGTGTCAGTTTAGGCAAGCAAAAATAAAAAACACAAAGAAGAAGTGACCTTGTCGAGACGATGAGTCTGTTGTCCAATAGGTTGTATCATTCTCGGCAAGCCACTTGAAGGCAATTTGCGTTTGGCCCTTCCACTCAGCATCTCGGCAGCACCTGCCCGAGTATGCTCATGCCTGGGAGAAATGCCTTCGACACCGAGAAGTGACAGAGAGTCATCGAGCTTCTCGAGCAACAAGTGACTGATGACCTCTTCTCCAATAGTGCTGGACGAAATAGTGCGGGAAACACTAGAAGCTCGGGCTTTTACGGCCTGTGCAGCCTTGAGTGCCCGGTGCAACCGGACGTACTCTTCCTCGAAGGGCACAAGACTCTCGGTGACATGCTCGCCCTCACACATTTCTCTCATGATTCCGAAGGCCTGGCTGATGCGAAGCCCGCGTGGCATCGTCGGGGGAGTGGTAGTCTTAAGCATTCGATCGATCTCGGAGAACTGTTGGATCCAGCGCATTCTGTCGAGCGGCACCCGGATCTGTACTGCTTGTTAGCAACCCCATGGTGTTCGACACATCACCAACAACGGGGTTTAGCACCGATCGACGCACCTTCCCATCACCGAATGAGATCTGGTCCCGCATGGCACCAGATACGCTGTCGTTCATCGCTAGTGTCCCAGTGTGTGTTAGGGAGGTAAGATAGAGCCACAAAGCAACTGAGGACCCGTTCCAAGAAGCCAAAGGTATTAGGTGTGTATAGTAGTAGGGTCAAGCGAGTGGATGACTGGAGTGTCAGAAGTATGAGAGTAGGCGAAGGAGGGGACTAAGGAAGGTAGGTGCTCGGCGCTACCGAGGGGGTGGTGGGTGTGGCGGGTAGGGAAGTAGGAATTACCGCCGGAGTAGAACCAAGGAAGAGGTAGCTCCACTTGCGGAGGCTCGGTGTCGCGGAGGTTACCTGCGGTGTTGATGTAATCTACTGTTGGTTTTACTCGGTCTAGCCTACAGGGCAAGGGCTCCACCTTGCGTGGGGGGTGTGGGAAGCAAGTTTGTTTGGATTCCGCACAGGTGAAGTAATGTGAAGTAGAGCGAATCCAGGCAGGCTCCGGAGATCTTCTTGGATTGCTTTGATTTTGTAGCTGATTTTGTACCGACCAGTGCCGTGGAGACCCGGGGAATCCCACGGTGGAAGCAGCTGGATGAAGGGTCCTAGTGCGGGGCTGTTGAGTCAAGAGGTGGAGTGAGGGGTGTGTATATCGTCATGGCCCAGATAGACTGCGTACGATCGATGAACAAACAAACAAATACTGTTGGGTCATGAGGTTTGGTTGAGCGAGTGATTTTCCAGCAGGAGGATAAAAGTTGTTGATGCCGCCATATTTTGCCCAAGATAGGAGTGATATCGTATGTTGCATCAACTGATGGGTATCTGTCGGGCAGAGATCGGCGTTTGGACTATACTACAGTAAGTACCTAGGTATGTGTCATGAGTTGTAGAATCCTTCGGGAGGTGGGGGACGTCTGCGGAAAACGACTGCTAGCCCGTATCTATAACCTAAGGTGCCAGTCCAGTCACTTCGGCCTTGAATTCACGGTCACGGGTCGGGGAAGGGCGCTGGGCACGATGGGAAAACGTGATAGTCGGAAAAGAGTGGTTACACGGCCCGAATGCTTGCCCGACACCGGTGATGGGAGTTTGGCCCTCATGTGCTGCCGCTGACATCCATCGGTATTGGCTGGGACCGTTCGGACCGTTCGGACCGTTCATTAACGCGGGAAACGGACGTAGACGGCTATGACAATAGGCGGAGGAGCCGGCGAAACGAACGCGTTTCTGGGGACTCCAACACATTAGGTGGAGTACGAGTACATACACAGAGCACACGGTCTTTTGTCCCTCACATCATGCAAATGTGGACCATCGGAAGGCGAGCCATGCCTTTAATATTCACATATCTAGTTAGTCAATATTTTAAATATAACCTCCCAAAAAGAAGGGTAAAAAGGACACGACGGTTACTTGCCCGCCCGCTTGATCGCTCTCCATCGCCAGTAGAGGTTGTCGTTGCCGTAGATTTGGCGATTCCCGACTTTGTCGTCTAACGGTTGACATCTAGGCATCCTAGCCCCCCCGTGGCCGCTAACGAGCGATTCTGGAAGTCCGAATCCACCAACCCTATCCAACTACAAGCAACCCCCTCCCTCCCGCAACCAAACGCGCTTCTAACCTTCACCGTCTTACTAGGAGCAGAATCCCATATACGTACCGGCTTACTCAACACTGTTTTACCAGCTGCCCCAGCGAAGTCGGCGCTTGGCTGGCGATGCCTGCTTCCGTTACTTCTTCCTTCGCAACGGTCAGCCTGAGCTCAGCTTCGCATTCGCGAATGCCATCCGTCGCCGGACCGGTTCACGCCCACGCGTATATCTCCACACATCCCCACCATGGCGAGTACGCGCCGGAATTCTCCCCGCCGCCGTCGGGAGCTGCAGCGCCGATCGAGATGGAGGATTACGTGTTCTGCGACCCGGTAGCTATCCCTCTGGCTCCCGCAAAACCCTCACGCCAACCAAGGCCCCTCCTCCCTAATGACGATGTTCGTAGGCAGCCTCTCGCTACCTTGAGGACGATCCCTGCGTATCCGTCGTACATCGGCAGCGTGAACTCTGCGGCTACGAAATCTACCTTGTCGAGCAATGGGCCTGCTCGCGTAGCCATCCCACGTTCGTGATCGGCACCTACACGGGCGATAACTCCCATCGCATTACCATCTCCGTGCTGCGTATCCCGAAGCACGAAAAGCTATGGTCACCGAAATTATCCGTCTACTTTGTCGCCGTAAACCTATATGCCCGACCCAAAGAAACGGAGCTGGGGACTATGATGGTTACGAACCTGTCCAGTTTTCCGTCTGCCTTGACGGTCGTACCGGTGCCCGGGGGTGACGTCAAATCGCACAGGCTGGATTTCATAGTCAACGAGGACCTCAAGCGCATGGGATGTTCAGGCCGCAGCGCGCTGACGTTGACGATGCCGAGCGACGCAAGCCAGGCGAAATTTCACCAACTATATCGGACGAGTGATCGTCTTCTATTCTACAGTGCCGTGGTCGAGCTCGTGCGGCTGTGCCAGCTTGCGTTGATGGCATTCGGGAAGCTCAAGCGGAACTCTTTGTACGCGGATGGCTTACTTTGCGACATCACGGAGAAGGGGATTAGGGACTGGTGGGCTGAGTTTGGTACGGAGTTCTACAACGCGGAGCCGAACGATGGAACACTAGGGCCTACTACGGTTGCTGCGTTGCTCGGAATGCTGCTGGGTGCACGGAATCGTCTGGGCCTTTGTGGAGCACCAGTGCCTAAGGATGCATTCGATCTCCCACAGCTTGAGAAGGCGGTCGCGCACTTCCAGCGTCAGCAACGCTTGGAACGGACCGGCCACCTCGACCGCAACATCATAGAACGTCTTCACAATACTACAACAAAGTCCGGGTCCAGTAGCGCCGACATATTTGCCGTTCCCAGAGCCATCAAATCGACAGTTGCAGATCTCTCTGCGCGCGCGGTGGGCAGTTCCGGGTCATCCGATGTGACGGCAGTCGAAACAATGGATATCGAACGGTTTGTGCGCCACATCTCGGGGGAGAGCTGCAAGTATCTATGGCAGGGCAAACCTCGCAAGACTCAATCATTTCCGTCGGGCGGCACACACTCCACTTCGCCATCCCGAAGGGGCAGCGTGGATGGGCGGCCTACAGGATCGTTGAGTGGAGATGAGGAAACATTCGTCAACGTCGCATCCGGGATGTCACAGAATTTCAGGAGTGGGACTCCAGAACCTAGCGAAACCCCGTCGGTCTCTAGTATGAGCGCATCTACGGAACATCAATATGCTACGAGCATGGGCTCTAGTGGCATTATCCCTCTGACGGACATTACGAGAGAAGGAACTGTGTCCGACTTGCGAAAGGCGGTTTTCAAGTCCGTTAGTGGCCGGATGAAGGACGTCGCGTCAGGTATCAGTGCTGGAGCCGATAAAGTGCGAGGCCGTGGCCACCAGAGATCACAAACGAAAGAAGTTGGTGCCGAGGAGGATACATCGGCGCTCGTTTCGCCTGTCAGCCATCATCAACAAGGCCGCCCCTTCCCTCCACCGGCAAGTAGTGCAGGATCCGGAAAGACCACCACTGCACCATCAAGCCCTAGGGTGGCCATGAGTGATGTGACCCAGCAACAGGAGCGGTCCACAACCGCCAAAACTACGAGCCCGGCTCCCTCGCTCCTGAACATCGGTGGACCGTGGAACGATGACCCCCCAATAACGCAGCCTCCTGCCATCCCCGCAGATACTACGAAAAGCTCATCTCCCCAAAAGCCAGCTCAAATAGAACCGGTTCCGACTACAACTGGACGGGCTAACACACGGAAGCGCACCCGCCGGAAGTCATTCAACGATGTGCTGGGCCGGAAGCGGCATCATGAAGCGTTCTTCCCAAGTCGACTATCGTTTTCGGTTGTGTCTGAAGCTGTTCTACCTTGGGACCTACCCTTCTCGTCTCCCGACCCCGAACTTCTCGCGGAACCCTTGCACGCATCCAGTACCGATATCGCCGAGTGGAGTGGACGGCAAATCTCGCGGCTGCAGCATTCACTCAACACACTCGATGGGAATATGCAACATCTCAATTCCGTAATCGAGAACAAATGCACGGTCGTAGGTGTGGCTGAGAGGGAAGGACGTTTAGGGATCGACACGGAACGAGAGAAGGTCCGGGAGAACATCCGGGAGGCGGAGGTCCTGGGAGCACGAATGCAGTACGAGATGGGGGTGGTGCAGAGCAAGCTGCTGGATCTGGAAGAGTCGGTGGCCAATCTGGCAAAGTTTGTACATGAGATTGAGGCTGAAGTTAAGGTCCTTGGGGACGACGATGGTGACGAGGGGAAGAAGATAAAGAAAGGTTGGTTTGCGTGGCTTTTGGGAAGGTGATGGGCTTTAAACTCTGGTCTGGTCTGGGTAGATTTCTTTTTAGCATCTTGCATCGAGACGGCGTCGAGTTCTTGGTTCATATCCTTCATTGATTCTCGCTTCTTTCTTCTCCGTCTCGCATTGGCGGCGCAATTTGCCTATATATATCAGAATGGGGGATTACATGTGGTTGGCTGCTAGATTCCTCTTCATGTTTGGGCGTTTTTTTTCTCCTTCCCTTTTCCGTAACTAGATGTTTTCCGAATGTAGACTCCCCGCAGATAAGCTTTTTGTGTGCGGTAGCAAATAATGTACAATCAGACCACCATACAAGCTTTCCTTCTTGTCTGACCCCATCTCGTCGTATGGTACAACAGCACGGCAGATACCCCCTCAACTCCATCGTCCGCCCATCTACTGGGCGAAACCCCCGAACCCACCGCTAGCAGCACCCTTCGATTCTTGAACGCTTTGCATCTGCTCCGAGACCTGTGTCCCGCATTAGTTTCTCCACATTTCAACCATATATCCCCCGGGATATATCGTGCGTTTCGTGACTTTACCTTGATGTTGACCTCAAAGAACTTGCTCACACACCGATCGAGACACACGCTCTCACCCTTGTTGAGCTCTCCCTCACGGTAGTCGGTCGGGATGCACTTCTTGGTGCACGAGTTCGTCAGCCGGTTGAACATGTCAGTGATCATCTCGAGCTCCTGCTCCGCCGCCGCGATCTTCTGCGCGCTCGAGGGCTGCACGCCGCCGAAGCCGAGGAATGGCATGTTTTGTTGATGGAGTGTATGTGTGCGTGTGGGTGTGGAGAATCGGTGGTGATGGTGGTGATGATGATGGTGATTGTGGTGGTGGTAGTGGTGGGGTGGTGGTGGGGGCGGTGTCAAGCGAATCTACATATATAGATAGTGGTGCGGAGGGCTTGGCGTGGAAGGGTGTGTTTTGGGTTAGTAGTTACCCATCCATGTAGGCGATAAATTTTCTTTTCGGTGAAGCGGCTCTCCCTCGCTCTTCTCCTTCCCTTCCTTTACCACGAACGACACTCACGCACACTTGGAACCACCAGTACCAAGGACCACCAATTGGGGGATGCGAACGGTGTCCTGAGTGCTAATACTCCGCAGGTATGTTCAACTGAGCTATCGATTCCTACAGATATGATGAGAAACAGTTGTATCGAACCGCTGCGTATGAGGCCCGGGTTCTTCGGAGCGCCGGGCCAACGACTACAGCCGCCTTATCTTCTCTCTGACCCTTCTTCGACGATGCTCTTCTTTCCATTTGCGGCTCCTTGTCCGAGGGGGGAAGATGTGTGCTGATGGGACTGCAAATCGATAGAAAATCATGTCAGCTATCTGCCCGCTTCTCCGACGTCTCAACTTCCGGCCACTACGAGGTTCAATATCTCGCTTCACCCCACAGCAGCAGCAGCGATGCAGCAGCAACTACGAAAAGTCGAAGGTCAAACGACGAGAGCAGCAAGACCCTACTGCGCGCCGCGAAGCCTTGCTCCTGAGGAACGGGGAGGAGTATCCACTCATTGTTCACGACACTGCCCGCTTCGGGCGGGTTTTCCGCCACAAGGAGTTCGTGGAACGCTACGATAAGATGCTCAAGCGCGGAGAGAAGCTAGAGCAAGAAAAGGTGACAATCCGAGGTGCGTTACTTGGGATGTTGTACCATTTAGTCGTAGAAATAGCCAGTAGAAGAATGGATGAAAACGAAAGACACTTTATGCCGAAAAAAAGACCATAAGCTGAGACACTACACCGTGATGGTTCCCCTAAAGGCCGAATACGCTCGTACCGCGATGTATCGTCGAAACTGATCTTCTACGACATCGTACGGGATCACGGAAAGATCCAATGCGTCGCCAGCCACAATCGCATCGGCGGCGAGCTGAAGACGTTCTATGACGACAATACGTCCTTCCGCATCGGCGACGTCGTCTCCATCACCGGCTTCCCCGGCCGCAGCGACACCGGCGAGCTGTCCATCTACGCAACGTCCACGCCGCAGCTCCTCGCTCCCTGCCTCCACATGCTGCCGGACTCCCTCGACAACCCGGAGAAGCTCAAGCAGCACCGACACCTTGACCTCCTCGTGCACCCGCAGCCGGCGCACACGCTGAAACTCCGCTCCCGTATCATCCAACAAATCCGCAAACACCTCACCTCGCTAGACTTCACCGAAGTTCAGACGCCGATCCTATCCTACTCCGCCGGCGGCGCCATCGCTAAACCGTTCCTGACCACGGCCTCGTCGACGCACCACCCACTCGCGCTCCGCATCGCGCCCGAACTATGGCTGAAGCGGCTCCTCGTCGGCGGCTTCGACCGGGTGTTCGAGCTGGGCCCGCAGTTCCGCAACGAAGGCATCGACGCCATCCACAATCCGGAATTCACCACGTGCGAGCTCTACTTCTCGTTTGGGCGTCTCGACGACGTGATAACGCTCACCGAAGGGCTCCTCAGTGAGCTCGAGCGTTTGACCCGCCAGCTCAAGGCTCCCGGCGCCGCATGCTCTTCCTTGCCGCCGCTGGACATCGACATCGCCTCTGCGCTCGAAAAGTCGCTTCCGCGACTCGAATTTATCCCCACGCTCGAATCCCAGCTCGGCGAGCCGCTGCCGGCCCTCGACGGGCGCCCGGACGCTGAGGTCGCGGCGGACTTGTGCGCGCTTGCGGCTCGCCACGACGTCCACATCACGTCGACCTCGCCGGCCAAGATCCTCGACAAGCTCGCGGGCGCGTTCCTCGAGCCCCTGTGCTACAAGCCGACGTGGATCATGTACCACCCGGAGTGCATGGCGCCGCTCGCGAAGTCACGGAAGCTCCGCGGCCGCATGGTCTCGCAACGCGTCGAGCTGTTCGTCCAGGAGCGCGAGCTCGTCAACGCGTACGAGGAGGAGAATTCGCCGTGGGAGCAGAGATGGAAGTTGGCTCAGCAGGCTAAGCAGGCGGTCAATCACGAGCAGAGGGAGAAGAAGGAGAAAGAAGAGGAGGAGAAGGAGGAGGAGGAGGAGGAGGAGGAGGAGGAGGCCATGGGTCTGGACGAGAAGTACTGCGAAACCCTCGAGTGGGGATTACCACCTACCGCCGGCTGGGGCCTCGGCGTCGACCGCTTGGTCATGCTGTTCAGCGGACAGGAGAGAATCGCGGACGTCATGGCTTTCGGAGGACTGAAGGGCGCGGCGCTGCAAGGGAGCAAGAAGCCGGGCAGAACCGCCAGGAAGGCCGAGGGGGCCGAAGCCGCAAGGCCGAAGGCGGAGGCGGTGGAGAAGGGGGAGGCGGAGCGACGGCGGGACGAAGGCGATGTGCTCCAGATGGTCAAGGAGCTGGCGGAGAGCTTGAAGAGGGACAAGGTCACGAAGTGAATCGCTTTTGTACAGTACCTACTCACTCAGAGTTACCTGTGTATGGATACGGTGTAGATGGATATGTACTAGGTAAGTATGTATTCGCTCAATCGCAGCACATACAAGATACAAAATGAATACATATGGAGTCGAGAAAACCCCCGCACGCCTCCCACAAGAAACGAAAAGACAAGACCGACCAGACCAGACCAGAACCCCAAGTAAGACGGAAAAGAAAATCCATCCATCCACCCATCCCCCCGGAAAACCCTCAATCGGGGCCACACTACGGCGAAGGCGGCGGATAGAGCTCAAAGTCCTGGTAGTACCTCATCCCGATCGTCGGCGGCCGGACGTTCTTCGGGTACGGATCCATCGGCGGCGGCGGCGGCGGCGGCGGCTGCTGCGTCTGCGGGGCAGAGCTATAGCACGAAGTCTTGATCTTGTGCGCCGAGGCCGAGGCCGTGGAGGTGGCGGCGGAGGCGGAGGTAGAGGCGGACGAGGAGGGGGAGGAGACGGAAACGGTTATCGCTACCGTCTTGTTTATGTGGATCGCCGCCGGATGAGCGTGTGCGCGCGGGGGGGAGTAGTAGGTCGTGTGCGGCATTGCGGGGTGGTAGGTAGCGGGGGGGGAGGATTGGCGAAGAGCGAGGAGGAAGAGGAGGAGGAGGAGGGGGAGGGGGAGGAGGAGGGCGGTTCGTCTTTATTCGGACGGGGGGGGGGGGGGGAGGTTCCTGCAGAGTATGTGGCCACACACCCACCGCCCGCTCCTCACATCCTCACAGCTGCAGATATATGGCAATCTATCCCGCTCCACTCCTCGAATTGCTGGCTGTGGTTCCAATGCGTGACGTGGTCGTCCATCGGCCACCACTACCACCACTACCACCACCACCACCACCACCACCACCACCACCACCAAAGCCAGGAGAGGCAGAGGTGGAAAGCAAGCGGGTGGAGAAGTCGGGTCGGGATTTCGGTACTTGTATGTACAGGTGTGTGTGTGTGTGTGTGTGTGTGTGTGTGTGTGTGTGTGTGTGTGTGTGTGTGTGTGTGTGTGTGTGTGTGTGTGTGTGTGTGTATGTATGATATGCGGGTGGAAATAAATAGATGATATATATCTGCCCTATCTTCGTACATAGAGTAGATACATACATAGTCCAATGCAACGGCAGCACGGGTCGACGGGGTTTGCATGTGCTGGGAGGGGCAGATCTCCCCGAAAATAACACATTGATCGCATTTCGCAAGCTTGCGGGCGATGGGACCGCTCCGTCTGGCAGCTCGGATACACCGGGAGTGAGAGTGCGACATAATGTATGTATGTATGTATGTATGTATGTATGTATGTATGTATGTATGTACTTATGTATACGCTCAATGCAGGGTTGTTGTTGTTGTTGTTTTTATTCACTTATTTATTTATTTATTTATTTATTTTAACCCCCCCCCCCCCGAACGGATAGATACTTCTTGTCGCTTCCACACTCCCGTCTGCGGATAACTGTGGAGATCCCATCCAGACATACAGACGTATGGCACACCATCTTCCCACCTCTGCCTCCGCCTCCACGTCCGTTTAGAGTTGTGGTTTGTCATTGCTTATCGATAGCTGGGCACGGGCGCTTGCGGTTGCTTAGTTAGTTGGATCTAGATAACTACTCCAACTACCTACCGAGTTACATATGTATCTACGCGAGCCTCTCTCCGCGAACACAGACACAGCAGCACAGGCACGGGCACACGGGCACAAGGGCACGGGCACGGCCCTAAGGAGGAGTCCGAAGCTCGAACCGGCTCCACCAACTACGGTACGCGGAGGAGAGCAGGCAGTGGTGCGGGATCGTGCGATATCTATTATGGCACCGCACGACGAGACGAAGCGGTCTGGCGTGCAAAGGGGGCGAGGCCAGACGAAGCGAGGTGAGGTGAGGCGAGGTGGAAGCTCGCGAGTGGCTCCCGGGCCGAGCGGACTTAGGCAGCAGCAAGGTACCTAGATACATAGTTGCTCGACATACAGCGGTCTCGACAATGCTGCGTGCAACCGCCGAGTATGTAGTCAATGCCTCCGCAGAGCAACTACGTATGTATGTAGTTGGAGTAAACACGTCCGACAGACGCCTTGGCTGCTCGCTGGTAAACCGCAGTGGAAATCGTCCCTCCACGCCGCCCTCTTCAGGAAAAAGAGGGGGGGAAAAAACTCGTCCATATGTATATAAGTAAGCATGTAGTTACTGGACTGCGGGATGAACACCGATGCGGCTCCCGGAGGGGGGGGGGGGGGGGGCGATGGCGCCATTGGGTCGCCGGAGAGAGTTCAGCGAGTGAATTGGTCATCCTGGCTACATGTATGTATGTACTCTATCTATGCACCTTTTTTTTTTTTTCTCTTCTGCTGCGTGCAGAATTATGGGTTCTCTCGAGCCTTGACATCCTCCTCCCATCTCCCGATCCCCTATGTCCATCCGCTCAGGACTCGACACGCCTCGCTTCTCCACCGCTCCGGATTGCGTCCGCCCACGCCACGACCCGCTCCCGCGTCCAGTCGACGAGCGGGGCGTCGAACCACTGCCAGACGCTGGTGCCCATGCCGTGCCACGGGTCCCACTGGCCGGTCTGGGCGTTGACGGCGCCGTGGAAGTCGACGTAGTGGATGAACCACCTCTTGTTGTTGTTCTCGTCCTCGTCCTCGTCCTCGTCCTTGTCCGTGTCCGTGTCTTTGTCCTTGGCCTCGTCTCTGGCCTCGTCCTTGGCGGGCAGGCGCGGGGCCGGGGGCGAGGGCAGGTACAGTCCCAGCACGGTCGCCATCCAGATCCGCGTTTCCTCCCACATATGGTCGAGCGGCAGATCCGCAGGCTCGAACCAGCTCGGCCGCATCTCGTCGGACCTATTCCCCCCGTCGTCAGCGCTCCCACTCTCCGTGCACCTGCGGGGACCCCCGGGGGGGGGGGGGGGGGGGGGCCAAAAAATAGAAAAGCCCCCCCCCCCCCCCCCCCCCCCCCCCCCCCCCCCCCCCCCCCCCCCCCCCCATCCCCCCCCCCCCCCCCCCCCCCCCCCCCGCCGCCCCCCGGGGGCCCCCCCGGGGGGGGGGGGGGGGGGGGTGCCAACTCTTCGATCTCGCCGGACCAGCGCGTGCACACGAACAAGTGGATCTCGAGGAGCTTCTCCGTGTCGGCGCCGGGGGCGACGGTCTCGAGCAGGAGCACGGCGATATGGCGCATGTCGGCCTCCGCGCAGAGCAGGCCGCTCTCCTCGTGCAGCTCGCGCACGGCCGACCCGACGAGCGTCTCCCCGGCCTCGACCTTGCCGCCGAAGCCGTTGTACTTGCCCACGCCGAAGCCGCGCTTCTTGTGCCCGAGCAGCACCCGCCGCGTCGACACGCAGATCGGCAGGATCAGGTTGTAGAGCTTGTGCGTTTTCGAGGCACGCACTGGGGCCGCCATCGTCGTAGGGAATGCGTGGTGGGGGACGGAAGGTGCGGTGCGGTGGGAACTCTGGTGAGACGTGTCGCTAGCTAGAGTAGTAGTAGTAGTAGTGGCTCGGGGAGACGCGTCGGCTTGCGTGTTGTTGGTTGGTTGGAACATCATTGCGGGTCACTCGACGGCTATCGCCGGCTTTGGGCCAACCGTCTCCGTGCAGGACGAACGGTGCTCACAGGCCGGGGTCTCTGCTTTCTTTTTCTTTCTTTCCTTTTTCCTTATGGGGTGGTCCGAATTCGCAATTGGCCGGTCGTTACCGGGCGAGAAAGAGAAGGAGGATGTAATTCAGCCATGGTCGCATGCATTGAATAACGAAATATATATATAGACTATATATATAAAAAAAAACAAGCTTCTCCGTACAGCTGGGCTGGTCATTCGGCGCAGCCAAGCAATGCAACCATCCCCCCAAGCCGTAGGAGACGATCTCGTGCGCGAGCGCGACACCGGCGGCGGATGCAGCGCGGTACTTTCCATCGACACCCCCGAGCACGCGACTGGATACGAACTCCCGTCCGAGGTTTGGCGGACGCAGGGGCACGACTGCTCCGACTGCCGCTTCCCCGAGAATCTCGCTCTTGGCCGTCGTAGCGGCGGGCAGTACGTAGCAGAGGTTTTCGGTTCCGCGCTCGTCCAGCTCCATCCGCGGATGCTGGCACCACGAGCCGTCACTCGCGCCTCCGTCCTACTCTAGCGCAATCGCCCGATTGGGCTGGGTGTCGCGGCGGCACACGACGCAGATCGCCCATCCGATCCCTATCTCCCTTTGTTTCCCTTCGCGCGTGATGTACCCGCCGCGTTTCATTGGCCCAGCGTGATCCTGAAAGGCCATTGCACGTGTCGTGCGGCGGGAAGCTGTCGGACTCAAGGTGCGCTGGACTAGAGATTATTGAAGCACGATGATGCGTTCCCCCAATGTTACGGAGGGGTTGATCGCGGACATGTCTTATCACTCGGGGAATCGGGGAACGCTCATGGACTGGATCCACGGGCAGTGCTCCGACCAGGAGGGTTCACGCTTGATGGAATGGTCTACGATGTGCTTGCCACCCGTAGCCTTGAAGGGGAGGAGCTCATACTGCGCCGTGATCGGGACCGTACGCATGCGGACGGTTGCACTACCTCGCCATAGTGCAGATAGCGGAGAAACAAAAAAAAATAAACGGTCTTGGGCGCTCCGCAATCAGGGAAGGCCTATGCGTAGACGACGGGGCAGCCTTCCAAGTAGGTGGAACGAGGCAGGGGAGAGAGCTGCCGGAGGATGGACGATGGTCGGCCTGGAACGCAGAGTGAAACTCCAGCGCAGGCGGCGGTGCTTTCCCACGACCGTATCGTCAGCAGCCAGCCCGGCCGAGAAGCTCAAAACCACGAACCGCTCTATCGCCGCAGGTGCAGCCGCGCACACACCGCTCTGCCTACTGCCCGAAAAGGGCGTTGGAGCGGGATGCTGAGGAATGTTGAGGTTTTCTCCCGCTCGCGGTCTGCTCCGTAGCGTTGGACCGAGCGCATCTTGCCTGAAAAGGACGCTCGTAGGAGATCCGGCCAGGGCGATCGCCGGAAGCCTTCCGGAAGCGTCTGCATTCCGATCTCTAAAGCAGTGCTGCGTTTGCGGGGTCGGCTCCGAGGAGTCCAACTGACCGACGACCCGGCAGCCGCCGACCGAACTCGTCGTTTTTTTTTCTCCTTTTCGTCGTTCAGTGGCAGAGCAGGAAGCCGCCCTAAGTTTAGGATATGCAAGGGACGGACGGACAGCAGCGATCGCCGGACAGCAGTCCGTGGGTCCACGACGACGTCGCCCGCTATCGCGCTCGCTCGCCTCCCATCTGCCATCCGTCCACCTGAAACTTCGTCCGTTTGGTGAGCAGTTCTTTGTGCTTGCGGTCGGGAAAGACTTGCGGGGGGAGACCAGGCTTCCGGATGGCTCGGCCCAAGAAATGGTATCAGGGCGCCGATCGAAAGCCAATCGGTGAGAGGCTAAATGCGAACGTCACCGGACGTGTGTCTGCCGAGTGCTGCCCCATGCATCAGTCCGGATGTTGCGGAAACTCCGACAACCGCGCCGTCCCGGGCAGATCCCTGTTTTAGTCCATCGGCGTCCCATGACCAATCAGACCAGCTCCTGGGGGAGGGGGGAGGATCCGTGAAAAGCGGTAGCTCGGTGGATCTCAAAGGGCCGCACAGCCAGCTTTGCAGCGGAAATAGATTGGTATCTAGGCCTATACTCTACTGCGGAGGGCCTGCACGCATCAAGCCTTCCTTCCTTCCCGCGCCATGTTTTGATGGCTTGGATACGTAATCAAGCCAGCCACACCCACGCCCACACGCAAGGACTCGTTCCGATGCGGGTATGGATGCGAATGGATGGACAGCAAGCCCCGCATGTGTAGATATCCATCAGCGACGGGCCCATGCCAATAATAGATTTAACTATCCTGTGCATCTCGCCGCGTCAATGTGAGTTTGCACAACGGCCCCAGGGATGGCCGAGATCATCCCAGCCGCATTTGTCCGAACGTCCGAGCATCCACTAGGTGCGCCGGAACGAGTTGATCTCGTGTGTTTCCGTGTTTGAACTGTGGGGGGCCTGATACTTTTGCGGTGAGGGAAAGCGGCCGTACGTGCAAAGTAGAGCGGAACTTTGTTTTCTCGCCCGCTGTCCAGGGCATTGCTTTTTTTTCTTCCTTTTTTCAGTCAACCTCATTTTTTTCTTTGACACGTTGCGTAGGTGATGCAAACAAAGGGAAAACTGCCCCTCCGAGAAAAAGCAAGCACCCATGCAACGTGCGATTGGAACAGTCCGCATTTCTATTTCGCCGGAAGTCAGGAAAGTCAATTGGCTGGCGTGGGCCGGACTGATCACGACCTGCCCCCAGCAGCAGTGCTCGGGCTAGTTGGGGATGGGTACCTGCGTGATTCTGCGCCGGGCCCGGCCGTTGGCCAAAGGTACATAATGGCCCGTGAGGGCTTACACGCACCCCCCGAGCAGATGCGGGACCGCAGAAGTTCGGATGGAAGGTTCTGGCCCCACCAGCTTCACTGTGGCTTGCCGTTTCGAGCCCTGTCCGAAGCGGCGGGGCCCGCCGATGATTGCGGTGAAAGCGGACCGGAAACATGTCGGCAGCCAGTTCTCCAGCAACCCCTCGAGCTCGATGGAAGACAAACAGGCACATATCCGTGGGTGCATTTCCTGGGATCGGGGTTAAAAACGGTAGCAGATGGCCCTGTGGCTAGCAGGAAACGGAGCAACCGTGCGGCATTCTGGATTAAAAATACTCTGCAGCAGTCAGCCCTTGCTTGCTGAAAGGTGCAGTGTTTCAAGCCTGCTCTCCTGGATCCGTCGAGACGGTAGGAGAGCTAGCGTGGGTTGGAGCCCGCAGTCCGTATGCAGTGCGGTGCTTTTCTTGGAAGCACCGCTGGAGGTTTCTTTGTGCGCGAGGAAGCATTCCAACACCGTTCCGTTTCTTCGAGGTTCGGCTGGCTAGGCAGTCTCAAGGAAGTGCAGAAACCGCTCCTGCCGTTGCCCGCGGCGCCGTCGGACGGATCCCACGACGCGAATTCTCCCGCGCACTGTCGGACGCGCGAGAGAGCTGGTTCGGCCCTGAGGCATTGGCCCGTCGGTCGACGGGCATGCGAGTTGGCTTCGTCTGGAGGAGGCGGTATCGGACGGTATACTGTGCACGTACCAGCGGTTGCTTTGCACACGAGCAAACACCACCACCACCACCACCACGTCGTAAACCGCGCTCGCCGGAGGGCGCTGCTGGTGTTGCGAGAGGTACGTCGACAACCAGCGCACGGCGTGGGCTGCTGGCGGGTTTCTTGGGGCTGGCTTCCTTTGTGGCCCGTACGGACGCCGGTACGTCAATGCACACTTCCGTTGTACAATGTACACAACTTGGTCGGCACCAAGACTTGGGGTTCGATGACAGGTCGCGTGGTAGACCAGGGTCTCACGGTGGACTCGGGCGGTGAAACCATATGCAGCACTCGGACCGGGGACCGATTCTCACTGCCATGATTTGATTGCTGACTCCGGGAAAGGAAAGGCAGTCCGCTTACATAAGTATCGCTGCCGCTTGTGCATCGAGCCAGGACAAAGAACCGTCCAAGCCGCGAATATCGCCACGCTCCTTTGGTGCATTCCGGAGCGAATCCGACGATTCGGGGGATCGCCGCAGCTGCTCCGAGTCGAGCACGATCGATGCGGAAGCCGGACGAAGCAAGGAGACGAGCTGAACGTGCCAATTGCTCCTGGCGAGGGGTGGGGTGAAGTCATGCGACGGTCCTGCGGGCAGATTTCGGAGGCGGAGGAAGGTCAGTTCGCAAGGCGCAACGAGACGATGGCATGGAAACAGGGACAGGAGGAGTTTGTTCTTTCAGGAGTTCGATACCGCCACCATGCGCGCGCGGACGGGCTATAATCGGCCCACGAATCTGCACTTCGAGCAGCGCACGCCGGGGGAGGGGGGGATTTTTTTTTCTTTTTTTTTTCTTTTTTTTTTCTTTTTTTTTTTCTTTTCTTCGCCCACCGTTCGATCGGCCGCTGAGCGCCGGCTAGAGCTCGACTGGACCTGCAATTTCGGGGAATACACACGTTTCGACGCACAGCGATCCCTGGACGTTTGCGAGCACATTCGCGGAAGGCTTTGCACTCGTCTAACACGCGCCGCCGCGGCCGCCGCGGGCGCACGTGTTGGAGATTGGCGACGCGGAGGATGCGGAGTGGCGTCATCGAAGCGGGCAGTGAGCAGGCTCCGTGCCCGCAGTTGCGGTCGTCGGTCGTCCAAGACGGGTCGGTTACGGGGGCGGGAGCGTGGCAGCCGTGGGGGCGGAGGGAGTGGGGTTTATCGGCTAATCAGCCTCGGAGTCGTCGCAGATGGCGCGAGGGTGGCTGGTGCCTGCATAGACGCGCGACTCGGTCAATGCGCATGAACGAGGGAGGCTTGGAGCCAGCGACGAGGGGGAGCGCCGAGGATCCAGACCGACGTGCGGTGGTGCGCGGCGGCCGCACACAGCCACCGCACTCTACGGGAAACCGGCGGGGGGGGGTTGGTGCTGGTCAGTGCAGCAGTGCAGCAGTGCAGTGCTGCGCCGGGGACAGCTGTCTGGGGCCCGGAGCCGTTCGTGCGGCGTGCGGGACGACGGGAGACGCCCTGCAGGACGGGCGCGGGGCGGCCGGCAGGCTGCGGGCCGTGGCGAACGCGTCCTCGCCGTTTCCGCGAGGCGCGAGGCGGAGGGTGCGGAAGCATCTGCCGTAGCCGCCCTGCAGTCCGCACGGCTCTCGTCGCGCGCGAACCCAGCCACCCGGTCGGCGGTGTGGCGCTCCGCTTGACGCGCCACGACGCACCAAACACGCACCAAACACCGCAGCCCCCGGCCGCGCTCGCTGGCCGCCCCCGTCCACTCCGCCAACCCGGCTGCCGGCGGCTCCCCAGCCGTCCGCCGGCGGGTAATCTGGGAGCAGTCGCGAGCCCGGCCGGGGCGGTCAGCAGACTGCGCGGCGTCGGCAGCCGGGCGCTTGATTGGACGGCCACCGCGCGCGCTGCTGCGACGGACGAACCGCTGCCGCGCATGAACTCGCCGGCGCGCCCTGGTTTCCCGCAGCCCCCCCGCGCTGCTCTCCCGTTCGCCGCTGCTCCTGCCGGCGTCTGCGCTCTTGCGCCCGCGGGGCTGGCGTGAGCTTAGGCGCATGTCCGCCAGCCCCTTGCAATCTCCGCCCGCGGCGGCGTGTCGGTCCGCACGGCCGCCGCAACGCCCGCCCCCCAGCAGTCCGCGCCCGCAGCCCTCGTCTGCGCGGCGTCTCCACCTCCGTCGTCGGGCGTGCTCGCGGGCGCCGGCGCGAGCCCCACCGCCGCCCGGCCGCGCGCGAGCCAGCGTTCGCGAGAGTGCCCGAGACACCAGATACGTGGCGAAGGCAGGCGTCAACGTGCACAAAATAGCAAGGAAAGCCTACCTCCGTCGCCAGGGACTACGTACATTCCCTTTTCGCTCCGTCGCTCGACCGGCCAGCGTGCGCCTGGCTGGAATCGCTCCGCGCCAGGCAAGTAGTGGTCACATCGACGGCCTCCCCCCGCATCCTCTCACTCTGTTTGGCCTCCAATGCTTCCGCCCCCGCGAGCAATCTGGAACGGGGCTTCTCGATATATCCCCCCCTCGCCGCTCCCTTCGCGCTCCCCTCTCGCTCTCTGTCTCTCCCTCGCCTGCTCGCCTGCTCTCTCGCGCTCTCCCTGGCCGTCCCGTTGCGCGCTGCTCGCCGGCCCTCGTCCCACCGCTGCCCGGATTGCTCCTGCACTGCCGCCTGCGTCCGCTCGTCCCGTCTCCTCCGTCTCCGCGTCTCTCTGCTTCTCTCTTTTGCCGCCGTCTTGGGTTCGCTCGGTGCCATCGAAATCTCGCGCTCCGTGGCCGGCCCACCGACTCCGCCACCCTCCGTGGACAGCCCGGCCCGTGCTTCGATTGGGTCTCCATCGCTTGATCGGAATCAGCCTCGTCGCCCTACCGCGGCCGTCGCAGGACTCAACCTGCTGCTCCCGTGGTCCCACCCGCTATCTAATCGAAAATCGGCTTCAACCCACCCCACACGTCAGGAGCTCTCCCGCTAGTTACTGTACTAGAAAACCTGCCCCACCACCACCCACCACCCACCACCACCACAACAACCACCCACCACAACCACCCGTGCTCCTCCTACAAACCCCCGGTCTGTCTACCAACTCTCCTAGAAAGTGACATATACCCGTCGTAACTTCACCTTAAAAGCCTGCTCGAGCGGCCCACTCCGTCTCGCTCCTCTATTTTTTTTTTCTCTTTTCTTTTTTTGCCGCAACACCTGTAACCTCGAGGCCTTTTCTGGACCGCTTGCTGTGGCCTACCGATCGCTATCCCGCCCGCCTACCCGTTTGCACCAGTAGCACGGACGCAATATTTTTAGCTGTCCAAAATTCTCCGACGGGCTCCCCCACCAAACAGCAAGGAGGAGAAAACCGCCCCGTACTCTCGTCTCAGGCGCACGGTCAGATGAAGACCACCACTCCTGAAACACCGACCTATTCGTCTTCCGTTCTGTGCTCAACGAGTGCTAGCCCTCCGTCAGACCATACCGGGAGCCCTAATTACCTGGGCATGCCCGCTGGAGGGGCCGTTTTCTCGTCCGCATCTCCTCCGCCGTTCAAAGCTTTCCCATCTCACCCTCTGTCCGTCCCGGGCCATCAGCATTATCACTATTACAACACCGCAGCGCCTCTGCTACCTTGCCAGAGCACTTCCAGCCTTCCCGAAAGCTCACAGTATACCAGTCCGATGACGCCTCGGTCTCCAGATATCGCCAGCGGCGGCGACAGTATGTACGGCTCTTCCAGTCCGGGGAAGCATGGATGCAGGTCTTCAGCCTACCATAGGAGGGACCGATCTGTGCCGCCGTCCCCACCGCCGCTTAGGCCGAGAAACAGCGGTTCGGTCCAAAAGCGGGGCAGAAGTGGGCGGCGCTCCAATTCCTTAGCCTCCGTGGCGGACTTGATGCCGTACCATCAGTACCGTGCCCGCCAGCGGCGTGATGCCGCGATGGGGGAGAGCGTGTGGGACGACGAACTCGAGGCCGCATTCATGGAGGGTGAGTCTCTCCCGATCGTGGTGGTGTCCTGTGGTGTTAGTGGGCTAATGTGTTGGGGCCGCTCTCCGCCATGACAGCTGATCGGATCATCCCAAACCTGGGAAGGACAAAGATGAATGTGGATGGCAAGCTCAGTGGAAGGAACGAGCTGATTGCGGATTACATCTTCAAACTCACGGGGAAGAGGCGGACCAGAAAACAAGTGTCCAGTCATATCCAGGTGCTCAAGAACCTACTCAAAAATAATCCCGACGGTTGGCTGCTTCCCTCTCTCTCCTCGTCGAGGACGCCATCGTACTGACGTCGTTGCAGCCGCCATGCAAGGCAGGACGCCGGAAGAGGGCAGGGTGTCATGGAATTCACAAGCCGCTTCGTCCCCGGCTTACAGTGAACCGACTCCATCCCTCAGATCACAAGCGATCCCAGCGGGTCGCTCGCATAGCTCCTTGAGCTACCTCAGCAACGGCGGCGGCAACATCTCCGCCTTTGCGTCGCCTCCGCCCTCGGTTTCCGGGAGCCATTTCGGCTTCTCGTCACGGAAGTTCGGCCTATCGACGTTCCTGATCATGGTTGGAACCAAATCCAACCCTAACGGCGCGATCGATGGCACTTTCCACACGTACACCCGGCTTTCGCCAGAGAACTCGGCGCCAGCACCATCCGTTCCGCTGTCGTCCCTGCCTGACTGGGAAACACGCTTTCCCCTCGTCGCTGCGATCACGGACGACAGAACGGGCGTGCAAGGAGCCGATTGCGTCTTCCTCCACATCAAAGCCGGCATCAGCCCACTGACGACAAAGGCGCCCCCGGATGGCTTGCTCTGCACGCACGTTGAGGTCACGTTTCCGGACGGCGACTTCGAGGGATGTCAGTGGGATTGCGTGACTCGCATCTACGCACCCGGCAAGGTCGAGCCGTACTGGGTGCTATCGCACGGCTGCCTAGCGATCACCGAGAACTCGACCGACGGCAGTCGCAAACTCAAGCTGCCTTTCGCTCCGGACTTCTGGAGCGCTTTCTACAACGAGCTGTCCGGACCCGAGACGAGCGATGGCAAACACGAAGGCCGCCAAAAAGACCGCGAGGTGCGGAGCGCGATCAAAGGGATCACGGTGGTGCAGGAACTATTTTCGTATCCGGCACAGGGCTTGGGGGTCAAGGAGCGGTCCGCAGTGTTGATGTGGGAGTTCGCCAAGGCAGATTCCAGGACGCCTGCATGTGCGGTCTGGAGGGAGGTTATCTGGCAGGCTGGGGACTCCATTGGCGCACTGATTCCGGCTGGCTCGGACTCAGCTGGCGCCGGGAGGGTGTACGATGACGGACTGCTAGGGATCGACGCGACGGGAGCCAACGACGGATGGGCGAGTCAGCAACACCATTCGCTGTATCCGGTCACGCCGTACGAGGACCTGAGCCCCGGTCAGGCGGAGCTTACTCGATACTGCACCTTCGAGGACCCACGGGGATACACTACGCGCGGCGGACGGCCGCCGACGGGACTGGTGTTGCACGCCAGGGCCCCTACGATGGCCGGGCACCTGGAGATGAACTACCTGCCACCGTCGCACTCGAGCAGCCCTTATTCGCCCTACGCGGCGGATATGCCTGTGGCCCGCTGCGGCCCTCTGGAGCACTATTCGGCTGGCAGCGGAGGGGAGGGCAACGGGAGCAGGAGTCGCAACGACGGTGGAAGTGGCAGTGGCGGTGGTGGTGGTGGCGGTGGCGGTGGCGGTGGCATGTGGCCGCATAATTTGGGCGACGCAACGGACGAGCGGGGGGATATGGGTGAAGGCGGTGGAGTTCTCAGTACTTACTGATCCGATCTTTCGTTGTTTTTGTCCCTTGTTGTTTTTGTCCCTTGTTTTTTCTTTTTTTCTTTTTTTTTCTTTTTTTTCTTCTTTTTCTTCCCTCTTCTTCGTTGGCAGTGTTTGGCGTGGTGTGCTTTTTTGGTTGATTTCGGCGTTGTGGTTGTGTGTTCTTCCTTTTTTTTTTCTTTTTTTTTCCTTTTTTTTCTTCCTCCCATTCCGCCTCATCAGATTTCATATAGTTTCTATCCATCTATTCTAGAATTCGCGGTTGGTTTCCGTCATAATGTATACCGTGTCTACGGGGGATTTTCTTCAGCTAGTCACCGTCATCGTCACCGTCTCAACGATCCGTAGTTTCAGTGTAGCGGTCCCGTCAGGCCCCGCTCTGCTGCTGGCTCCTCCTCCTCCTCCTCCTCCTCCTCCTCCTCATCCTTCTTCTCGGTGCACCGCCCGCACGCACCGTTTCGCGTTTCCGCCCGCAGACCCACACGACGGGCGTCGACGGTCGTGGCCACCGCCGGCCGGCCGGGTCGCTGTACGGAGAGAGTTTTATACTTGCGCTCGGCCTGGCGTTCGCACAGCTCTGCTTGGACGCCCCAACACCGCACCGGCAGCACCGGCGCCATGCCATACACACCACGGACACACAGCCAGCCACAGCCCCGCCGCGCGGTGCAGAGCAGTTACCTGTGCGCCAACGCAGGGGGTGGGGGGTGGGGGGGGGGGGGGGGAGAGTGTGTGTGGGGACGGGCGAGGACGAGGGAGCGGGACCGGGGCGATTCCCGCCGGTGATTGGAGCCGGCCGTTGCCCCACGGCACAGTGCGCCGTGCCTACCGCTGCGGCGGACTCGTGAGCTTAATCCGCCCCGCCGGGCACATACATCCATACCATACACACACACGGAGAGTGGATGCAGATACACAGCGGGCGAGCCATGCAGGGCAGCGATGCAGCAGCGACGTGTCCGCTTCGTCGCGGACGGGTATGTACGGTCGGTAGGTAGAGCACAGAGAGTAGACGGATACTCTATGTATGTCTGTCTGTCTGTAGGGCGCCGGACCGGGGGGGGATCCGCATGCACATGCACAAGCACATGCTCGCATCATGCATGCATAACGCGACCCCTCCGGTCTCGTCGTTGCTGGGTTACGTCAGCGGCTGCACTCCAGTCCACTTAGGTGTGTGTCTGCGTGTGTGCTCTGTGTATGTATGGAGGTGCTCTATGCAGGCCGTTTCCCTTTTTCCTTCCGCTTTGCTTCTTCGCGGACGGCGAGTGCGCAGTCCGCGAGGCTGTGCAAGCCGTCCATCTCCACACAGCGCGCGCGAGTGTGCGGGCGAGAGCTGGGTTGCTCCGACGACGGGATCCGCCGTCCATGCGGGCGTGGGGTGTGCGTGGGTGGTGCGTCGTGGGCTTCTCGAAGGTCCGTCCCCCCCGCGGTCGCAGCACACCTCTACAGCCCCAAGTCTGCGTGGCGGCGGGGTGGCGGCCGCGAGTCCGATTGGGCGGATCGGCCGTGGGCTGCGCGTGTCGCCAACGAGGCGGAGTCGCGCACGGCCAACCCCCCCTGCGCTGCGATTGGCGCTAGCCGAAGGCGACGTCGCGACACGGGCCGTCACTCTTCCCCCCGTGCGCGGCTAAGCGCGGGGGCGCTGCTCGCTCGCACCCGCACCCGCCACAGCGACGGCTGCCTCCCGCTCTTCGCCACGGGTGCGCTGCGGGATGGATGGCCGGGGGCGGGGACCGGGGGGGCGAGATCGACCGTGCATGGTCTGCCGAGGGGGGTGACTGTCTGCGTAGCTCGTCGCATCCCCCGCCAGCGAACAATAAACCCCTGGGTCCTCCCCCCTCTTTCGCCACCAGCGCGGAGGCGAGTTCACAGTGCGCACCGACCGGCCCCCAGCGCTGCCTGAGCCATGTGCTCCATCTGCCCGCGCAAGTCCGTTTCCCTCTGCCCCCGCTCCCACTGCTGTTCGCAGCCCCACTGCGACTGGCGGCGGCGGCGGCGGCGGCGGACATTGCCCGACAGCCTGCTAGATTACCTGGTGGCGGTGGTGCGCGCGCACGCATCCACCGGCTGCCGCGGATCGTCGCCGGCCTGTCCCGCCTCGAACGGCCAGCTTACGTGCGGACAACGCGTGCTGCTGCTGCTGCTGCTACTACTGCTCTAACTAACCAGCCACCTGCCTGCTGCCTGCTGCCTGCTGCCTGCTGCCTTCCAGTCCACCCGCAGTAGTCGTGCAACGCGATCCCAGTCGCGGGAATGGCCGCCTCCGTCCGTCCAATCGGAGCACTCTCGCCCTCCGCGTTGTGGACTACGATGTATGTATTATATGCGCCGTGTGCGCCGAGCCTGCTCCGACTGCTGCGCTCTCTCTCCCCGAGTCCCCGACGGGCTGACGGGCGATGCCACCCGGACGTTTACGCCCCACTCGCTCGGTAAAAATAGCCCATCGGTCGGGCGGGGCGCACAGTGGGGGCGGGGACGGGGGGGGGGACACGCGCGAAGTGTGACTCCGCTGGGAAGTAACTATGTAACTACAGTAGTATCCAGAGTATGTACTCTGCGTGCGCGTGCTCGACAAACAGTCCAGCCGCCCCGCCGCGTACACAGCTACATGCTTGCGTTGATACGTGCCGGTCACGAAGCCAGGGAGAGAGAGGAGAAGGGGGTCTTGCTGCCTGCGGGATTCGAGAATGCTCCGGGCAGGGGTGGGACGGAGCGCGAGTGCTGCATCGTGCAGGGATGTGGGCGTATATGTAGATATAAACCTGCGGCTGTGTCGCGAGGAGGGCGGTCGTGGTTCCCCAGCCCGTATTCGCGGCACCGCAAGCACGCCGGGTCACTCGCTGTCGCACCGCGGACAGTCTCCAGAGCGAGCCTCGTGCAAAACCCGCGCCCGCGACCGATGGACAGAGAGAAGTGACTAAGTCGCAGGCGGGCGCGTGTGCCCCGGACCCGTCCCCGGGGCTGCATCTCGGATCTACTCTATGTAGTTAGATACAGTGCGCAGTTGGCGGACCCCCCCTCTCGCGCGAGAATCACCCGTCTGCCCGTGCGCACATACATTCATACATACATATACGCGTTGCGCGAACGCACGGCTGAACCACCCCCCCCCCCCTCCCAAATCCACCCACGAGGCAATCGGCCATTATCCACAATCTATTCTGTGCCCATCTCGGCCTCCTCGGGGGATGCCCCATCGATCTCTGCATGTCGTGCTGAGGTACGCACGTATTGACGACTCGCCGGCGCAGCGCGAAATATCAACGGACCTCCTCCCCTCCCAAAAAAAAAAAAAAAAAAAAAAAAAGGAACCGACTAACTACAGATATCTAAGCGGTACATCTACATCGATTAGGGTACATATGTGTCCCAGACATGACTCCGCCGCAATGCAATGCCAAAAAAAAACCCCCCCCCCCAAAATATGCATCCCGTAAACCTGCACGCGCACACATCGGTTAATCGTCCTCGAGGGGAATGGCGGCCCATCGTCCAAAGTCGCCGCCAAACATCTCCTCGTCTCCGGCGTGGCCGTTGGCGCAGCTCTGCACCACCTCGAGCTTCTCCGCCGCCGCGTCCACGTCTCCGCCGGCGGTGTGCCCCGCGAGCTGGCCCTCGAACCCGCTCTCGCGCAGCCACTGACACGCCGCGCGGACGTTGAGGTCCAGGATCGCGGCGGGGTCCACCGCCTTCTTGATCGCCCTCGGGAAGAGTATTCCAAAGTCGCTCTGGCTCAGGTGCGCCGCTTCCTTGACGTAGAACAGGCGGACGCTTGTTCGCTTCGAGGAGTCGAGCGGGGCGACGACGGGCTTTTCGTTTCTGGTGGGCGTGGGAAGGTCGTTGTCCGGGTGGAATCCCGTCTCCCCGTGCTTCGCGTTCTCGGCGGCCGCCCGCGAGGAGAACTGCTCAAACACTTCGTGCTCCTTGCCTCCGCGGCGGCGGCCGGGGTCGGGCGAGAGGACACGGCGCACTCCGCGGAGGTTCTCGCGCCAGACAAAGAACTCCGCCGACATCACCGCGAGCACCCTGTCGGCGTTGCCCGCGGCGATCTGCGGCAGCGGCTGCTCCCACAGAGATCTCGTGCGCTTGCTGAGCAGCGGCAGGCACCAGATGTCCAAGAGCAGGAGCGGCGACGAGCCCGTGATTTGCGCGCTGAGCGGCAATGCGCCGGGTTCGTTTCGCGGAGCTGAAGCGTCCGGAACGAAGAGGGGTTTGTCTTCGAGGTCGATCTTATCGCTGTAGTAGACGGACTTGATCATCTGGATCATCGTCGCCGAGCCGAAGGAGTGGCCGGCCCATATCAGCCGGCCCGGCTCCCGGATGTCCAGTTTCTCCTCGAACGCGGAGAGGATGGAGTTGCGCATTGCGCCGTCGGCATCGAACATCGCCGTCCCGCTCGGTATCTTTCCGAGATCGAGCTGTGCGATCGCAGCGTAGATGATCGAGAGCTCCCAGAGGCGGATCTCGAGCTGTCTGTTCCGCCCGTTTGCGGTCTCGTCCGAGATCTGGTGCGGGTAGCTGACGAAGTCCACCTGGGCCCGTGACGGAGAGGCGGCACCAGCCGCAGAAGCGGAGCTCACACCGGGCTCACCAGTGTTCGGCTGAGTGCCAGTCAACTCGGTTTCGCTGCTGAGGTGAGATCCCGACTTGACGAACGTTACCGGCGCACTGCCATCCCGGTGCTCTGGCGCGATGACAACCATGCCGTAAGACGCCAAGGAACCACAGAGGTGGGAGTACGCCAGTCGGGTTCCGCCTAATCCGTGCGAGAATACCATGGTTGGGAATTTAAACTGCGGCTTCGACGGCATCAACGGAGCCAAGGAGATAGCCGGCAGAGCGATGTGATGGAGGATCCGCGGAATGTATCTGGTAGGATGTCAGCGGAATAAACCGTCGCCGTGGCAAAAACGGGCTGAAGCGTACGATATCAGCTCGGCGAGCCCGGAGCCCGCGCCCATGAAGCGCGCGTAGCCACTGAGGTATTCCCGCTGGTGGGGCTCGGGCAGCCAGTACACGGACTTGGAAGGCTGCTGGGCCTCGTGATGGCCGTGTCGGTGGAACCAGCCGTGAGTCCATCCCGCTTTCGTCTTGTCCCCGTCCGCGGCGTTCTTCGGGGCTTTCGCGCTGCCGCGAGCAGCCTGGGTGCTGTCGGGAGTCTGGGGATTGAACTTCTGCGCCGTCGGGTAGAACACCCGGAATTGCACGGTCGATATCGACTCGGCGTCGTCCGGGGGTCTCTGCGATGCGGGCAGCGAGGCCACCGGGATCTCGAGCTCGAACGAGGCCACCGTGTACGGACCCTTATATGCCGGGAACTGAGGGACGACGTTGAGGCGAGATAGCAGTGACGACATCGGAGCTGTAGTTTTTCTAAGGCTCGCGATCGCCCTGCGGATGATGCACGGATGGGATTATCTAAGCGCGTATGTATGTAGTTATGTACTAGTCAACTAGCCACGTGGGAACAGCGCGGCGGATGTAAGAGCGAGAGTGGCTGTCGTGCGGGGGTGGGGGGTAAGTGCAGAGCGAAACAACAGAGATGTCGAGAATGGGCCGGTGCCTGGGTTTATGTACGGAGTCCGGAGTTTCGGATAACATTACTGATCAGGGTCGTGTGCCTGGCCCCAACCCATGACGTAGAGATATCCATCTCGGTGGATCCGAAAACGTAATCACGTCCGAAATTCCACGTTCCAAAGTACATACATACGTAGAGTATGTACGCAGAGCACTCTGCTTGCGTAGAACTGCCCGCAGACCGGAAATGCTGGTGGCTATGTACCTAGCTAGCACCGAAAAGGGTTTCTCGGGGCCGCTCCTCGTTCTCTCCCGGTGCCCTATCCGGCCCCACTCTCCAGTGCGGGCGCTCCTTTCTCAGCGTGAGACGTCGAGCACTTGGCAGGCGACCACGCTTCGCCGGTTGGCTTCAACAAAACACAGGCAGCACTCCCGGACTTCGATGCAAAGACAGAATCCAGATACCGCCGTCGCTCGCAGATGGGCAGCAGGATTCCTAGTTATCGCTCTTGCCTCCGTCCGGCACGTGAGGGCGCAAGTCCGCTCTCTCCCGCAGTTCGAGGGGGTGGCCTTTTCCGCAGCTTAGCGAGCTGTCAGCGCCGATTCTCTGCAGATCCAGATCGGACGAAACCCCCCCGGCGCAGCGGCGCGCGTGCGGGTGAGCGTTCGCTTTTTGGAGATTGAAGCCGGGCGCGCACGGCCGTCGACAGCACCGATTCCTGCGCCGGATCCAGCGGGGAGGAGACGTCGGTCGAGCCGTGCTGGGCGGCCGACGCCAACGGAGATGCTTACCCTCGCCGGCCTGGATCCCGACGGGCCGGCCGGCTGGACCTGGAAGCGGCTAGGGGGGGGGGGCAGTCTGCAGTGCGGCAAATGGGTCGCGGTTCGGCCGCGCCGCCGTCTCCGAGACATTGTCGCGGCCGGGATGCTCCAAATGGCGCGGCGCGGCAACACCTTTTCGTCCAGCGTCCGCGGGGCAAACAAAACAAGCAACGGCCACGAAGAAAAAGGAGCGTCCGAGAACGCAACAGGAAGGCGGACGCAAGCGGCGTCCAGAGAAGGAAGTTGGAGGCATCCGGAGACATCCGGAGGACAAGCGGCGCCCCACAGAAGCCAGGAGCGACGGCGAGTGACGGCAAACGGGATCATTCGGGTGTGCAGCCGCTTCGAGTCTGTGATGTCTGCAGGACGTGCGATTCAGAGCCCAACTCAAGCCTCGTCTCTCGGACGTGCACGCGAGCTCTTTTCTTGCTCACGTGCCGACGATGCTGCGATTCACGGAGAACAGCTACGGCTGGAGAACAGCCACAATTACCAGGCTTGTCGTCCACCCCGGAGAACACCGTATTCTTCGGCGTGTTGATTCGGTTCGGACCGCTTTCTGCTAACTACTCAGTGGGGCGCGTTCGATGTCCATTCGTTGCAGAACATGACGCGGTTGAATGTGGGGCACGTCCGTCGAGAAGAAATCGGACTGGAGGGGCCGCCTCGTGCCGTCACAGAATGGAATCCAGCGTACTGGTCGCACCCGAGCCCTTGATCTCTAGGAGAGGCGGCTGTCGGGCTTGGGGTATTTGTGGGGTGGTGGCATCGGGACTAACCGATGAGGAATTTTCTGGAAACCATCGATCACGGAACCAGATAGTGTTATCGGCTCTCGAGGACGGGGTTAGCTCCCCCCCCCCCCCAACGGCAGGTGCGGATTCCTCATTCCGACATTCTCCAATAAGCGAAGCAAGACTAACTGTGCATCTACGCGCGTTGTCCCCTCGCCCCCCCGGAAGGCGTTGGGTGATCGACGACCCAAGACACGGCGGTGGCTTGTGGGCTCGTGATCGGAGCGCATGTATCTGGCGCTCTACCTTCTCATGGACGCTTGCGCTCTGGGAGGTGGCGTGCGACGATGTTGGAGGCTCTCCGGCAAGACGCATTCGAGCACATCTCGGAAATACTGCATCCGCCGTTAGCATTGAGTCTGTTTGTGCGCCACGGCCATCTCACGCATACAGCCCTCACCCTCTCTGCTGGGCGAGCGCATTCTCTCGCGAGCCGCACCCAAGCCCACCCTTCTGCACACACATCGCCTCACCCGCGCCATCCTCCACGCCAAGCATGCAGCCCTCCGCCGTGCTCCTCCCGCCCGCGCTCTTGACCGCAGCGCAGGACTACGTCTACGCGGCCCTGTGCCGTGCCGTGACGAGGAGCGGGGGCTCTCCGCCAACAAGCTGCGCGCGACCAAGGCGTGCCACAGCCTCGACGCCGACCCAAACGACGCGATCACGGGCTCCAAGATCTTGGGCGGCTGCTGCGCCTTCTACACCGGCCACGGCTGCAGGAGGGCCGGCTTCCTCTTCACCGCCGAGTTCAGAGCCCGCTCGCGTCTGCGGCCGCACCAGAGCGACGTCATCTCCAGCCTCAAATGGTGGTTGTGGTGGTGGTAGAGGAGAACCGGATGCATCGTGTAGCCCCCTCCCTATTTTTCGAATGTGCGTGTTGCGTTTGCTGGATGTTTCCGGGAGGGAAATATGGCCTCTAGCCACGACAAGACGATACCTACATAATCCATGGGGGCACCGGTGGCTCCACGAGCGGAATAGCCAACTGCTCTCGAATATTGATCGCCGGTTGTGAACACAGTCCATCACTCGCTGCCAACCAACGTGATAGCTGGATCAGATCTCGCACCAGCAGTACCGAGTCCATTTTATCTCCACGAGCGGAGACAGACACCAGTAGCCTCCATGCGAGCCATCGCACAGACCGCGAGACCGCTGAGGAATGGCCGCACCAGGCTGATCACGTGAGCGTATGGCCCCATGGCTTGAAGTGGGGGCGATCGAGAGGCCTCCGATGCAGAATGCACGGCGAGCGTACATACTCTAGATAGATATGTACATAGATACGTACGGCAACAGACGCAGCATGCAGAATCCTGGTGCGAATCCGATGCACAGTCGGTGCCTAACCCACGCAGTCATCGTTGGGCAATGGACAATGGACCGGTGGGCCGGTGAGCCGTGCAGGCTGCGAGCAGGTCACATGCATGTGTACGTACTGTCCAAAAATCAATCGCCCGTTATTCATCGCATCGCTGTCGCGGTGGCCAGATGTGGGGGCCGTGCAGTGCGGCCGGTATTGCAGCCGGGGCATCTTGCAATCGCAACACGCACAAATTGCGGGCAGCCGTTTCGGAGAACTGTCTGTAGATGTGTAGATTGAGCATTGTTGCTAGCGCGTATGAGTGGTGTCACCACCACCACCACCACCACCACCGCAAGCGCAACAATCATCCGCGGCACTGATATCCATTAGCGCGGGCCGTCAAGAGTGCGAAATCGTCGAGTCAGGGAGGCGGCAGTGGAAGAGAGACATCAAGATTCCTCAGACTGCGTGTGATATGCCGCCTCTGCTTTATCACCCGACGGCCATGGATTTGGGAAAACATGTAACCAGAGCACTTGTCCTCAGTTCGTTTGTGCTGGTGTCTTGCACCACCAGCGACACGCAGGGCCGAAATCGGTTGATGTTGACGAGGAGACAATCCTGCAAAGTACAGTAAGCGCGTCCGTGGAGTGACCCTGCTCAAAGGTGTCCAGTAGCGACAGCGAAAGTGCTGCGTTACGGGCGTGAGTGGTTGCCATGAGTGATAACGTTCTCGTGACATGCCGTGCTGCTTCTGCTTAACTATATCGAGCACTTTCGTAGCCCCATCTTTTCGGACTATTGCATGCGTCAGTCCAACGCCAAAACACCAGGCACACTCTACACAAATACACCCCCCCCTTCAGAACAGCCCAAAATTCTTCGGACACAGTTGCTGCTCTGGCAGAAAATGGTGGCCATCCGAGCGCATACGAAAAATCATTGGAAGCAAAGCCGAGGTGCCGCGCAACGAAACAGACGAATGAATTATGGCATGTGCCATGTTGCAGTAGCGTGCGCGCACATCTTCCTGGGTCTCATCCTCTCCCTGATGAATCCTGGCTTGCGGGAAATGGAGGACTCCTCCAGAAAAGAAAAAAATCATTGGTGGATGGGGCAGAACCTCCCAACCTGCCCGCCCTATCGACAGCGATTGTTAGCGGATCCGTATCGCGAACAGAAACGAGTTGGTGCCGACTTGGCGGCAAGATAAACGGCGCGGGGCGAGCGGCAGCAGAGAAAAAAAAACTACGCTTGGGTCAGTCTCTTATGGACTCATGCATCGATCAAAGACACGGCCAAAAAGCGCGGCAACGCCATTTGCCTCTGTGATTGGCCCACACACCCCCGAGCTCGTGATTGCGAAGTGAGCCGCGGGATAATCACGGTCGAGAGACATGCGTAGTCTTCCAGCGCTTGAAACGAAGAGCCCGCTGTCGGTACGTGCGGTGGGCGACAGGGCGTGAGCGGACCGTTTCGTCTTGCGCTTGTTGGACTGGCTGAAGAGAATTGCTCCAAGGCAGGGTTTCCGTGAGCGTCCCCTTCCCTCCCTCCCTCCGCATGAAGCAGCGAAGTCCGCTCTCTGGCGCAAGCCCTTACAGCGGAGTGGGATTAGGCGCGGCAGATTCGAACCGATAATGTTCTCTGTTATACCTTTGCGCGTCAGATTATCTATGCATCGATCGTTCGCGTCGCATCATACGAATTGCTGACAAGTACATATATATATGAAGCAGTCACATGCGGAGCGACGTTCGAAGCTCGGCCCGAAGCAAACTGCACACGAGCGCTGTCTCGGATTGAAACCCGGAGGGTGATGTTGACCGCCAGTCCAGAGCCTCCGCCGCGCGAACGACGTATGTAGCTATCATGGCCGCAAGACCAGCCGCAGTATCAACCGTAAGAAGGTACTTGTATATGTAGACAACTCGGGTAGGCACGCAACTAACTATTGTTGCTTCCAGCGCTGAGATCTTCCCTCCGGCTTCTACATACATACATAGTCGCCGGAGAAATCCCACATGGTTATCGATCGAGTACTGCAATTTCGCTTTTGCCCAGAATGTTGGGTTTCGGGCGCCTCGTCTCCCCCCCTGGCTGTTGGTGGGATTCGCCTCGGAGGAGTCCTCGACTCCGATGAAACGCGGGAACCGCGTCCCTGCCAAGTCAGCTCGCAGCGCCGTCACCGACCGGAGACGGCTGGGCGCGATCCGGTTCGTCAACAGCAGTGGCGGCGGCTGCAGTCCCCGGTCGGCATCGTGAGCCGGGTGAGCCGGGTGAGCTGGGTGAGCCCGTGTGGAGCCCGGAGGTGGGAGGTGTTGTGCGGCAGCCAGGGATCGAAACACTCGCGCGGGAGGCTGGGCAGCTCTCAGCGCCGCACTCTACGATATGCGCATCAGACAACCAACATCGCAGTCCGGACGCCAGACTCATGGGTAACAGCCCCACCGGTCCATCGCGCGATGCGTGGGGAGCCTTATATCCCACTTCCAGCACTTGCCTCTGGGTGTCCCCCCCAACTGCCTTGCTTGTTTTCCCGGTGATCTAGCAGCAGCACAAGTCGTTTTCCTACCGTGCATTTTCCCTCTCTCCTACATACCATTATCCTTAGACGGGTCTGTGACCTCTTTTCGTCGCTTCCTAATCTTGGAATCCGTTTTTGTTACCTCATATTGTTTACTTTCTAAAAAATCACGATCCCGTATAACGGCCTCACCATGACCATCGACACTCCCCTCACCTGTCCGCAGAGTGGACGTACGGGCTTCGGTTCCTGCCCTGTCTCGCATTCCGGCAATTCCCCTCGCACGAGAACGGGGCCAAGAGGATGTGCTTTCTCGGGATTCCAGATGGAGGCGCAGGGCATGCTGTATAACGTTGATCACCTCTCTCCCGTCACCGCGAAAAAAAGAAAGAAACCCACTAAATATTGTCTCCAGGCCCCGCAGGGACCCGATGCTGCCGCGCAGCTCCACACCCAGGAACAGAAGACGATGGTGGAGATGCTGATCCCGTCCGCACCCGCGAAGGAACACGTGAAGGGTCTCAAGAACGCCGACGGCCTTTGCCCGTCGGACCGCGACATCCTGGCCGCTGCCCTGGGGGCACCCGCTCGCCGTGTACTCACGCGAGCAGAGACTCTCGGCCCGAAGACCGGGTACCGCGACGGCTATCTGTCGAGCAAATGGGGCTTCTGCCCGCCGGATCCCAGCGCTTCGCCGATCGCTCTTGCTGCCTGCTCGGGGCGGGTGTGGTCCGACCTGTGCGGACGCATGCCCGGGCTCGTCGGGAGGGGGAAGATCCGAGAGGCTATCCTGGACCTGCCGATGGTGATGGGAACGGAGGACGTTATCCCTAACCCGGCGTTGTGGGCCGCGACGGTCTGTTTGGGTATTCTGGCGTCGGTGTTCCGATACGAGGAGAGAAACGACGGCCATGAAGGGATAGCAACCACCGGCAGTGCCGCGATGGCGTATCAAAGCGCCGTAATGCAGGAGGACGAGTGCGAGGAGGAGCTGAAAGGGATACCGAGGAACATCGCGATTCCCTTTCGGACACTGTGCACGAGGATGGGGCGGCCGTTGCCCCATCTGACACAATACGACGTATCCATCTACAACTACAAGATCAGAGACCACACCAGTGTATATCCTTACGTCGCCCGGGCAGAAAATATGGACTTGAGATGGCCTGTTTTCCAGGATCGGGCGGAGGCCATGTTCTTGCTATGCATGGCGGAAGTGCACGGATGCTTCACTGAAGGAGTGGAGATTGTTACGAGGTGCCAGGAGATGGTAATGGAGAGGTTCGTGGCCCAAAGCCCTTGTTCGATTGCATGCTCTAACGGTGGCGACAGAGACAACGAAAGCCTGTTGGTGGAGTTGGTGAAGCTGAAGGGCATCATCGATCAACTTGGATACGTCTTCCATAAGATTAGTGTTAATCCCGGGAGTGGAGAGCTATACGCCAATCCCGTAGAGTGGGGCCAAAGGTCCGACCCTTCCAACCAACCTATCTACCTCTGTTGATGGCATTCTGACAGTCCGCTGTAGGTACGCAAAGTTCAGCGCGCCCCTATCCAAAAGGGTACCGGCGCTCTCCGGACTCGCTCTTCCTCTCTTCCAGCTGATGGATGCATTCCTCGGACGAAAAAAATACGACACCTTCCTCGGCTTGGAAGCACTGCACCTGAGGGCATGGCTACCTCTCAATCACCGTGCTTTTATTGCTTCTTTCGAGCAGTATTACCAAGTCCCGAAATATGTGGCGTCTACAGGCGACAAGCGTTTGATCGGCGTGATGGACGGCATCGTGGAGTCGTATGCTGGCGAACGCGGTTTCATGGGAACCCATAGATGTATGCATCCATTTGTCCCAGGCGAACGACGGCTGCTAATTCCTGACACAGATAAGGTCTATGGATTTCTCGAAGTGGTAGCTAAGACCGGCAGGACAGAAACAAACGGTAACGCCGGTGGCCAAGATACCGAAGGCCGACCTTGGGAAGAGGTCCACCGTACCCTTTCGGAATCAATGATCGAGCGGCTTGACCCATTCCGCAGTTCCATATCACTGAAGCCCCATGAGATGAGGGGCTGCTTTGAAGAGTGCCGGTTCAGAGCAAGCATCGCCAGCCGCAGTTCTATCGACAGAGATCCGGACCGTTCGACTGGGCAGGTAACGATCGACCTGAGAAATTCCGGCATGACTTTTGGCCCCGGCGACAGACTGGCCATTATGCCGCTAAATCCATGGGGAGAAGTTGCAAAAGTGGCTCAGGTTTTGGGAGCGACAGACCGTCTGGGTGAGATCATCTCACTAGAGATGGCGGATGACTGGAAGCGGTTCTCGAAGCACGTATCGGATGTCACGCGGATTCCAAAGACCGGGGAGTTCACCCTGAGGGACATCTTGCGGCGCGGACATCTGTCTCCATTGACAAAGGAGATAGTGCTGGCTGTGGGTCTCATACTTTCCCTACTAGGTAACTGACGCTGACAAAGAGCTCAGGTACATGTGACGCTCCGCGCCTCCTCCTCCGCGCTATTAGAAATCCTATCCACCGAAGCATGGCCTGTCAGTGGCTCGCTCGGAGATTTGCTCCTCGTTGCACGAGCGGACGTATCATCCACCATCTGGGGCCAGGCTTTCCCCCCCAATCTGGTATGGCTCCCTAAACTGGTTCACGTTGAAGTTCCGAGAACATACAGCATCTCTAGCCATTCACCTGAGCTCCTGCCGAGCTTCATCAACTTAACAGTGTCCCGGGTAGAACACAAGCTGTGCCCCCTACTTGCTTTCGTCGGGAGTCAAGATATAATACGGTCCGGAGTCAGCAGTGGCTTCCTGAATCCGCATCCAAAGGAAGAGGAGGATGAGCTCACCAGGGTCCCGAAGGCCGTCAAGGGCACTGAAGCGGAAACGGTAAGCGCGCCTTCTGACTGGATACGGACATACTAGTTGACAACTTTCAGGTTCTGATAGGGATATCCCGCCCACTGAACTTCCAGCTTCCCATCTCGCCGGCCGCTCCCATCGCCATGTTTGCCGGCGGCTCGGGTATCGCTCCCTTTCGCGGCTTCTGGCAGGCACGATTTGCCAGCGGTGCCGTTGGGAGAAACATCCTCTTCCTCGGTGTCCAATCGCGTAAGAAGTTCGTGTACGAGGAGGAGCTCCGTGAGCATGTGCGATACGACGGACTCGAGCTGCACACGTCATTCTCTCGGGACACCAAAGGTCTTGTCTACGACCCAAGGACACGGGACCTAGTCGAGAGAGAGACCGAGCCACGATACCTGGACGCCGCAATCATCGAGAAAAGAAACCTCATCTGCGATCTTGTCATGTCGACGAAGCAGGGCGGGCTAGGTGGGTACCTATTTATCTGTGGTTCGGTCTCCGTCTACGAAACTGTCATCAGCGGAATCACAAAGGCAATATATCAGACCAGAGTGGTTACGCAAAAGTCGGCCGAGGCACTCCTGGCCACTGCGTTTGCCGAGCGCAGGTTCATGCTGGACATCTTCATGACCCCTAGGGCGATGTCATTCAAGGAGCCTATCATCCCAATTTCCACGCTCTCTCGCTACACAGGACACAGGGAAGGGTCGAAGATGTGGATCGGCGTGCACGGCGCCGTCTACGATGTGACTGAATTTCTTCCAATCCACCCTGGAGGCTCGATGATAGTCGCGGCCAGCGCGGGGCTCGATGCATCCAAAACGTTCGACGACTTGGCCCATACCACCAATCCGGAGGTCACCAGTCTTCTTTCAAAATATTTTGTTGGATACCTCGCCTCAAAACCCAACTTCCACTCGCCAGAACTGGGTGTGCTATACGATGGTTGGCTGGGCTATCTCCGGACGTGTGTGGAGAGCCTGACGACGCTTTCCTTCGAGGTCAAGGCCATCATGGCGGATGCGAACATCTGGTTCTCGGGAGGGATGCTGAACATGGGGGGCGTTCGGAAATTCTACCAGTTCCAGTCCCGGCTGATGCAAGACGGCTTCACTACTTTATTCGGATCGAAGTAAGTTACCTATGCTATTTATAACGTTCCATGCTGACCGACCGCAGGCTGCAAGAGCTTTACGTCAAACTCTCCTTCACGCTGGTCTCTGCATACAGCGCCGACTCGCGTCTGCCCGACGTGATGGGCATCGTCGCCCGCGCCCAGTCGTCGGCAGCATCCACCACCGCCCAACGAGAGATCGCCCAGGTCGGCGAATACGTATGCGACAGCTCCACAGCGCAGTCCTTCGAGCGTGGTATAATCCAGTACGCCCAAGCTGTCACCGAACTCGACGTCCGCTTTCTCGAGCAAGTACGGGAGGAAATCTGTGCCGGTATGGACGGCTTCGATCTGGTCATGTCCATGAAGGGGGCGGTATCCGAGAAGCAACGTCTTTTCAAACTCGCCGCTTTTCTGGTCTCCCTCCTCGAACGGATTGCAGAGCGTCTGGATACATACTTCGTCGAGCTCTCCGCCCAGTCACTGTACCATCCCGAGCTCGAAGACAACCCTGCTCGCGCCCGGTGGCGTCTGGTTCGCCGGAGGATAAACGATGGAAGTTTCTTCTTGTACACGCAGGACCTGACACTCGACTCCGATCACTTCGACGCCTTCGCCACCGAGCCGCCCCCGACCCAGAAGCCCTCGCGCGGGAGACAAAGAGAGAGTGTTTCTTTCGACCGAGTGATCTCGCAAGCCAACTTCATGGTTCAACAAAACGCACACCCACCTTCGCCCCAATTCCTCTCCCCATCCGAGCCAAGGAGGCTAGCAGACTCTCATACCCTCCGCGCCTCCGATAGCGGGCGTGGCCCCAGCAGTTACGAGAAGCACCTGGATCGCAAAGCGGCGAACCGGGTGAGCACCTTCCTCTCCGGCAACCTCAAGGCGATCCGACGGCTCAGCCGGGTGGATCTCACCGGCCTCGAGCACGCAATTGGCCGTCCCAGCGAACGGAACCAAGAACGGCAGCGGTCCCGGAGCAGAGCTCCCACGCCGCCCGTGCAGGTCGGGCGCATGCTGCACTTGCGCGATGAGGACCGTGGCCGACGCTCCCACTCTCGCGAACGGAGGGTGGATGACCTGTCGCGGAGCGCCAGCAGCGCGTCGTCCGGCTCGAGCCCCAGAACGTCAGCGCTGCCTGGGAGTCCAAGGGACTCGCTCAAGGGACCGCAAAGAAGGGTTGGCACCGGTGGATCCACCAGGAGGATGGATTCCGTCAGTGTCTCGGGGAGAAGCGACGGCGCCAAGAGCGTCGCCAGGGCTCTGGAGGGACTCAGGGTCAGAGGATAGCTATCTAGATGTTTATTTTGCTCCAGGGAATAGATTGTTTTGCTTCATCATCCAGGATTCCCCATTTGTGATCCTTCGTTCGAACCGACGGACTTTGAGTGATTGTGATGAAGCTTCGTTCGAAGTTTCGCTGTAACTATAGTGTGACTAACTAGTTACAGCGAGTGAAAGTCATTGAGGGCTGTACTTTGGGCTCAGTGCGAGGAAATATGGCGTTCGTATGCTATCAACTGCTATTGACGTTGTATGATCGCACGGCAGAAACTAGAAGCAAAAAAATAAAGCCAAATTCCGCATCTAAGTGGCCCACGCAAATCTACATAATCGAATAGCTAGCACGAAGCTTGGCCCGGTCCAGACGCCGGCCCAGAAGAGCGCGTTCCCCAGTGTCTTGCGATACCTCATCAGGGGCGTCCGGCTGAGGCTCACGAGCGGCAGTTGACAGACACGCAGCCTGCCCGAAGATGCACCACATGGCGGGTTCGTGCATCCACCGCCGAGATCAGGAAACATTAATCAGCATCGCCTTCTCGCGCGACACCTGGAAGGTCGAGATGCAGCTGCTGCGGTAGGCGTGGCGGAGGAGGAAGTTGTGGACCGGTTCGTTCCAGTCCCGTCATGCGTTTCTGCGCGCGCCGGGGGGGTGGGGAGGGGAGGAGAAGAGAAAGTTATGGGGAGGAGGGCGAGATGGTATGCGGAATCGATGGACACATGCCACCAGTCGTAAGAGAAACCGCAATCGACAAAACGCGTGAGCCCACCGCGGAGGCTGAGGATGACCTCCCAGATAACATACCAGACGCAAGGTTCTGCCCCCGATCCTGATTCTGAACGGCGCCACACCCAACCTAACCACCCCAATCCTGTTAGTTAATGGCCAGCCAACGCCACCCCCGCACAATAAGGGGGCCAGCCCACCACATGAGCTTTCGGAGTTCACAGAATCGAAAAGCGTGAAAAAATTCGGTGAAAGCGGTCCCCAAACCTCCTCTGTCTCCGCCGGCCCACATCATTACCGTCCTTCCCTCCCAAGACCCTCTCCCTCGCGCCCGCCCACAAGGAGGCCACCGCACTTCCTTGTCCACTTTCGGCGCGCGCGCGCGTACCGATGATCAGTATCGCCCCTTCACCACGGACGAGACGAGCAGCCCCATCAGCAGCACTCCCCGCCGCAGATCGCCAAGCACACATGCATCTTCGACAGCGGCCCGGGGCTAGCGGGGTTCCGGGGGGTGCGGGTAATCCACCGAATTCGCGATCCGACTCCGGCAGGGAATCCGTGGGGTATCTCGATTGCAGATGGCAGCGTTGAAGATTCTTTTTTATGGACCGGAATAGTGAGGGATGATCGAGACGGCCAACGGAATTGGCGTCCAATAGCAGCGAGGGCGGCGATGTTCCTGAGGGAACCAGTCAAAGGCCCGAGGCTGTGCTTGATCTGGATCCTCCATGTCGCCGCCTTCGCGAGCTGGCAAATGCCAAAGGGCCTCGCTAGATAGGCTGCTATTGTCGGACCAAGAATGACCTGGTTCCTCCAATGGTACAAGCACGTACACCGTACACGGCGGGACCGAATTTCAACGGCTTGGTCGGAAGTGAAGGCCAAGCTGAAAAGTCTTGAGGTTGCTGAGTTCAAAGTTTGCTAAATGTATATAGTCCGATCAGGATCCGCGGTCCATTCCGAGAGCAGTCACCTTCACCTCTTGCGCCCGGTCTGCTTCCTTGCATATTGCCTGTACAGTACGCAAAGAAGGGTATGTAGAATGGGTATCTGTCAGCAGCGGAGGCGTATTGACCCGAATCCGATCCAGATGCCCCACCGGTATCAATACGACACCTGCATGTTACATACTACCACCGCACATCTCGATCGTAAGATGCCCCGCAACGAACGCTAGCCGCCGATAAACACCGAACGTTCCGGGCCAATCGTCGACACGATTTCCATAGTTACAGAGCCCAGGCTTTCGCAAAGAATGGAAAACAGAGCGGGCAAAAAAAAAAGATACCCCATCAGGAAACACGGCGGCTTTTTGCTCCGGTAGCCTTTCTTCCTTCCGCCTCCCTCTCGCTCGCTTTCCTGCACGACGGCGTCACTGGACAGGCCCCGCACTAGTTGCGATGTGAGGATATCTCCGTCTCCCGACTTCGGGGGTGCGGAACATGCGGGGTGCGGATTACACGAAAGAGGCAGGAAATTTGGTCTTTTGTCAGCACGTGCTATGCATGATTTGCGAGCCGAGGTCACTGCTTCAAGTTGGACGTCAATGGTCGTACCCTACATGCATTGATTCCGAGCAATAGGATTCAACGTTTCATTCATAAGTCACTCTACCCATAATATCCCTCATCTCCATCCCTCCATTGCTGCCGCACTCCTACCCTGCTCTAAAGCCCCAGCCAGCCCGGCCGTCGCATCCCTATCTATTCATCTAGATGGAACTGGAACCACTCGATTGCCATGGCGAACGCCTGTTCCTTCGCTCTCTTCATCCAGCGCTTAGACATATCACCTCTGACGGCGAAGCCATGCTCAACCCCACCGTAAAGGTTGATCTGGTATGTGGCGCCTATCTTCTTCAGTTCTACCTCGAACTCGTGGCGCTGCTCGGTCGTGAATATGTTATCGGTTTCTAGATTCTATGAGCCCTGATTGCAGTGCGGGCGACGGGGACAAGGGTATATATATACCAGCAGCAGCGATAGCCAGAGGCGCCTTGATGTTCGCCAACTCCTCGAGCTCGACCAAACTCGGGTGGGCGACAAATCCGACATCGATATCCTTCGCCAGGAGTCTAGTGACGTACTTAGCTCCAAAACAGTATCCAACAGCGACGATTTTGTCTGGCTTCAGCTCGGTCTTGATGCCGCCGAGGACGTCGAGGACGACGGGTTCGACCTGTGACAGCTGGTGGTTCTGGAGCCACTGTTGCAGCGTGAGGGCCGGAGGGCGCACGGAGGCGTCCATCGGCCACGGATCGCCCCGGAAGAGATCCGGCATCACGACGTGGTAGCCGTGTGCCGCGAAGCAGTCCGCTAGCAGTTGGGCGTTGATGAATGTGTGTCCGATGATGTCGGTGAGATAGAAGAGGACCTTTGAGGTGGAGCCCGTGGCGGAGGGACTGACGTAGGATTCCACTCGAATGTTTTGTCAGCTGGAATGACGGAGTCGACCCGGGGGGGGATGGGCTTACCGCCGGCAAAGGTCGTGATCTTTCCCTTCGGAGTGCCCTCGTGGAGGTGGCCTTCGCCGCAACATTTCCCAGGCGTGGCGACCATTGTTGTTTGCGCTGTTGCTTTGTTTTGCTCCTTCGACAGGTGATGGTGAGATGAGGACGGGAAGCTTGAGGCAGTGACTTGAGCGGAATAAGCCTTTCTTAAGTACATGTGTTTATGATCTTCCATATCAGCGGCTATCCAGCGGCATCTAGAGTAGACATCCACGGTGTCGGAATATTCACCCCCATTCGCTGGATAATAGATTGGGCTCTCACTCATTCACTCGGGGGTGTGTTGGAGGGGAGATCGTGCTACCCCAATACTTTCCCGTAATATCAGGGTGGAGCAATTCAGGCCCGAAGGAAGGAAAAGTGGAGATATCCACTTATGTAACTATATGGGGCACACCGTATGTGGCACGTATCACGAAGGAACGGATTTCGCGGACTGCCTGCCTTGAAGAGCGTGGAGAGGGTGTGCAGATTGCAACTTTATCACATCCCTCCCCCCCGCCCGACCCGATCACCAACGCAACTAGTTCACTCAATCACGAGCCATACACACGTACGCAAGTTGACCGCAAGGATACTATGCACAGGAGGAAGTTCTCGTCCTCCCTCATGAATCGCCATTCACATCCACATCTCCCCTCCCCGAATAAATAATTAATGAAAAAAAAATGAAAAAAAAACCTGCGCCCTCCAATGTATAAGTATTTGTCAGTCAGTTCCACCATCCACATCCATCATTAGAGAAGCCAAACAAAAAAGAGAGAGGGAGGGAGGGAGAAAAAAGACTCGAGAAAAGAAGAAAATATAAAAAGATTAAAATAAAAAAATAAAAAAATGAAGCAGTTCACCAAACGAATGCCCCCAAATCCTCTCCACACCACCACCGCCACCACCGCCAACCACTGTCTAAAGTAGTAGAAATCGTAAAGAAAAGCTGTACAGAGCAAAGATGAACAGAAAACTTGCAAGGAAACCCCGGAACTAAAAAGTCCAAGTTCTTTTGTAATCCCCATTTGCATGCCATGCCAGTACAGCTGCGAGAAAGGGAAAGCGCAAAAAGGAAGAAACCACCCGCTCGCAAAGTCGATGAATGCCTCGCAAGAAAACAAAGAGGAAAGAAACAACAATAATAATAAAATAAAAAAAAGGACAGACGCTGCTAATGTACAACCCAGAAACCAAACCGACGCCACTGAGAACCAGAGACTACAACCCAGTCCCATTCATCAACATGAAAGTAAAAGAAACAAAACCAAACACCATCCATCAGAAGCCGCGGAACGGGTCGTCCCCGCCGCGCCAAAAGTCTTCTGGCGCCCCATAGAAGCCAGCCCCACGACCCCAGTACGCCTCATGCCTACTCGCCCTCCGGTCTCGTTTTACGTGGTAGTTGTCGGGTCTCGAGCTCATGTCGACATCGTAATCGTCGTACTGAGGGGTTTGCCGGTCGATGAACGCTTCCATCCGTACGGTTCCCACTGGCCCTGTATCCCAACCGCTGCCTCCGCTAGCGTTTCCAACATAGTCTCCACGGCCGAATGATGAACTCGGCGACGGCAATCCGACGCCGCCGACACCGTAGAACGAATCTGGCCGGAACGAATCACCATTGGTTGAGCCAGCATTGCTAGTGCTGTATGATTCCAAACTCTTTTCGTATCCTCCACGGGTTTGTGGGCGGTGGAGATTGCTGTTGCTCCTTCTCCTCCGCGACGTGCCGGGAAACCGAGGAATCGTTGGCGGTTCGGCGGACAGAGTTTCCGTGCTGGCCATCCCAGGGTTCAACAATCCAGACGCTAAGGCTCCGGACCCGTTGGGACTCGGATATCCGTTGCTGGCTACGGGAGAGGCTCTGCCCTTGCCTTTGGCGAGCCGTACAGAATCCCGGGTCGCGCTGAACGCATTCAACCTCGCTGGGGCCGCCGGAGGAACCGGCGGCGGCGCCGGATGGAGGTTCTGACGGCGGTCCACCTGATCATATTCAAATGGCATAGGCGGCGGCAGCGCAAGTAACCCATCATTGGACTCCGCCGAGTGGCTCAGGAAGCTCAAAGCAGTCAACCAAACGTAATGGCGTTCTCTGCTGGGCGCCGTGAATTTTAGTGCCCTCGCCGGGGTCAGAATGAGAATACTCCTATTGAACACTGGCTGTGTGGCCCCCTTTGGCAATGGAGTGTCATCCTTCACATCAAGCACAGATTGAATCAAGACTTTCTTGGTCAGCACCTTATCCATAATACTGGGATATCCGTCCGGACCGCCGAAGGGATGTAAGATTGATCGCTTACGTTTTCTGCCACTTTTGCCTAAAAGTGCGCTGCCGCTTGTGGGTTGTCGACTGGACCACATGACGGCTCGTTCGTACGGAGCCAACCATACCCAGCGTTTGTGTCTTTGGCCTCCTGCGGAATCGTCGCCCTGGGGTGTCGCATCGGAAACTCCAAAGGATCTCCTCCGGCGGACATATTTCCACATCCACTCTCCCACCATGGTCTGGGCAATGGCATCCACCACACTGGTCTGCTGGACGGTTCCCCCGGAAACTTGGCCGGGATTGGAGGTGGTCACGGTAGTACTGGTGTTCAAGGTATTGTTGGTATTGTTGGTGTTGTTGGTATTATGAGTGTTTTGAGTGTTCTGCGTATTATTACTGCCCTGGTGCCTGTGCCTTGACTGTCCAAATCCTCGGCGATCAAACGCTGGCGAGGAAATCTCATCCCTAGGTAGTGGGGGCGGCAACCCTGGGCTTGAGGGTGCATTAGAGGACGTACTCAAGGGCGGAGGTGATCTCGTGCCATCTCGAGAGGAAGGCAAAGCAATAGCTGACCTGATTTTGCGGATTGATTGCGGTCTCGGTGGCTTTGGCCTCGAAGAGCTACCTCGTTTCAACTTGTGAGATCCAGTTGGGCTAGGAGTGGCTCTGTCGCGATCGCTCAGATAACCTGGACGCTTTGAGCTGTGTCTGGCAGGAACCGGGAATGGTGGTCCGATCTTCGTTGCCGTCGTGCCACCGCTTTCAGTAGTGCGGTTACTCGTCAGGCTCGGGCTACGAACTCGAGAGTGTGCAGCAACGCCAGACGCAACCATGGCGCCTCGCCGTACACTAGCCTGCCTTCGTGGTATATCGGCGTCTGCGACTGCCATTGGCATATTGAGCTTGAGTGCTGGCGTGTTCCGCCGTGCGCCCCTCGGCTTCGGTGCTGAAAGTGCCGTCTTGTACTCGCTGCCACTGTCACCCTCTTCTGGGAACCCATCGTCACCGGAAGAGCCCACTTCGTTGTCCTGGGAGAGGTGGATGTTGTTAAAAAGGTTCTTTGAGGCCATCCCCTTCCGGCTCGTCGTTCTGGTAAGATAAACTTCGTCGTCCGTCTTCGGCGAGCTATAAATCGGCATGGTGCCGGCTCCCATATCGTGCGTACCTGGCTCGGCCTCTGAGGGAGCGGGGATTGGTGCAGTGACAGAGCGTCGAACAGTTCTCTTTGAACTCCTCCGCGAGATGGCAACCGGCGACTCCGGTGGTGTCGGTTCCACCTCAACCGGAGCCGGGACGGGCGCCTTCGGCAACAATGCGGAAGGCAACAGATGTGGAGCGAACTTCCGGAGGCGTTCGTCCAATCCGATCTGTTGTGTTTGCATTGATCGTGTTCTCATTCTCTGGGGCCTTGTCTGTGCCGATGCATTCCGCATGGCCGGCTTGGGGAGTGGTGGGGTTGGCTCTGGCGGGCTAACCATGATTGCCGGCACCCGAAGAATCGTGGGCTTGGGCGGCCTGACAGCATCTGTTTGAATACCTGCAGACTGCATTAACAGCTTGGGTTTCTCAAGCAATGGCGTGGCGGGTGGAGATGGCAGTCCGTTGGTTTGCATTTCCGCGGAAACAACGATGGGTTGCGACTCCTCCGTGGTTTGCGATTCCATGGAGATGTAAGCCATCGGTTCCTCCATGGCTTGCACTTCGGCGGAAGCATAAACAATGGGTTCGGGCTTCTCTTCCTCCTCCGTTTGCATTGCTGCGGAGGCAAAAACGACGGATTCCTCGACCGTCTGCACTTCTGCGGAGGCGTAAATAATTGCAGTCTGTGATTCGATGGAAACCATGACCTTTTCCAAGGTTTGCGACTCTGTCGAGACCATGAGATCTGCCGTCTGCGCCTCCGTTGATACCATTGGTTCTTCTGAGGTCTGCGCTTCTGTGGATACCATGGGCTCTTCCAGAGTTTGCGCCTCTGTCGAGATGCATACGGGCGGCGGGGGTACTGTAGGCGCATCCGTGGCCGTAGACACGAATAGTTTAGGGTAAGGATCCTCATACGCATCGGAGGCAGTGGACATGTAGGCGACGGGCTCGGCATCAGTGGCTGTGGAGGTATACTCCTTCGCGGGGGTCTCTGTGATCGTATCCGTAGCAGCGGAAGTGTAGACTCTTGGCTTGAAATATTCGTAAGCGTCTGAAGCAGTGGAGGTATAAACCTTTGTCGTAAAAGCGTCTGAAGCAGTGGAAACGTAAACCTTGGGATGAGGTTCTCCGAATGCGTCCGAGGCAGTGGAGGCATAAACAGGAGGTTCGGGCTCCTTTGGTGCGTCGATCGCCTTAGAGGCATAGACAACAGCTTCAGCATCGGTGGCCGTGGAGATGTACTCAATCGCTTTTGGTGCGTCGGTAGCCGCGGAGACATACACCAAAGGCTCAGGCTCCTTGGGTGCATCGATACCCGTGGAGATGAAAACCACGGATTCTGGCTCCGTGGCCGTCGAGATGTAAGTAAGAAATGTAGGCTCCGTGTATGCGTCTGTCGTCCGTGGCGCAAGATCTTCCTCCTTGACCACCATGGCTATGGCCTCCTCCTTTCCTTCCTTGATTAGGTTGAGTTCCTGATCCACCCACTCCTTCAACTCCTTGATTTCGGCCTCCTCGGCGGATAGCACGCGCTCACGATCCTCCAACTCGATTTCCCGGTCGTCTAATGAAGCGCTGCGATCCTCGTTTATTTCCCTCATAACATCGGCCTCGTGCCGCAACTCCATTTCCCGCGCTTCCAACTCAGCATACATGGACTCGAGCTCCGTCTTCCGCTCTTCAAGCCCAGCTGCCTGCTCATCAAGCTCCGCCGCCCGGACGTCGAGTTCTATCGACCGACTGTCAAGCTCCGACGACTTGTCTTCGAGTTCGGATGACCGCACGTCAAGCTCTACCGCCCGAACATCGAGTTCCGATGATCGTACGTCGAGCTCCAACGAACGCGCTGCAAACTGCTGTTCCTTCTCCTTCTCCGCGGCGTGGAAAACCTTTACCTCCCCCTTAAACTCTTCTACTCGTGCATCGTGTTCCCGGTCCATCTTTATACCCTGGGTATTCAAGAAATCCAACTTCTCTTCAAGGTCGAATGCGCGGTTGTGGGCCGTATCAAGTTCGGAATAGAGGACGTCCATTTCCTCCGTTTTCTGCTGTATCGTGTTGTAAACCCTCTCCAGCTCTACGGCCCTCTCTTCAAGAAGGTCCTCCAACTCTAGAGCTCGCTCTTCGTAGTTGATTTCGGGTTCGCACTGGATACCCATGTCCGCAAGCTCCGGGAGCTCATCGACATCTTCGACCGATTCTGTGTCCGAGACCATATCTTCAGGCTCAGCATCTGTCTGTTCTCGCTCGGTGCCGGTCCCTTCGTCCTCGGATTGGTCGAAGTTCAATTCATCTGCCAAGCTCAGCCCACCACTGTTCCCGTGCAGTGATATACCGAGTCTCTCCGCCTCGTCATCTCCCATCATGAGACTCGACGGGCGGCCGTCGATGCTCAGGGTGGAGGATCTGATACTGCGAGTGTCGGAGCCTCCGTGAAAGTCCCCGTAATCCTCCGACATTACCCTCTGATGCGAAGGATGATGTGCCATTGTTGGGGGAGCCGGCGGAGGAGACATGGCGCTCGCTCTAGCCGCCGCGATCTCGTCCAAGACAGCCTTGAGTCTGCCTTCGGCCACATGAGCCCTTCGCTCGAATCCTCGCTTCGCCTCCTCGAACTTTTCGCTGTCTCGTTCGTGAGTTTTCCGTAGCTGCTCGAGGTCCTCCTCTGCCGCCCGCCGTGCCTTGGCTATCCGCTCCAATTGCTTTTTGAGATCCGCGACTGTCTGGACGGCTTCGTCCCGTTCCTGAGCGACCACCGCCATGGCGTCATCCTTCTCTGCCCTAGCGAGCTGTCGTTTGGCATCCCTTGCCTCCTTCAAGGCGGTTGCCACGGCTTCGTTGGCATTCTCATGTTCTGCGCGCGTTGTATCGAGCTCGCTCTCTAGAGTCTCAACCAGGCCGTTCTTCGACTCGAGCTCTCGACGCAACGACAAGATCTCTGCAACCAGGTTGGCATGTAGGGTCGGGGTGAATCTGCGGGGATCGAGAATAGATATCGTTTCATCAAATGCCCCATCGTGGATCTGGGAGCTCATCCGTCGACGGTCCGGAGGAGGTATGGGGCTGCCGGATATGTTTGGGGATTGCCCACGGCTTGGGTGACGGGAGAGCATAGGCGTTCTGTCGTATGGTGTGCCCCTTGGAGTAGGGAGAGGTGCCTCGGAGGCATAGTCGGTGAATTCGTCGAGGTCTGTCTCCATGATGCCCCTCTGTGGCCGTTGTCCCCAGAGGGTTCCAACGCGATCCCGAAGTATTAGGGTGTACAATTCCGAAGAAAGCAAAACGGGTCGAATTTCGCTCCGTCAGATGGGCCAGGCGTTGGCTTTACACTTGTGGGGGGTGCAGACAACCGTTCCAGCAGCGGAGTGACCAGTGGCCGTGCAACTTCCAGCGGGTCGGCGTATGTATCGGGGCAAGCAATAGGGATTATGTAGTTCTATGTTGGCTCGACCTCTAACCGAGACAGGTCCTGACATCAGCACTGGGACAATCACAGGGACGGAACTCAACGAGGGAAACAGAACAAGGTCAAGGTACGACGGCAGACGGTAGTTCACGAACCTGTCCAAATCAATTGAACGCCAAAGCACTAGACAACACCGGTAGAAAGCTATGCAAAACGGAACGGCAAGCACAAAAGCCAGCTGGCAGCTGCTCGCTACAAAGATCGTTCAAACGAATGCTTCTTAACGGCCGTGCAGCGGTGGGAGTAGTCGATATCTATTTTAGGGGGGAGTGGGAGGGGATTCCGGCTCGAACGCAGCCACCCGTCTCGCAGATGAGTTGCAGAGAGATGTATGGCAGTTGTCGCAGAAAGTTGTGTCGGAAGACGGCAGACGAGAGGGAGTGACAGGTCTCCGTACCTTGGTGCGACGCGGTGCTCTATTGGGGGGGGGTGGTTCTCTAACCCCAGTGGGCGCCCAGGCGCTGGCTGCGAATCCAGCGTTTGTGCAGAGTCTCGTCGAAGTCGCCCGCCCTGTCTATCTGTCCTAGCAGCAGCCGCCAACGACCAAAGACTGTGACTGGCGGGGGAGGGGAGAAGAGGGGATTATAGGACAGGTAACGGTAGTGGTGACATCCAGCAAGAGGCGACGGCGAGACGGGGGAGTAGAGGTGGTGGTTTGGCGGCAGATCGTGGGCTGGCCGGACACGTCGGGGGTGCAATGCAGGTCCGTCTCTACCGAGCTGCAAGAGGATTATCAAAGTAAACAATTGGGCTATCAGAGTAAACAATTGCGTATGTACGACGGGCGTCGCCGCAGAAAGTCGTTAATGGTCGTGGGGGAGTGGGCGTGGAGCCGGGGATGCTGCAGTACGGTATGTAGAGAGGTAGAGTGTATGTATGTAGAGTGCAGTTATGTATGTAGAGTGTAGTTATGTATGTGAGTGCGGGACTGCAGGTATGGATATCTCTCTACGGGAGGGAACGAATGGAAGACCCTGGAGTAGCAATGTCAACACACACACTCACACGTCCCTTCTCTCGTCTTTCCTCCTACATACTCCTTCCTCGCCAGCACCTCTGTCCCCGATCGTGAAACACATTCCACGTTCGATCGGCTCCCTCCCTCCCCTTAACCGATCCGCTGCTCTGGGTGGTGTAGATAATTATATACACATACCTTTTTTCCCCCTCTGCGCCTTCCAACCACCGCTGCACTGCACTGCACTGCACTGTCAAGGTTTCTCCGGCCTGTGGCGAGGGACGTGGGAGGTTGAAGACGGGCGAATGCTCTCGACTGAGAGCAGAAACAACGAACGGAGGAGTCGCGCTGGGCTGCAAGAAAGTCACTGATGGGAGCGCTGCCTACAGACAAGACAACCCGAGACAAGAGGGAAGAATCGAAGGCAACCAGCAGCGGCGGAAAGACGACAGACAGACAGAAGCTTGGGATTGCTTCCACCTTAGCGTCGAGGCGAGGACCGCCCACGGCTCCGCCCAATGCCGTAATTGCTTTTATCTTATTCTTCGTGTCTGGGCGAAGATGGGATCCTGGCCGTCCAATCCGATGGGGCAGCGCTGGAGACTCGATGCATGCCCGATGGCGGATGTGAGGGCGTTGGATGGCGATGGGGAGGGGGAGGATGGCGATGGCGATGGTGGTGCGCTGATGATTATCTACATATGTGCGGTGATGGCGACGATACCGAGACGCAGTCTGCGCTCTCTCAGTGGACGAGATGCAGCGATCCGTCACAGTTCATCCTCTCGTTCTTCGAGCAATTGGATGTCGACGGTCGGGATTCGCCTCGTCCGCCCAGACTTCCCCGTTTCCTGCGAGGCTTGCGACGTGAGTGTTTTCCCCGAACTTTTAAGGAGTCGCGAGTGGGAGAGACGAAACAGGGTCGCAGCGAATGGGAGGGGATGGTTGGGCTGCTTGTTCGGGACTAGCGGGCTTGGAGTCGCTCGCTGCGGTCAAGCGCGGGCCCCAGACGAGTCCGCACAGACCGACGCCCGCCCAATGGGGACAGAGCGCGACAGGGAGGGCGATATTGAAATACTTGGCTGCAGCTCCCCATCACCCACAACTGCGGAAGGGCTGCGGCAGACACGCCACTTCTTGCCATCACGAAATAGATGGTTACATAGCATCCAGAACAGGCAGATGCTGACTAACCACGATTGCTTGCTGGGACCGGGATTCGTACATGCCGGCCTTTCCTTCAAGTCGGGACGGACCGGACGGCGCAGTGTGTACGTATATACAGCTCTTCCATCCTTCGCCGAGCAACACAAAAGGAGGTCGGCTAATACATAGTCAGGAGGTCGGCCCGCAGCAGGACTCCCCGGGAATAGACGACGACTATCTATCCGCACTTTAATCTACATACATGCACTGCGTGGCAGGTGCAAGCAACAGCTCCTTTAAAGCTTTCGCCGCAGAAATGCCTTCTCCCTATACTTTTCCTTTTTCCAGCGCTGTACCCGGCACATGCAGCGCGACCCTGTCTTCGCCCCCACATGCAACTCCAGTCAGACGAGACGACGATACGATTATTCCCCAAGACAAGGGGACGCGGCCTTCCAGAGAGGCACAGAAACACTGCGGACCAGCCTGTGGCCAGCCAGCGGCCAAGGTGGCTGACTCCGCGAGGCCTTGAGCGCTCCGAATGCTATGGCTTGACGAGAACCCAGGCCCCGCCCTGTGCACCGACGGGCCGACGGAATCGACTTCGATGCAGAAGCCGTGCCGTGGTGCTCACGGAACCACGTTTTTCGAAACCCCAAGAAGAGTCTCCGAACCTTCCCATCCTTGCAGGTTGACAACGGGCGGAGCATTTGGTTTTTTCCCTTGATTTCCTATCGAACCAACAGACCAAACCACCCCAGCGAAATTGGACTGTGACGAGCAGTGCGGCGGTCTTCCTACGCACCAGGCTCCTTCATCAGAAATTTGCCGTCCGGTGTCGAACAGAACGACGGATCTCGGTCGAGACACGGCAGGCGTTTCTGGACATTCTTCTACCCTCCCACCCGTTCCCAGTCTCTCTCATCATCGTCGCTTCGGCCTCACTGATTTCTCTGTTTCCCGCACGGGTTCATCTGCACACACGTACTCACAAAAAAACATTCCCTTTCGCCGCACCCTTTTTTGCCCTCGAAGAGCAAGCTCTGACCTTCAAAGCGCGGGCCGCTGGGAATTATTTTGGCAGGGAGCGGAGATTGAGACCCAACCAGCGGCGCTGGCTTGGCCTCAGGCCTGTCCCTGCCGACGAATTCTCGGTTAGGCAGCAAGGATGAGAAGAGTTCTCCTCCTTCTTGCTAGATATCACCCCTCCAACTATGTTTCACAGCCTTCCTTGTCCCTCTCCGACAACAGAAGAGAAGGCAGCCGCATAACCATCGTCTCGCACTCTGCATACCACAAGAACGCGGAATATCCACCGTCCGCGATGGTGTCTTCTTTGGCACAACTAGTAAAAAAGAATTGGACGAGAGACGAGACGTGTGCGAGTGGGCTTTGAACGAGTGCGGTTGCACCGCATTGAGACGATACATACCGGGAATTCTCCCCATGACTGGAAACCACCACCACCCTAGAAGCCAAAACGCTCTGCTGCCATGCTGTGTTCTCTCCTTTTGCCCTGCAGAATGTAGCTGCAGTCTTCATGCAGTTGGAAGCTGGAACCTCTGAATTGAAGCCGAACCCAGGATACCTACGGCACTCGACAGCGAAGGCTTGTTTGTGTCGACACCAACCACGCGTCCACTCATGTGTTAGCTGTACCCAGCCTGCGCAGGTCCTTCCAATTAACCTCCCTTCCCGTTCGGCCGGCCGTTCACGTCTGCGGACCCGCCTCCTTTCCTCTTCCCCACCGGGACCAGAATCGAGTTACATACGTCACACCACAAAGAGAACCTTCCACATGTGTTCGCCTCCCTATGATGGTGCTCTGCTCCTCTACAACGCCCCAATTCGGTCGTTCGGTACTTTCCTCCTACTCCCCCTTCCCAGCACACATCGGATTTTTCCCGTATTCATTATCGAGAGAAAATAAAGTAACTACCTCCTTACAAGTGGAGTAAACACGGCACACTTCCTCTCCTAGCCTTCACACACCTACCAAAAAAGTCCTATTGCCTTTTACAGCCTTCGACTATCGAGGAATAAATACATAGCACTGTATCACGATCACGCAGAACTCCGGTAAAATAGAGTAGCTGGCCGGTCCTGGTCCGCTTCCCGGCCCATGTCCAGCCCACTAACTATCTACATGAATGTATAGATATCTATATATGCACCCACAGCCGCCACTGGGCAGGAGATCGGCTTTCCCTCCTCTCCCCATGCAGGCCGGGTCATGGGTTGATCCATGAGGGATGCAGAAGTGGATACAGAGTGGGAAAGCAACCACCAAATGTACCAGAAGTGAAGCAATAATACGGGCCGACGATGTATACCCGGTGGCATTTTACGGCTGCCGACGCCCTCTACTGTTACCTACTTACCCATCTACCCATCAAAGAAGAACCGCAAACTTTACCCTACGCACGCGCGCAACGGGGGAAAAAAAAAAACCTTCCCGCCTCCTGTTGTGGCGCATAATCCAGTCTATACATCATAAGCTATCTACATCGAAGCCAGGGCCATGAGAAATCCCACAGCCCGATCGCGAAATCGAGATCGACCCCAATTCCCTTACTACATACTCCCATTCCTCCTAAATGTAATGTGAAAAGAAAAGAAAAAACACGGCTTCGATCGGGGGAGTACGATGCGATGCCCATGTGATGTAATCGCAGTAATTGCCACATAGCTACGCGTTGATCAATATACTACTATAATATGCCAGTGTGTACCTTAGGCCTAGAGATAACTACCACACAACATGCTGTACATAGACGGGCCAGGCCAGGCCAGTAACCACGCATGTAGGGAAAGTTGTGTAGAGCAATATCTTTATGTAATTAGTATAGCAGGACACCGTCCCTCGGCACACGCAGCACACGAAATCGCTGACGCGGAATCCTCCCGACCGATGACCGAGCGGACGAAAAGCCTTCGCGTCCCGAGTCATGGACGGTGACCGCGCGCTCCAGCAGTCATGTCCTACATACTTGCCTGCCGTGGTTACTGGAAATAGGGATCGACGTTCCAATCTCCGCGCCTCCCTTCTTCGCGCGCTTGGGGGTCGATCGTGCATTGTAATCACAAACTATCACTTCTGCGGGCACAACCCAGACAACCGAGAATAAAGTATGTATATATGTATGTAAATAGGACACATCTAACAGAATGCCTTATGTTTAGACCGTAACTCGTTAGCCTGTTGTCTGCCAATGAAACCCGAAACTAGTACGCATGGTAGCGACAGAAGCAGAAAGTAAGCGTACATGCATGCAGGAATTGAGAATATATAGAAACGAAATGAAAAGAAAAAAAATGAAAAGAAAAAAGAAAAAAGAAAATGGCACAAAATTCATGCACAATATCAAGCACCTCGTGTCATTCCATCCCATCCCCCATTCCATAACGCCCATTGCGCCAAATCCTCTAGAACAGCCGCTTAACAAGCACCCGCACACACCCATGCAACCCCTCCCTTGACCAGTCCATCACAATCCACCAACCAGATTTACCTGGTCATCGAGATCGTCAGCATCGTCGGAAAAGCTATTCCAGTTATCCGGGCGACCCTTATCGTGGCTCACTGGTGCCGGAGATCCGAGTAGGGGCGAAGACACCTGAACACCAAAGTCCCTAACTTCCGGCGTCACACTCCTCTTCACCCTGTGGCGCAATTCTTCCTCGTGATCCACCTTCACGCGAGGCGGCCCTGGGCGCATAAGAACACGGCCGAAGTGGCCGAGAAGGGTGTCGACCAGCCACGGATTTCGAAGGGCGTCCCCAACTGTCGATCGCCGCTTCCAGTCCACCTCGACCATTCCCATGATCCAGGTCGTCAATCCCACATCTTGGGTGCGGGCGAGATATTCACCGAGAACACCGGCCTGGTCGCCTAAGCGGACCTTTCCCTTTCCTTTCTCCCAACCCCAACGGGTGCTGAGGCTGGTGTAGTCTGGCAACCAGTATCTGCCGCCCTCGCAAGACTTTACGGAGCCGAAGATGTCAATGAGCCGGCGAACAGCCGCGTCGCGTCCCTCCAGCGGAGCCCGCATTATCTCGCCGCCTTCGATGCCGCCGGGAATGAAGACGTCACTCCCGAAGAGGAGTTGTAGCGCAATGATACCCACGCTCCAGATATCGATGTGCTTTCCGACTGGTCCGCTACCAAGGAGAATTTCTGGCGCACGGTAGCATGGAGTTTGCACGCCGTAATCTTCCTCGTATCCGGCCCACCCTTCTTTCCTGACGGCATTGGAAAAGTCAATCAACTTAACACCCATACCCGAGTCCATAGTAGAGAGCATGTTAGAAGGGGTCAGATCAGCGTGGATGACATCCGACTCATGTACTTCGGCCAATGCAGAGAGAAGCTGGACCATGATCTTCGCGAGTGCCCTGTGCCGGCGGGGGCAAGCAATCGGCGCATGATTTTCGTCGCAGGCGCACTTCGGCAGTTCGATCGGGGTGTCACTACGCAGTTGCTCCATGACGATGTAGAAAGCATCCGTTGCATCCTCTTCCGCCCAAAAGCAATCTGTCGCATTGACGATTCGCGAGGAGAATTTGAAGTCGCTGACGATGTGCCACTCGGCGGTTCCGATCTCCGACCACTGTGGGAAGAACCGTTTGATGGCGACCCATTTCTTCTCAACCATGTCAAAGGCTTTGTAGCAAGTCGCGAAATTCCCACCTCCGTTGACACCATAGATTCTGTACCTGTCAAGGAGAACTTTGCCAACGAGATCATCACTGGGCGCATCCTCGGCGGCGGGCTCGGCTGGAGTAGTGTGTGGCAGCGGTAACGAGGCTCGAGGCTCCGATCCGGCCGAACCAGAACGGTGGTGCCCCGGCGGGGAAGGCGAAGTCGGCAACTTCTGTACCGAGGAGCACGAAGATAGAATAGATTCGTCTTTCGGCTTCTGCGGCTGCAAGGTTCGACGATTGTGCTCATGGCCATTGGTGGTCCGGGCCTGTGCGCCATTTTGTGCTATTCTCTACATCAGCCAACACACTCCCATCATTCACATAATATCACTTACTTCCAGGATTCTCTCTCTTCCTCTTCTTCTTTCCGGAATCTGAAGCGGCACTAGCATCGCCAGAACCGCCAGCATTACAAGCATCAACGCCAGATGTGTTGTTTCTCTCTTCGGGACTCTTCGACCTGACGGGTGTGGCGTATGGGTCCATGACCGGTTGGTTGTGAGCGGGTGAATTACTTCCAGATGCAACTACGCCAGTAGCCTTCCCATCCGACTCCCGCCGGGGTCGCTTTGTGGCCTTTGTCGGTTGACGTCCCATGTGCTTCCATCCGTAGTCGTAGTCGTCCACGATATCAACCAACAGCGGAGGTGCAATAGTCTTTCCGTTCTGGGGTCGCGTGGAGCCGCGCTTCGACTGCGCAGTCCCGTTTGGCGGCGCAATATTGGACAGGGCAGTGGTAGGAGGATGCGACATGGAAGGACGAGGGAGTCGCGGCGCCGTGCGAACACTAGTAGGCGACTCTTCGGCCTCGATCTTGACAACAGGAGTGGCCTGCTTTTTTGACGCCCGCGACAGAGGCAGTGCAGAAGCCGAGAGCGACTGTGAGCCACCATTGGAAGATTGGGGGGGTTGTTTGGTTTCCGTCATTGTGTGTTTTATGTGCGGCCGGTGTGGATGTTTGTTAAAGTATGTGGAGCGGTTAGGCGTGCGTAAGTGAGTCGCGTTGGATGGTCGTGTCGTCGTTTACTAGTGTGGTGGAGGAGGAGTGTAGGTTAGAGGAGGAGAAGGAGGAGGAAGAGGAGAAGGAGGAGGATCGCGGGGTTGTCAAGCTCTCTCGATTGGGAGACGCGCATGGTACGCGTCGTGATTTCGCGTTGTGAATAGATAAGTACATTGCACCATCGCTGGGGAAAGCTTGGCAGCCTCGACCCCACCACAACATATGTACATACTAAAGTACTAGGCCAAAAGTTTCCGTACACCCAGGTACAACTGCCCATGATGCCCTCACTCAACCTTCTCGATCCCCACAACCACAATTTAGAAAGTCTCAGTAGTTGGCATACATCATGAAT
>Ga0307508_10000186_pt1 | contig 75113 bp, 75 predicted proteins | sample 9_EM_MG_FD_203089 | JGI IMG/M metagenome (GOLD analysis project Ga0307508, IMG submission 203089) | Populus trichocarpa ectomycorrhiza microbial communities from riparian zone in the Pacific Northwest, United States - 9_EM | ecosystem: Host-associated > Plants > Roots > Unclassified | place... | reverse complement strand
TCATTTTCTGTTTTTTGCCCCCCCCCCCCCCCCCCCCCCCCCCCCCCCCCCCCCCCTGTCCTCATCCTTCATCCCTCGCTCTTCTTCATCCCGCCTCCCTCCTCCCTCCTCCCTCTTCCCTCCTCCTGCTACACACCATGCCGCCCCCGCCGCCCTTCCTTCCCACTTACTACGGCATGTATGCGGGGCCGTCCGCGATTGCGTCGGCGCCCGACCACCGCACGTCCCAGCACTCGCGGCTGGCGTGCTACAGCCACGGCTGCCGCCTGCCGAACGGCGGACAGTTCTACCGCGCCTTCACTCCCGCCGAGTGTCCGCAGAAGTGCGACCAGTGCGCCGTGTGCGAGCTGTGGGCTGCTGCGGACCTCGCGACGACGACGACGACGATGGGTGGACCCAGCACCGACGCATCTCACCAGCCCACCCTGCACAACGAACTCCGTAGTCCGCGACAGCCCGGCGCCGGCGGAACGAAGCGCGAGGTCGTCAAGGCGGAGACGATGGCACGGCCGACGACGCCAACGGTCGGCATCCCGAACCGCGCGCAGCTGCCCGACGGCACCACGCGGCAGCTCATGATCACGCTCAAGGCCAAGTTCAAGCCCAACGCCAGCCCGAAGCCCCAGCCCGAGGCTAGCCCGAAGCCCAAGCTCAAGCCCAAGCCCACGGCCAAGGCCAAACCCAAGGCCAAACCCAAGGCCAAACCCAAGGCCAAACCCAAGGCCAAGCCCAGGGCCAGGGCCGTCAAAGGCGCAAAAGCGGCCCCGGAGAAGGCTGAGCACGGCTATGCTTACCTCGTCGACTACTGGGACCCTGAGCTCTTCGGCACCGAACTCTCGGACACCATCGAACAGCAGTGGCTCTCGGCCTTCGACGGCCTCGGCGACGACACTCAGCTGCATCTACTTTTCGTCCCGCGGCTGGGGATGGGGCAGGCCTCAAATTCCGACGAGCACATGGCGGATTGACGGGCGCTGGTTCCCGGCTTGCTTGTTCTGTGGCGTTCGCTGATGGCCGGGCGCTGCGTACGTCGGTGTCTAGTATTTTCTTTTGTTTCGTCGATGGTCTGGCTCCGGTGCGGAGGATTGGTCGTGGTTGGCCGTGTATTGATGGAAGCTGTGCGCTTTGCCGTACAGTGGCAAAAATGGTGTGATGTACATACTGTTGGTAATGCGTTCGCCAGAGGAGTCGATCGGATAGGCAGAGGTGTTGACCTCCGGCTGCCTATCGCCGCTACGTCCTCCCTTTTTGGTTTATTGTTTATTCATTAATCGCATGCGACCCATCTAGATCATAGCGACGTGCTCCAGCCTTCCTCCCAGCATCCTGTCGCACCGACTTGTCGAGTGACATCCCGTGCCAGATGCGCGGGGCGACCAAGCGTCGACTGGCGGAGCATATGCTGCACCCACGCCATTCAATGGCCTCCGCGAGACGCACTCTTCTATTCGAGATGACCGCGTACGGTGCTGCGATCGAGTTGAAAGCGTGCGGCCGAGGGCAGGGCCGCTACTCACACGGGGAGTTCGCATTGAAGGGCCCATCCTCTCCCTCTCCCTCCCTCCAACTCCGTTATAACCCCCTCCCCCCTCCCCCCTTCCCTCCAGCCATCCCCCTCCACTTCCCCAAACCACCCAACCAACCAACCAAACTCCAAACCAGCCAGAGCGAAGAACGAGCGACCATGCCGGAACAAACAACGACGACGATGACGACGACGACGACGATGGAGGAGTGCGCGCTCTGCTGCGAGCCGATGCCGACGGCGGGACTGACGCTGCATCCGTGCGGCCACGCCGGCGTCGTGCACGACGGGTGCTGGACGCGCTACGAACTGGCCGTGCCCGCGCCCGCGCAGTGTCCCGTCTGCGCGCGGCCCGTCGAGTGGATTGCGGCGCCGACCATCCGCGGCGTGGACGAGGCGGGGCCGTGGTAGTAGCCGCGCGTGGATGCCTACTTGCGATGGAATACAATCGATTGCTGCCTCGTTTTCGTTTCCTTCTTTTTGGGGGCTGTCAATTGTCGCGTATAACTAGTGCTGGCTCACGGGTCCCTTCTGTATCGCTGTCGCTCATAGCCCTTGCCGGCTCGTGAGTCCTTTGTGTACCTCTTTCGCCCATAACTAGCGGTGATCGAGATCTCCGCTGGGGTGATGTCGCGTGAAACCAGACCCCGTGAGGATGGGTGCCCGACCACCTGACGATACCAGCCGTGGTGCGGAGGCGGAGAGGGTGTTCAGCGCTGCAGAGATCACGTTGCGTCGCGTGGGCGACGATGCTATCGAGGCCGTCGAATGTCTCGAGAGTTGGCGGAGACATGGCTTATGGCGGCTACAAGGGAGCACATCAAGGGTATGCGAGGAGGATCCCATGGGGCGGTTATTCTACAATAGCCGCGCTTTTCTGGGCTCCCCAGCCGCGATCTTCCATATATCAACAACACTACCGATTCCGACCGCCTTCCGGTGGAGGCGCCTCAGTATGCGATCGTGCCCCCGCTACTACTAGAGGGAGGATGCAGTTGGAAGTGTGTTGAGATGCTGACGGCGTCTGGTGACGACGACTGGACTAGGCCGAACCTTGTGGCGATTGAGTTCTGGAGTTTATGTGGATTGCGTGTGCGAAAAAGAGTACTATTGGTTGGATCGACTGCGTATGCGGAAGGTGTATTGCGACTGTGTGTGTCCATTAGCTTTGAGTTTGGTCGGCCAGCGTGGACTCGCACAGGCGCGGTCCCGGCGAATTGGACATGTAAAACAGGTGTGGCTGGTGGCCGGAAACAACCAAGAAGCATCTTCCGCTGTTCGGATCGTTCTTCAGGTGTTTAGTGTGCTGGAACCGAGTGCTGACACTGCACGCAACGAAGTGTACGCAGATTAAGGGCCTGTTCTTTCCGGCGTATTGTTTTTTCTACCACTCAAATCTGACATACATACCGTATATCATACTGTCGGTAAGCGTTCGGTTCAGCACGTATTTCAAAGATAGATACGAGAAACTAGGCTGAGCCACATACTCCTATGTTCAGTCTTTCACCGAGCCACAAAAAGTAGTGGGATCTCTATTATCGAGGTTTTGCTCGGCCGAGCGTGCACAAAAGGATGCTCTTGGCAGTCCAGAAGTGCTGGGGTCTATCAAGACCTCCGAATCGACCATCGCCATGAGAACCGTCGTCGGACGGGCTTTTCGGAACAGTAAGAATTTGGAATTCATATATAGTATAGTGAATGCACTAGAGTCGGAGGGTAGGAGAGATAGAATGAAGTCGGTTTTTCTTGTGAACATTTTCAGTTGAAACAGACGATGGCAGTTAGCACCCGCGGTGTAGTTGCTGTCAGCCAATCACAGGTGGTTTATTTAGAGTACATGCTCCACGCAAGATGTTGTGCGGAGCATTAATCCCTGCATAAACCCCCTGTCTAGCGCCGTTGCTGTGGTGAATTGCAAAACCTCCATATTGTGACTCCAGAATTTTTTCATCACAATGCTTGACAATTCATTTCTGCTGCTCGTGGAAACACTACTCAACATCGCTGTACTTTTTGCCCAACGCGAAGCCTCTCTTTGGCATGACAGGATTCCATCCCATTCGTCACTTTTGGCGGCCAGTATGTTGAAGAACATCTATCTTCTAGAGAACATGGAAAAAATAGACACCCTCCTACTCCGAATTAACACTATCCTTACCCAATTGAAAGTCCGCCCAGGGAGCCGCCCGCTGAGAATTGTGGTTAGATATGTGGATGAAAGTACCCGCTCCATGATGGCTGTCTTCATCAGTAATTGGTCGTCTGCGCTCGCTCCCCTTCAACCACTCTTACCGGCTGGAACTTCTAGTAGATGGTAGGGGCAGTAGGTGTGGCGTCGCGATGACTAGTAGTTCAGAGGCTCGGGCTGAAATATATGCGCAGGAGAGCGTATGTTGTGAAATAGGTACGCTTGGCATATACGCTGCGGGAATGTACATATCAGGACAACTTGGGCGGGCAAGCGAGGGATTCAAAACACACTCACCCGCCGAGCTTTACTCCACACCACCACAATAGAAAGAATAATTTTGAATCTGTAGAACAACAGATTGGTATCTGTAGAAAGGTTGTACGGATTAAGATTAGAAATATATGTGGTTGGTGGAGTGAAGTAAGAGGTTGAAAGTTGAGTGGTTTGTATGGCAGCATGCAGAGATTGTTTTGCCACTAACCTAACCGGAAGACGAGTGATACTGCATGACACTGATCGCACGCACGGTGCATACTGACAGCCTAAAGGGCTGTACACAAGTACGGGGGCAGATAGGCGAACACGAAGAAACAACAATCAAATCTACTGGACAAGAACTGGTCGAGTTGGCGCTTCTTTGGCGGGGTCACACTTTTGCACTCGGTTTCTTGGCAGGACCTTTCAATTTGTATTGACCAAGACGCTAGCCCGTCTAAGACTCGAAAAGAACCGGCCCGTCCATGCCAAGGCGCTAGCTAGCCGCACTTTCACGTGATCGTGATGTCATCATGTATTCCACACTCGCACCAGCTCCAATCCTCGCATCTTTTTTTATTTTTATGTTGCCGTTATCGCGTGCGGCCTATCTATATACATAGATCATGGCGATGTACACTCTGTGTACTAGTTCCCATCCACTGTTTGACCCCGTCCCCAATCAGCAGGTGGCTCGTTGCAGCTCCCCTTTGCTCTCCACCTAGGCTTGTCCCGAAGATAGTGTCCAAGGAACAACAACGGGAAGGAGAAGGAGACGAAAAAGAATGCGACTTCTCTCCCGCGGGGACCGTAAAAGAGGGGCGTCGAAGAACTGTAGTCAGCCCTCACCCTCCTCGGCCTCCCGCCTCCTCTCTTTCTCCTTCTCCTCGCATCTTATTTTATCTATTCATATTACTCGCATACGACCTATGCTAGATGGTGGCGAGAACAAACTGTCTGCCGTCCGCCCCGACTTCGATCAGGCTGCAGACGGCCCGTGGGCCGTTGCAAGCTCCCATTTCTGCCCTCCGCCCAGGCCTGTCCCAAAAGTGATAGGACGCACTAAGGAAACAAAGGAAATGGCAATGGAAAAGACAAAGAAAAGACAAAAAAGCAACCCGCCCCCGGACTCCCTACTCCTCTCCTGCAGAAGCTATGAACGAGGGTGTGCGGAGGAACAGAGGTTGTTCCTCACCCTCCCGCGCCAAGCTCTTCTTCCTTTTCTCTCCGCTCTCACACTCTGCGTGTCTTCCCTAGCCGGGGCTGGGACCGCCTCCCCACATCCGTGGTGGAGAGGAAGTCCAGTACCGCCTGACTGCACCCAGGAGGTCCCGTATTTTTAACCGGTCCTTCCACCTCCCAGTCTCTTCCCAAACGTTCGCCCATAGTGTTTTCTGCCGAATCTCCCGGCGGGGGCAGTTTTTGAAGACGTGCTCCCGCGTCTGGTTTTTGTACGGACACCGCCAGCACTTAGCTGTGGGCTGGTTCCCCATCGACTCCAGGCACTGGCCAGTGGGCAGTGGCGCGTCTTCAACCGTTCTCCTCGCATCGCCGGCTCGATCGTGGGATTGGACGATGGCGTTCGAGTGACGGCCTGTGCGCGGCTGGAACGCCAGCACTGCACCGCGGAATGCGCTGGGAGCGAGTACGAGAATGCTGATGTGCCCCTCCGACCGCGGGCCCCGCCCCTCCCGCATGTGTCAGGCGCCCCGATGGACAAGCGTGCGAGGAATGAACGAAGGTGGCGGCGCGGTCGAGTCGGGTGAACGGAAAGAGGGGATATCAAGCTTCGAACATCGCGAGATGGCCTCGGACAGACGGGGTCGAGGGAGAGCGGAGGAAGGAGGTTTGTACATAAAGGTGGCCGAGCCGGCCCCCCTCGTGCTGCTCGACATCGGCAACCACTCTCTTTGCCAGACGCTCCACTCATCCAGCCCTCCTCGACGGTATCCAGCCTCTGCAATCTCACACATCCATATATTCCCTCCCTCGCCTCCCACATACACACGGCCAGCCCACACGGACGACGGACGACGATGCGGGCACCGCGCTTTCTGCGACTGCTGCTGCTGATGCTGACGGCGGCTCTGTTGCTCGTCGGTGTGCGCGGGGAAGCGAGGTGCGAGTTCAGCTGTGCCAACGTCAACGACCGTGTCAAGTGCGCCGAGATGGGCCGCGACATGATGCTGGAGTCGCTCAACTGTCGGCTCTTCCCCGACAGCACGTTCCTGTACCCCGGCGGCCGCCTCAAGGTCCTGGTCGCCGGCACGCGCTGCAGCGCCAGGCTGCGCACGCCCTTGCGCCAGATGTACATCCACTGCCAGGAGCTCAAGAGCCGCCTCGACGATGTCATCCGCCAGTGCGTGCACACCGGCGGCGGCGGCGGATGGGACACCTCCAGGTCCGGCTGGGCCTGGGGCGTGTCCGCCTGCTAGAACGGAGAGGGCGGGGGAGGCCGGACGGCGGAGGCGGGCGGATCGGGATCTGGGCAGATTTGTGTTTTCTCCTTCTCTCTCTGGCTCCGCTTTCCTATCGCATCCATCCTGTCTCTTCTGGCATGTCCCCCTCCGTAGACAGTTGCCTGTATGTGAGCGGTGGTGGTGTCGGAATGCAGCATTTAGTACCGGAATGCAGTCGCGCTCCTCGCATGAAGACCGTGTGACCTCGCGAGCTGTTGCCTGGGGAGCGAGCCTCATGCGTGTGCAATCGCCGGAGGTGCTTATGGCGTGACTGCCATGGCAGCGCTGCTCGGTAACGTGTGGTACGGTCTGGCATGAGGTGGCCGGCGACCCCTCCTCCGTGCGAGTCGGTTCGCCCTGCCCAGCGACACAGGGCCGAGCAGTGTCTGTACCCTCGCGCCTCGCAGCTCTCTGCGCCGGCCCTGACCGACCGTAACTACACACGACTTTCTGTCCTGCCGTATGCTGGCTGCAGCATGCACGCCGCCGCACCGGACAGCGGCAGCGGCGCTACCCGCCGGCGGTTGCTATGTGCGGGCAGCTGGTTGGTCCTCCCCGTGGGGGATGCGGCTGGTCTTCGCCGGACGTCGGATGCTGTCGTTTTCACGGCGCCTCGGCGGTCGCTGTTCTCGCCCTCGTCCGTTTTCGGTCCACCCACTGCGCTAGATTCTGGCCAGTGTCGCGGCCGCTTTCGAGATGGATCCTATCTCCGCTATCGACAATGGCGTGTAGATAGAGACCATGGTAAAAAAAAGGGGGCTAGTCGCAGGGTCTCGAGTGACCGCCAGTGCCGGCGAGTGCTTTGTTGGGCCCGCCCCGCCTCGGCTCAGCTCAGCTTTTTTTGTTGTTTATTCATACTCGCATGCGACCTCTATAGATCATGGTGGCGTACATTTTGTCCGGTTCTCCTGTCCGCAGTCCGCGCAGTGGCGGCGCGTTGCAAGCTCCCTTTTGCCCCCCACCCAGGCCTGTCCCAAGAAGATGTGGTTCGCACCAAGGAGATTACAAAAGAGAGAAGAGTGAGCGTGAAGGACAAAGGGAAGAGCAAAGGAAAGAAGCACACCGCCCCACACCTACCCCGTTCCTGCGGACACCATAAAGCCAGGTGTGGGCAGGAACAGTGGAGTCCCCAGAACCCGCCCCCTCCGCTCCCGCTCCCTGCTCGTTCCGCCACTCCCGCACCTCCAGCTCAGACACCGCACTCATGGCGTCATCCTCCTCGGCTGGCACCCACATTCCCACATCTGTGGTGGAGAGGAAGTCCAGTACCGCCCGCCCACACCTCTCGTCCGCTAGGAGGTCCCGGATCTTCCACCTGCTCTTCCACCTCCCCGTCTCCTTCCTCACCTCCGCCCACAGGATCTTCTGCTGGGCCTTCCACTCCGGGCACTCCTTGAAGAGGTGCTCCCGAGTCTGGTGTGGGTACTGGCACCACCAGCATTGCGGGGTGGCCCGCTTTTTCGTCCAGTTGAGATACTGCCCCGTCAAGCAGTGTCCTGTCTTGATCTGGTAGAACCGTGAGGCGATCCTCTTGGTGCTCTCAGCTACCGTGCTGTCTGGCCGCTGGCTTTTTGGCATCTTGTATTTCTTCTTGGAGGTCCGGCCTCCAGCCCACTGGCGCGCTTCCGCCCACTTCTTCTCCGAGATTTGCCGCTTGCGGTTGGCGATGGACCGTGGGAGAGGCGTCGCCCGCACTTCTGTCCGATCAGAGTAGTTCAGCCATTCCACCCCGCGGGTGTCCGGCTCCTCCGCTGCGATCTTTGCCCACTCGTCGGCCTTCTCGTTGCCGGTGATCCCCTGGTGAGCCGGGCACCACCGGATTTCGATGATGTTTGGCCTAGCCCTGCGCAGAATGGCAATATGCTTCCCCGCCTGGAGGGCGTATTGTTGCCCAGGGCCAGGTTCATCCGATGCCATCCGTCTGATGCCGCTTGTGCATCCGTGAAGATCGTGACCCGTTTCGGGGTTGTGTTTCTTCTGGAAGCCGAATCCAGGGCACGCGCGAGGGCAGCACACTCCGCGTCGTAGGCCTCCCGGTTGTAACCTATATGAGTTTCGATGCCTGCCCAGGATTCCCCCTTCCACACCACTGCATAGCCAGCCGCTCCATCCTCCATCCGCGACCCATCCATATACATGGTGAGTCCTGGCCGCACCTTCTCCGCCTCCATCCTCGCTGCTTAATGCTGCATCGACGGTTTCGGGTTCCTCAAGCAGCACTGTGCTCTCCATTGCTCCCGCGTAGGCTAGGGCGTTTGTGAGCTGTCGCCCAATCTCGGTCGGCGCACCCACTACCCCTCTTGCTTGGTCTCCCAGTGGTAAGCTCAGCAGCCGTAGCCCGAACCGCGGCTGCCTGTTCTCCAGTTGCACTGTTGCTGCCCGGAGGCCAGACTCCATCGAGAGTGCTCCCAGGTTGGTTGTCCGGAAGCACCCTGTAGCCGCCCGAGCTTCCTGGTTGACTAGCAGCTGGAGTTCGTCCGCCCGCCCAATGGTGCGTGGGACATGGTCGCCCTTCCACCACAACTCCGCTCCGAACATGGCATCTGACTGGATGCATGCTGTCATCACTTTCCTGCTGTTGGCGGGCGACAGGCCTACCTGTCCTGTGAGCCTACGTAGCCGCGTCATGGCGTTCCTTCCGTTCTTGAGTCGTACGGCGTGGTGCTCCTTCAGCGTGAGCTGTGAGTCCAGCCATATCCCGAGCCACCGAGTTGCCGCTTTGTTAAATGGGATGGCGTTGTTGCCGACCGTCACTGTAGCCGTAGGGGATGTTACTTTCCTTCGCTGAAAGATCGCCGCCTCTGTTTTGCCATGGTCGAATGCCACTCCGTTCTGCGCCGCCCAGTCAATGGAGGCTCTTGCTGCCTCCGTCAGCACAGCTGCCACCGCCCGGCTCAGCCCAGTTGTAGCCGCGCGGGGCCGCCGACTTAGGAAGCTGCCCAGCTCGCGGCTGCTACATGTCAACTTTCAAGCCCCCCGCGCCGGTCGCACTAGCTGGCCGGAGCGCTACGGACGAGGGGACAGCTACATTTTCTACTTCCGTACGGTTCGTGCTCTCTGTTCTGCCGCACGGTGGCGACGGCTGGGCATATGTCACTCATCGTCGGACGCGCGAGATCACCGACATAACTCGAATTCCGCCTCGATACACCGCACACGCACATGCACACGGAAGAGTAAAAAAAGAAAGAAAATCCGTTCTGCGGAGACTCGCCACCGAAACTCGACGGACCGAACTGGTGACGCTCACCCGATGACGCGGAAGCTCGCGGGACTCTGGTTGTAGAGGTAGCTGACGGCCTCCTCGCGGCTCCACCTCCAGCTGCGGCCGGCGTGGGCCTGTCTGAGCGCGACAGCGACGGTGATGTCGACCTCGTGGAGGACGGCGCTTCTCGACGGGTGGGGGGACGAGATGAGCAGTCGGTGAATCTCGTCGCTGGTGCATCTGGCCCAGTACAGGAGGAGGAACACCTCCTGCTGGAACGGGTACGGGTCGCCCAGCGGGCGGTGGAGAACCCGGCGACGGCTGCCGTCGCTGAGCGGCGGGAAGCTCGCCAAATCCCGGGCACCGGCTTCGGGCTCCTGACACAGTAGCGCGGCGCACAGACGGGCTGCTTGCGCCGACAGCGCGTCTTTGCGGGCACCGAATCCGTGGAGTGGTCTTTGGCGCAGCAGGTGCCGCGTCAGCTCTTGGTGGCGGTGCTGGCTCGAGACAAGCAGCATGTACAGCCGGTGAATCGTGCCGACGCCGGTCGTCGGATCGAAATATAGCTGCCACAGGACGGACGCCTGCAGCATCAGCCTAAGCACCTCCTTGTCTTGCTCCTTCGTCAGCGAGTTCCGCTTCCATCAGCTGTGGATGCACGCACCGTGGGGGGGCTCGATGCTGTCGGTGAACTGGACGCTGGCGGTCTCGATCGCGCTCTCCGCTTGCAGCACCTGCTGGTCGGACTGCTGGGGGGCGCCGCTGAGATACTCCTTCTCCCAATCTCGCACTGTGCTCGGCATTAGAGGGAAGCGGTGCTTCTTCCGGGAACGCATCGCCTTACCCGAGAATTCTTGGAGCGTGTCCCAGCGCTGGTCGTAGAGCACCAGCCGCATTTGGCTGTGCTGCCTGTTGGCGAGCATGAGGAACAGACAACTGACCGGCTCCGTGTAATGCGCCAGCCGGTACCTGACGAACCTGCAGCGACCTGCGAGTCAGCAAATGCAATGAACCTGAGCACGAACGACACACGGCTTACTTCTGGAAGAAGATCTCCCCGTCGGCCGCGGACCAGGCGCCGGGGTGCTTTTGAGGCTTCGGCGTCGGGCCCTTTCCGGGCATCTCCCAGATCCGATAGTCGGCTGCATCCAGGTCTTCGAGGCTGGGCAGGTTCGGCTCCGGTAGAGAGGGAGACGCAGGCTTGTACCCTGAGAGCTCGCCGTTGATGGCCTGCTGATCCGTTTAGCCGCCTCAAGTCCGAGTCGAACGCCGGGTACATCGCGGACTAGCCTGGGTGAGAATCTCGATGTCGTATCGCAGAGACGGCCGCAGCAGATTGTACTGCGGATGTCGCACGATGATGTCGATCAGGATCCAGGACGCCTTCACGAAGCACAGGTATCGAAGTCGCGGGACCACTCCGCCGGATGGCTGCGGTTCCATCTGCGCCTGGCGAGGTCAACACGGCCGTTGCCCTCGAGTCTTGACGGAGGGGCGGCCCCACTTTCATCAGCCACCACCGGCCCGCGCCTATCCAATCGTCGATGCCGATTTCCGTCCAGCTCTGATGCACCTCGGCGTTCTCCATCCTGTCGCTGTCAGTTGGTCGGGTGCATCCACCACCTTCACGGAGTTTCCCCGCTCACAATCTCTGGCTCAGCGTCAATTTGGCTGCGGGGTCGTCGGCCGGGCCGGACCCGGAGTAGTGCGAGATGACTGGCGGCGCAGCGGCAGCCTGGAGGTGGTTAGTCACAAGGTGGGACTTGATGTCGCTGACAGCATGGTCGATCTTCTGCGCGGCCGCCTGGAGGTTCTGGAGCGAAGAGCTGCGCATACACTTAGTATCGGCGGGCGCGCGGAGGCCGGATCACGTTACTTTGTCGCGAACGAGAGTAGCAGATTGAGCACGCCGTTGTGATAGGTAAGCTGCGATCCGCCGGTCAACGCCACTCCGCCTCCGCGACGCACTGGGCTTTGGGGGTGGAGACCTTGTTCCGGATAGCGTCGAGGTCGGCGGCCTGGAGAGCCCACTTGATGCCGCTCCACCAGCGCTTCCAGTCGCGCCTGCGCTTGTCGCCGTCGGCGAGACCGATGTTCCGCTTCGAGAACTTCTCGAGCTCCAGCAGCGTCTCCTTGACGCGGTCGACGGTCTGGCGGAGCGTCTCGACGCGGCCGGGCTGCGACAGCGAGGAGCCCGGCCGCAGCTCGTCCTCGAGGATCTCGAACGTCAGCCGCAGCGTCCCGAGCTCCTTGATGAGCAGCTCGAAGTCCTGCGGTGCGTGCCGCACCGACGGCGCCCACCTGTTGTACAGGTCGAACGCAAGCCTGCTCACCATGATGATGTCGCCGACGCTGAAGCCGAGGGACATGGTGTAGCGGGGTGGTGTGTGTTGGGGCGAATTGCTCACTCGGTCCGTCGCGGAAGCGGAGAAACACAGCACACCCAGCCGCGTACGTCAACAATATGCGATGAATGAATCACCATCATCGGCCGCGTAGGTATGGGCCAATAGGATCCCCGAAAGCGGACTCGGTGCACATAGACCGTCGCCATCCAATGGGCGTTGCAAACTCAGCCACACTTGACTCTGCGTCTCGATGGCTCACGGCCTACTTACGCCCCGCTATCGAGCGCGTCTACAACCTCATGTCTATCCTCTTTGGCGCAAAGGCGCCACAGGCACCGTGGAAGTGTGACTGACGAACCTCCTTGATGGCCAGTGTACGAAGAAACCACCTGCCTCCCTCAGCTTTTTTAGGCTCATTCGGGTTTCCTCGAAGATGTCTTACGCCATTAAACACATTGGCCTGACTCCGTCACTCGAACCGCATACATCGGAAACCCTGCAACGGCCATGACCTAGATAGATAGGTCGCGTGCAAATACATAACGACCGAACAGAAGATCTTCCTCTTGGTAGGTCTAGCTTGATCGGGCTCTCCCCTGGCGTCACTGCGGCTCCAAGGACAGCACGCTGTTGCACGTCACGTGGCGTGTTGAATAGCAAACCCTCGGGACGGAAGACAGCACGCGAGTACGGCACAGAGCACGATGGGATCACTACGGTTTAACGCCCCCCCTCACGAATTTGCATCTACCATGGCTCCCCCCGCACAGCCGTAACATTACCGCCGTTCTACCAGCACCCGAAGAACGGACCGACCTTCTCGTGTCCTTCCTCGGTGCCGTCTCGGAACTCCTCGACCAGTCCGTCGAGCATGAGCATGTGCTTTGCGAGCTCCAGTCCCCGCTTCCTCTCCTCCTCGATCCTCTCCCAGGTCCAGTAGCGCTCCTCCTTCGCGTCTAAATCCATGGCCGCCTGGCGCTCGACGTCCTCCTTGACCCTGTCCACCCGCGTCATGCGCGCGACGGCGTCCTCCAGCCTGTTCTCGCCCATCCTCGTCTCCTGCAGGCCCGCGGGGGTGCCGACGCCGCTGCTGGCGCCGCTCGCCTCGACCTCTCCGGCGCCGTCGGGGCGCTCCGGGATCAGTCCGCTCTCGCGCAGCACGATCTCGGGCGGGACGGTGCGACGGGCGCTCTTGAAGACGTACTTGCTGAGGCAGCTCGCGAAGACGACCGTGTTGCCGTCTCTGTCCTTGCCGCCGGTGAAGTGGCTGACGACGAAGACCCACTTGCCGTCCCAGCCGAGGATGCGCGACGAGACGGAGTACTTCTGGAACGGCTTGATCTCCCTGCGGAACAGCGCGGTGACGCCGGCGAGGGCGACGTACATCTGCGGCTGGCCACGCGAACGGCGCAGCGCGAACGACGGCTTCGTCAGGTGGCACATCAGGTGCGTGCGCGCGATGTCCAAGTCCGAGAAGTACGTGCTGTTCGACTTGTGCCCGTTGAGATCACACTCGTACGTGCTGCTGCGCGAGCTCGTCGTCACGGGCGAGAACAGGTGCGCCGGCGATGGCTGCACGCGGCGACGGTACATGAAGTGGAAGTAGAGCGAGCGGTAGAACCGGACCTGGCCTCCGAGTCAGCGGGATCTCTGCGGACGGATAGCGACGGCGACGGCGAGGGACGACTCACGTGCCACGTGCACGGCAGACTCTTGATGTTCGCCAGCGCCAGCAGCAAGACGAACGCCCTTGCGGCGGCCCAACCGTAGGTGGCGACGGTGTTCATCGCGAACGACACGACGGCAGCGACAGCGAACGGCATCGGAGACGGGGGCGGCGATGTATTTGCGCGGGAGAGGTTGTCGTCGAATGGGCCACGTTGATGGAGCCGATTGCCTTTTGCTCTCGCCGCGCCAAGACCTTCCGAGCGGCGGGTGGTGGAGAAGAGGGTGACGGTCGATTCGTGAGAGGATATCGACGGGGCCAGGTTCTCTCTCTTTTTTTCCGCCAGAAGCGTCGGCTCGGTGGTGGTGTTGTTTAGGAGATTGGAGAACGGGGCCTTAGTTCTCCGCGTGGTCTGGCCCTCAACAGTGGCCGCTCGTATCACAGTGCATATATATCAACACTGAAAGGACAATCCAGCCTTGCACATTACTATGAGGAACGATTCATGCGTTGGGCCCACTAGCACGTACTAGCCTTTTGGGGAACTCATCGACACAGGCACACCTATCTATTCTCCAGATCGTAATGACTAATGTGGTACGGAGAGTTCAGCCAACATCTTCGACGCGAAACAAATCATCCTCGGCAAAACGAATCACGAATCGCCCTCCGCAAGACAAAGAAACACCCGGCGAGAAGCACTCGCTGCGAAGAAGAACCCTCGGCAAAGAGAAGGACTGCCACAACGGGTTTCATTGTTTATTTCTATCTCAATTTGTTTTGGTGCCAGTTTTATCAATGGAACGACTCGGTATATACGCGTCATTTTCATCCGGGCCTGGCGGGGGATCGTCGGCAGTCATTCGGGGGTTTCCCGACACGCCCTTCCTTTTCTTGCAACATTTGTACCGGCCTTTTCGCTCTTTCGCAGACCACATTCATATCGTAGTGTTGAACTTGTACCGCCCCCTGCTGTTGAGCTGTGTTTCTACTTTTCTTGGTTTAAAGAGTGTTAATCAATTGCAAGAACTCATCCATATCTCTATGCATTTGCCGGCTTGGGCAGCATCAGGCTCGCGTCTGACTCGCAGTGGGATATCGCGTCGGGCTACGTAGTCCTGCAAAACTTCCAAGCAAAGGTCAGCGATGTGTACGACGGCAGTTTTGAATAGGTATGAGTGTAGGTATTATGGTGGAAGACGACGAGGACGTATTTGCGCGCTATTGATTGTCCGAGTGGCGGTGAAGGCAGCGAAGGCCGTGATCGGTACTGACTGCCCATCGTGCACAACTTTTTATTTTATTTTATTATTTAGTTTGATGGCAAATGGACTAGCGTGCCCAACGCACGAATCGATTCGCCCAGGCACCATCTCAACCGCGTCGCACCTCTTTGCTGCCCAATCAACACCGTGTCCGCAAGTCCGTCTGTCTTGCATACATACGACATATGTACCTCCCATGGACGGAGCACCGCCCAATTGCCGGTCCGAACGCCCTTCTTCCTCATTATCCTCTCCCCGTCTCCCTACCTATGTATGTACATGAGGATCGCGTGCAACCGAGGGACGGATCCCTCCCCCCACAAAAACTGTTGGGAAATCACTGTCTTGCCGCTCAGGTGTCGCTGTTATCCTTGGCGTATCCAACTGTGTTCACTGCGGACCCTAACCTAGCAGAGGTTCTTCTTCGGGTCGCGGCGCGTCCATAGTTACTTACGCTTCGACGTGGCACACGAACGTGGAGTCTCGTGGGGTTTCGTGGGGATGGAGGAACAATTGCGTGAAAGATGGTACCTGTGTAGATGGGGATCGAAATCGTGTGCACCGTTTGCAGTGCGTTTGGTTACCGCCGGACTCCGTGTGCCGCCAGCCGCGCCAGCAATGCCATTTTCTTCGCATCGTGAGAAGGACTGCGCTGTCCGCGCAAACACATACATATGTATGTATATCATGCCAACCATATGTCCAAACACATACGTGCACATATATACATGGACAGGTCTATCCCAGCCATATTGAACGTGGCAACCCCCCCCCCCCCCCCTCCGAACGCCACCAGTAAGAGAAACAGGCAGATAGGCATCATGTGTCACCGTCCGAAGAGCCTGCCCTTCCACCCTTTCTTCTCCTTCGACGCCCCGCTGCCGACCGTCTCCTGCCGTCCCAATCCAGCGCCAGAGCCATCGCATCCCCCGCTGTCGTCGCACTGCAAGCTGTCCTTTCGTCCGGATTTCAGAGCCTCCGAGATCTTCTCCCCCAGTGCCCCCAGTGCCCACGCTGGCCCTCTCCGACCCTGCCCGTCCTCGGCCGAGTCGGCCCTCTCGGCCTTGTTTTCCCCGTCGCGCGCGTGGCCGTCGCCGTACACACAGCTGAACCTGAGCCCGCTCTCGCGCTTCTTCCCGGCGGCAGCGGCTCGGCCGTCGAACTGCATCGCCGCCAGCCGCCTCGTGAGTTCGCGGGGATCCACGACCGCGCCTTCGCCGCCAAGGACGGAGCGCGGTGTCGACCAGCTGCTCGCCGGCGAGGCCGAGCCGACTGTCGCCATGTCGTCGCCGGTCCCGCGCGGTGTGGACATGCGGAGCAGGTGCGTGCCTCTGCCGTCGACCGAGACGCGCAGCCACTCGAGGCCCACGGCGATGTCCTCCACCCGCGCGCCGGGGATCTGCAGCGTGGTGGAGAGCGGCAGCGGCTTCAGCGTGTTGTAGCTGTTGACCGCCTCGCCCGCGCCGGCGACGGGATGGTCGAGGTTGAGGGGTGGATAGATGAGCAGCGCCGCGCCCACCGCCGCGACGCCCAGCGCCGGGCTGTAGGAAGCACGCAGGTGTGCCCGCGGCGACGGGAGATCCGCCGACGGGCGGAGATACCGGACCTTGCTCGCTTTGGACTCCTCGCTGAGCTGGAGCACCGAGATCTGCAACGCCAGCCCCGCGCGATACGCGTCGTCGCGCGGCGACTGCCACGCGACGAGCTCTCGCTCGCCGGGCGCGAGGTCGAAGCCCCAGTCCCGCTCGGCGCCCACGAACAGCGGCGCCATGGGGAGGTGGAACGCGCGGGTGGCCTCGCCGGTGCGCGCATCGACGAGGACGATCCGGTGGAGGTTCCCGTGCGCGGGGAACACCTCCGAGACGAACACGGTGCGCCCGCTCTCGTCCGCCCTGAGCTCCCGTGTGTTCTCGCTCCGCACCGGGAGGGCGCTCGCGATCAGCTCCGTTTCCTTGCGGATGTCCCGCAGCCTCGCGACTGCGAGCACCCTCTTCCCCGTCGCGGCGACGACGGTCAGGAAGGCGAGGTAGTGGTCGTTGAACACGGGCCGCAGCCCCGGCTTCCCTCGCTCCGACAGGATCGGCGAGTTGAACAGCGCGCTCCACAGCGTGCGGCCCTCTATCGCGTCCAGGATAAGCGCGAGCGAGCCCACGCCCGCGGTGTCGGGGTACAGCAGCAGCAGCTTGTCGCGCACGTGCACGATCTCCGGCGGCGGCGGCGGCTGCGGCGGAGCGCTGGCGCGACCGTCGTCGCCCAGGCGCAGCGGCGCGGGGACGGCGATGCTGAGCTCCGGGTTCGCGAGCCAGCGCACCGAGATCTGGACGAGGCTGCGGGGCTCGTCCGCCGACGCGGTGACGAGCACGCCGAGGTCGCCGTCGAAGCCGGCGGACGGCGACGATAGCTCGAGCGCCTGCGTGTAGCCAGCGCTACCGATGCGACGGCGCCGCAGCAGCAGTGCGTTGAGCGTGTCGTAGGCGCACTCGTGGACCGCGGGGGCGAACGGGAAGTGGTGGTGCAGCACGAAGGCGCAGAGCGACGGCGAGGCGAAGGTCCTGAAGGCGCTCCACGACACGAGCCGCAGCGATGCGATGTCGCGAGGCGCTAGGTGTGTGCTCAGCAGATGGAGGACCTCGACGGGCAGCGCGGTGAGAAGGTTCTCCGTCATTGTTGCGGTTGGTGAGGGTGAAGCGGAGCAGCTAGTGCAGGTGATGTAATCGTGCGGGGAAGCGTGACATGGTGGCTATATATCTATCCGCTTTTTGGTCTGCCAGGCAGGGCGCAGGGGCCGAGGTAACGATCAACGCACGGTAGTTACAACGGCGAGAGAACTACGGCCGGGAGCGAGGGATGGAGATATTGGTCCACTCTGTCACGTCTATGTAGCCAAAGGCCGTCGGAAAGCCGGCTTGGGCAATCGAGCACAGTGCTGTTCGCCAGGGTATTGCGGGGAATTCATGTACTTCATCGCAATTCACGCGGCGTGTTCGAGTCGTGGCAGACCAACCCTTCACGAGGTGGTCCCGAGCTGAACTGCGCCCGGATGGATAGCGCATGCGAAGCCGGACTCCCGCACTTGCGCGACGATTGCACGTACCCGCGCGATTCCGCACTCGTGCACGGGAATAGACATTCTCTACTCGACAACGGAGGATCCTCAACTCGGCCGCGGCGGTAGCGGCGGCGCCCCCTCCCGGTCAAAGACATACTCGACGCTGAGCCCGAGCGTCCACTGGCCCACATCCCCAACGACGCCCACGATTCTTGCGCCGTTCGGCACTGTCGCCTCCCTCATGCCTCCGCCCTTGCCGCCGAACATCTCCCCCGTCCTGTGGGACGTGACGACGCCGAGTGCGTCCACCCACGCGCCGCTGCGCACGACGAACCCGCGCACCTCCTCGTCCGGCGCGAGATGGACTCTGTGCGCGCTGCCGCCGCGTTTTCCGAAGAGGGCGGACTCCCCGGTGGACGCGATGAACTCGATGCCATCGAGGGACACGCCGGAGAAGATGCAGATGCAGTGGATGCGGCCGGCAGGGAGCATCGTGCGCTGGAAGGTCCCTTTCCCAGTCCCGACCGAGGACGTGCGGAAGACCGTGCCGAGGACGGGATCGACGCGGGAGTGCGTGCGTTGGAGTTGCGCGGTCGATTCGACGGTGTGGTCACTGGTGTGCGGCGAGGCGGCGAAGATGGTGATCTTGCTGTCGTGTACGAGCTGCGAGTGTGGGATGACGATCGAGAGTTGGTTGCGGGGCCGCATCGTGCTCGTGGGATGTTCGGAGCCCTTGGAGCGGAATTCCAGCAAGAGGAGGGGGGAGGACGTGCAGGCTACCAGAAGCCCGGAGGGCACGAGGGCGGCGGAAATGCCACCCGGGGGGTAGTATGGGTCGGAGGGCAGTGCGAAGCACGAATGCCGCACGAAGCGAAGGGCGTCCAGGACGTGCCAATGACACTCTCTGTTCGGTACCGAGGGAGGAACGAGCACGGTGAACGAGCGCGCGATGCTCGTGTAGTCCCTCAGCATCACGCCCGAGCTCTGGTGAGGACACCCGAAGCCGTGGCCCACTTCGTGCAGGAATGCGCCTGGATCCAGAGTCAGCGCGGGACGGAGGCAAGCTGGGATCGAGGGGGCCCGCCGATGCCAACATTCGCCGCCATGTGGTATGTCTTCCCCTCGCAGTCCACGCCGCAGTACTTCTGGTCCACCGTCCTGGTGTCGTTGAACGCCGGCACCATCGCCTCCAAGCAGCTGGGCCACGCAAACAACGAGTGGCTGCCAAAAATCCCCAGCGAGAACCCGCCCGCATCGGCACTGCCCAGAGCCGCATGCCCGCTGATGAGGCTCCTCGCGCGGTCCCACGTCGAGTCCAAGAACAACGCCGCGACATGGCTCCGCTCCCCGGGGAATTCCTCGTTCGCTTTCAGCGTCTCGATCGCGATGTCGAACAGCCCCTTGCTCGCCTTGCCCCCCTTGTTTTGCTGCGCGCGGTCCGGATCGCGTATCTGCGCAACCGAGTAGCTAGACCTCAGCACCGAGATCTTCGCCGTGCTGCGTCGCGGCGTGTCGACTCTGCTCAGCGTATCGGGCAGCCACGCCTCGTCGAGGCGGAACGTGCGGTGTCCGAACCCGAGCGCGTTCATCTCGGCGCCCGTGTACGCCTGCCAGAGGTACGCCGCCATCCGGAACTTCCGGATCGCCGTTTCGAGCGTGGGCGGTTCGCTGCAGTTCGGGACGTCGTCGTAGCGGAGCGGCGAGTCCTTGCCGACGATGACGACCAGGTGGAGCGGCGGGTTCTGCAGCAGCGGGACGTACGAGACGTCGAAGACTGATTTGTAGCTGGCGCCGGGGAGCGACGACGGGCGGAAGTCGAGCGTCAGGCTGTTCTCGCCGGGGCTGAGGTGCAGCAGCGCTCTGAAGGCGCTGGAGCGCACGGGAAAGCTCTGTGCCGGGAAGGAGTACTTGTGGGCCGTGACCCAGAGGTCGCCATCCTGCGAGGCAGCCGGCACGATGCCCGAGACGAGGAGCAGTCGGGAGTGGACGGTCGACGACGGGAGGTGGGTGGTGACTTCGGGAAGCATTTCACTGAGGGGCATCGAGCACTCGTGCAAGCGCCACGGCGTTAGACGCGAAGTGCACTATATACAGTAGCTGCATGGAGCCAAGACACTACGGAACAACTTGCGCAATGCCGAGGGCGCCAGGGCCGAAAGAACGCGAGCGTGGGCTCCCTAGCACCTTGACCTATTTTTATTTTTTTTATTTTTTTTGGTGTGCAGGAATATTCGAGTTAGTCCATGGTGATGGAACAGTTCACCGACTTCGAGCAATTGTTTCCGGTATAAATAGCGGATTGGGTCCGTTGTCTTCAAGCTCTTGAGGTCTGCACGCGAGATGGATTGACATTTGCTGCCGAGCACAACTGCAGAAAGTGTTCCGTTTGGTGCATCGCCCAGCAGTTCGACGGAACCGCTTGCTGAATGGCTTTGAGTATCAGGAACGAGCCCTTGAGGTGCTCCGAGACGAAGAGTTCGTTTGGACATGGAGCCAGTCTCTTCTTTCGTCCGGTGCTGTTGTAGCATGTCCTCTGTATGCTTAGGGCCCGTTTGGATAGGCTCACTTTTCAGTTCCAATTTTAGAGCCAAATTCAGTTCCCCGCCGGGACACCGAATACTGTTCAGTTTCAGTTTCCGGAAAACCTTGAGGTGAACAGAGTGTTTGGCAGTTCTCAGTATACTCAGCCATAAGTCTGAATAATAGGCTTCGCCAGAACTTTAATAGTAGACACATTGTAGCCCCGCTTTTTTCTCTTCCCCGTGCCTCAGTGAAGACACCAGCCCAGTACAGAATGGGGAACCGTCGTTTTTTGACAACACCAAAGATCCTCTCGATTGCATTTCGAAGACTGGCATGGCATAAGTTGAAGAGTTCCTTCGGATTCTTGGGGCGTTGATTTGCCCGCGCAGTCTCTTTCAAATGATATCGTACTCCACGATAAGGAGTAAGGATACCAGTACGAAGGCCGTAACCTGCATCAGCAAGATAATATTTCCCGTCGGGAATTACGAACCGACTTTCGATAGGCAGCTCTAATGCGTGGGCCAGAACTCTTGAATCGTGTGCACTGCCTTCGTATCCAGCAAGCACATAACAGAACTGAAGATCAAAGGTACATGCTGCCAGCAAATTCTGGCTCGTGTATTGCTTGCGGTTACGATATCGAGGTTGCAGATTCTCCGAAACGTGGACACGAACGTGGGAACCATCAAGGGCTCCAAGACAATACTTAAAAAACGGAAAGAATTTGGGATTTCGAGCGACGAATCGAGGTGTACGTGGAGATGGTAGTCGGACGGTATTATGGAATAGGTCGAGCAGTGCAGCGAGTACTGCATGGATATGGCGGTGAATGGTTTCACCACTACGTTGAAAGGTCTCTTGAACACTGCGGTTCGTGCCGCGCTTTCCCACAACTGCCATGAACATCGCCACCTGTTCCTCCACTGCTACGTTCCTGGTGTCCGCAAGAAGGCCTTCGGCTCGTAGAAGGGTATACAGGGCAAAGAATGTGTCCTTCGGCGTTCGCATTATCTCTTGTACGCGGCGGGGGTTTTCGCAGGCAAGGACCTCTTGGACATATTGTCTTCCGGAAAGAGTAGAGGTACGCATCGGAATTTTTTGGAACGCGTGGTATATACTGCTTCGCCGGCCAGCTGTGCAATGTGTCTCATCAGCTGAGGGGAGAATATATCGTCGTGGTTGGTGACATTTTCATCGTCGGAAGGGGAGTCCATGGTTGAAGTTAAAATGCGGTACCGAGTGGCGGTGAAGAAACTGACCTCCAGAGGTCGGTTCCCGTTTCATCGCCGGAGCCACACAGTTTCAGTTTTTTTTCTCAGTTTTTGTGCTATCCAAACAGGGTTACAGTTTTATTTGCTCAGGTTTTCGAAAAACTGACAGTTTTCGCTAAAACTGAGCGTATTCAAACGGGCCCTTAGTCCGCCCTCGTGACTACCACTGCTATATATAGGCAGTGGCGTCATATCGTCACAAGACAACCATCTCATCTTCACATCACTCCCATTGACGCAGAGGCCAAGACTCGGGATGTGGTGATGCGTGGTGATCCCGGGAGCCGGGGACTTGAACGTCGCGCGAGAAACATGGCCAGAATGAAGTGCGGCTGTACCGGAAGAGGACCAACAAGCGACTGGCGGAGGGATTCTACCAGCCGAAGACAGGTCACTGTCTCGCTCCCCAGTACCTCAAGTGGACCAAGAACAGGCCCACAGCCAAGTGCTAGTGGTGCCCGTACCGGATCCAGACCCGGGAGCGCCTCTTCAAGAACTGACCCCGCCGGAAGGCTCAGCAGAAAATCCTGTGGGCCGAAGCGTTGCAGGTGACTGGGAGGCGGATGAATCGGTTTAGGGTCTAAGACCTCTTCGCAGAAGAGCCCTGCAACCAGGCGACTGTGGATTACCAATCTACATACCACGGACGTGGGACGAAGGGTGGTTCTGGATAGGCTGAATGCGAGTATGATTAAACAAAAAAGAGGTGAAGTGGGGGTGGCGGGAATCATTAATATCAACGCTCGCTCCCGCATACAGTCTCGCAGTCTCGGCTCTACGACACGATACCCTCCCCTGCCTTGGTTCGCTCCGCCACTCCTCACGCATATCCCCAAAGCCTCTGTTACACCCATCATCATTACCGTCACCCATCGTCCTCAGTCCACCTCCCGCAACTGGCCCAAATTACCTCGGACAGGTAACTACCAGATAACCGCATCGGCTATTACACATTGACTAAGACCAGATCCGTACGGAAAGACCCAGTAGAGGAAAGGAAAAGCAAAGTAATTCCATAATCCATATATGACTGGGCGGTAGTAATTAACTACCAAAGTCCAAATAGAAAACGAGGGTGTGGCGTCCCGTAATCTTCAAGTGATGGTTTGGGATCTTGTCGCATTTCCACAACTAGTGATGTAAAACCAATCAAATTTTTTAGTGTCGCTCAGACTTGATAGATAACACCTTAGAGAATCACCTCCTTTTGTCTACTTCTCTACTGGAGCATTGGTTGGGATATTCGCAAAACACCGATGGCGGTGGTGGTTTGCTACGCGAAGCGAATTGTTGGCCGAAGGGCGATTGGAGGGCCAGTGCTGTCTTCGAAATTTAGCGATTCGATTCATTCGATTCATTGCACCGACCGATTCGATTTGACTCGAGTCGCGCTCTTTATTGACTGAAGTTATTCGGTTGTGTTGCGAGTTAGGGCGACCCGAGTGAGAAAATTTGCTGTGATACCCTCATATTATTTCTTACTCCACTACCATACCTTTGTTGGCTACTCTTTTAATTTGGGCCTGTTATACGATGTGGTGGTGAGTAGGGAGTGATCATGACGGTCGCCCAGCATACTTTCTCACTCGGGACGTGACAATAAAACGAATGACTGGCGTCAATAATTAGAGTGACCCAAGTCAATAAACAGAAGGATTAAACTCAATTGATAGAATTGACTCAAGTCAATGCATTGAATGGCTCGTGTCAATAAGCAAAAGGACTCGGCTCAGTAAATGAACTCATGAGTCAACAAACTGCATGACTCAACTTAGTAAATAAATTTAATCGAGTCGGTAAACGCAATGAATCGAATTAATGTATAAGATGCTGGCCAAGCAGAAACCGGACGGAGTAGTTGCAGGTAGCACCAAGAGGCACGGCTCGAGATTCTACCAGTTGAAGACAGGTCACTGCCTTACCGGGCAATACCTGAACTGGACAAAAAGCCGCCCCACCCCTCAGTGCTGGTGGTGCGCGAGTGGAACACAGACACGCGACCACCTCTTCAAGGAGTGCGTCGAGTGGAGGGACCAGCAGAGGACTCTCTGGGCGGAGGTCAGAAAGGAAACTGGGAGGTGGAAGAGCCGATGGAAGGTCCGGGACCTACTAGTTGATGAGAGGGGAGCAGAGGACGAGGAGCTGGGCGCCGAGGTTTTTTTTTGTTTATTCATACTCGCATGCGACCTATGTAGATCATGGCGGCGTACACTTTGCCCAGTTTTCCTGTCCGCTAGGTGCCAAGGTTGAGAAACCGCTGTTTCTCCCCACGCCCGCCTTCATGGCATCTGCAAAAGAGAAGTAAGAGCAAGAAACGGTCTCTTTTGTTCTTTCATTGTTATTTTCATTCTCATGGGGCAGGCCTGGGCGGAGGGCAAAGGAAAGCTTGCAACGTGCCGCCATCGCGCGGACAGTGGCGGAGAAACGGTCAAAAAGTGCGCCGCCATATTCTAGAAAGGCTGTATGCGAGTATGACCAAAAAAAATGAATCTAATCAATAAACAGAATGACTCGACTCAACAAACAGAATTCACTCAAGTCAGTGAATTGAATGACTCCAGCTAAATTTCGAAGACCTAATAATAGCCCCCTGGTTTCCCTTCGGCCAACAATTCGCTTCTCATAGCGAACCCACTGCCATCGGTGTTTTGTGAATAACTCAACAACCAATGCTCCAATAGAGAACTAGGTAGACAAAAGGAGGTGTTTCTCTAAGGTGTTATCTATCAAGTCTGAGCGACACTAAAAAACTTGATTGGTTTTACATCACTGGTTGTGGAAATGCGACAAGATCCCAAACCATCACTCGCAGATTGCGGGATGCCACACACTTTTTTTTTTCCATTTGGACTTTGGTAGTTAATGACTGCCCCCGACCGCGTTCTGTGGAAAATCCCTTCGTCGAAATGAGGGTAATAAAAAAGGGAATGATTAATTCTCTCTAAATTGTTTCCTCTCACACGATGAAAGCGGCCATGGCGATGGCGCCGGTGACGAGCGCAGCATGGGCGCGGATGGTGCTGGCGCCGCCCCCGCCCCCGATGGGGAGGGACGCGACGGGCAACGGGGTGAAGGTGGACGAGGTCGCGTTGTAACTGCAGGTGGCCGAGCCCTGCGAGGTTCCAGTGGCGGTGTGTGCTCGGTTGAAGAAAGGGTTGTTGGGGGACGACTTACGGCGCTGCTGGGGTGTTAACGGGGGTCTTGAGGATTGTTGTGTTGTACGCGGTATCTTGCGTGGGAGCCTCGTACACGGGAGTCCTGTAAGCGGGAGTCTCATAGGCGGGGGTGGTGGGTTTGTAGTCGGGAGGAGCCTCGTACTCGGGGGTCACCGAGTGGTCGTCGTGCTTAGCCTTGTAGTAACTCTTGTAGCCCTCATAGCCCGTGTGGGACTTCTGCGGACAGGATCAGATACGGGCTCCACGCATTCGCGAGTAGGGCACTCACGTTCTCGAAGGTGTGCATGACACCGTTCGTGGCGATGGTGTCCTCCTGGACGAGCTTTCCCCTGTTGATCAGGAAGCTGCCGTCCTTATCCTTCGTGATCACGATCTTGGCCCCCGAGGTGACCGTGTAGGTGTGCGCCACGGCGTACGGAGAGTAGTCGATGACGTCGGCGACGACGTAGTCCAGGAACTCCTTGACGCCCACCATACAAAGCGGTCTCGGAGAAGGTTACCGGGAGGGTGAACCAGCTGCGGCGGACGTCAGTATACACCGTGGCGATCGTGTGGGCGGCGGGCGGACGGAAACACACCTTTCGACTGCTGGCGCGTGGGATTTGCGGAACCTTCGTTTGTCCGTACAATCACGCAACTGCGGTGCGTGCCTCCTGCTTTGTTTGTCAGACAGCTGGACACTCTTATTCTTCTTCTCGTTTGATTGGGGTAGTCATCTGGAATTGATTATCGCCGTCTCTCTTTTCTCCCTATTGGTGCCTGTTCGCAGCAACATCGAATTCTTAGATGGTGTGGAAGTTGAACTTGACCGTCTTTCCGCGACCGACGGTGACGTCAACATCGCTGTCGGAGCCCTTGTTGACGGTGGCCTGGCCGGTATCGCCGCTGAGGTTCGCCACCCTCGGGTCCTCCAGCCACGACTCCCGGACGCCGGTGGGGATGTCCGGTTGCTTCTCGGCGTAGTTGCGCTACTTGGGCAGCCTTGCGGGATTGCTCTCTTGGAAGCTACCGCGGCACCTCTCGGGCCCGACGACGCTGTCCGCCTGAGGCGATCGGCGGCGGCCGGTTGCCCTCGGAGATGAGCGGAGAGGTCGACGAAGTCGTGTGGATCAGCGTCGGCGATCCGCTGTTGCATCTGCTCGTTGCTGACTACCATGTCGGCGAAGTTGGTGCAGCCCACCTGCCGGACGGAGCCCGCCAATTCTTCGGCGGTGAGCTGCTGACAGCCTGCTGTGCTAGCAAGGGAGCGGCATCGAGCAGGGCGATCAGAGCCTGGGTGGCGAAGAACGAGTGTTGGGACATCTTTGTGTGCGGCGAGGGAGGGGGAGCTGAAACGGGGGATTGGTGTTGCGATGGAAGCCACTGATGGTGCTGGAACGGGAAGACAGTACAGACAGGAGGGCACAGATAGGTGGCGATCCGCACTGCACGGCGATGGGGAGCGATACAAGTCTCGGCGATCAAGTGCTGGTACCGGCAGCATCTGCTGGGCTGACAAGGCATGATGCCATACGCGGAGGGGGGTCAGGTATCGCAGGCATGCATCCAGAACGGGTGGGTAAGATGGCAGCAGCAGCAGAAGCATATTTCCGCAGCATCTCGACGGCTGGATGGCGCAGGCAGACGGACAGTCAGACCGAGCATCTCCGCCCCCGTCAGCAGCAGCACAGCTTATGGGAGGCGGAGGGGAAAGAGTAGACGACCACGATGCCCCTGGGAACGGCTCTGGAGATGCTATTTCGAGAAACGCCCCTTTTGAACGATCGTGAGGGTAACTCTGTGGTTGTTGATTTCCAGATGTCTGGCTGGCCCTGCATCCGAATCCCGCTCTCTGCGGTGGTGGGGGGCAGGCAGACGACATCGATTGGTCGCACTGGTGAATCCCACTCACATCGCGGGTTTCCACTCAGGTGGTCCGTCGTCCTTCTCGGAGGTGGTGAGCCTGTGGGATTTGGCTCGATCGATGACCAGTGGTGGTGGTGGTGGTGGTGGTGGTGGTGGTGGTGGTGTGGTCATTCTGCCAGAGTTCGCTTTTTGATCTCGATTGTTCGCACACGCCATGGACCGGCCGTCTCCTTGTCCGACCACATTCACGCCCAAACGCCGTCTGCACACTCAGCTGTCAGAAAGGAAGATGCCGCCATCCATGCAACAATCTGTCAGCTCGCTTGCCGTGGCCACCCGCAGCAACCACAGCAATCCGGCAACCGCAGTTGCAGCAGCTTATCGAATCCGCAATCGAATAAAGCCTGTTATGATATATGCGGGAATAAAATAGCTCCGTCGTGATGCATGCGTGTTTGCGTGCTCCTTCGCGCGCAGTTGCGGCTGGAAGACTGGGCGACGACACCCACAGCGGAGTCGGCGGAGCAGAGTTAAATTCTCCAGAGAAGCACTTACTGGTTGAAGAGAGTCTTGCAGCTTGCTTCCCGACGCCGGATTAGAACTGTGCCGTTGCTGCGGATCTGCGACCCTCTGCGGTGGCGGAGCACGGCAGCCGTCACGCCTTGTGTCTATCCGCGCACGTTGCGGGCCGAGATCGACTGTGGTCAACCGATGAGAGAACCGATAGATATAGATTCCGCGCTGGCGAGCATAGGGTATGTATCGATTAGCAATTGGTACTGTGGGTACTGTTGTTCGCAGCACTGCGTATACTGGTGCGCACTTGGCTTCAACAACATCCATTCCTATTACAACCCTGGTCGCTGACGTAAGCCGTGCAACCCAACCTGGTCTGCCGCAAGATGTCGATGGAAGTCGCCGTCAAACTTCCTCCTCCCTACTATGCGAGTGATTAAACAGAAACTCCTCCTCCCTTCGGAACATATCATCGCACCCCACTTTCCTCTCCGCTCTTCGGGCCCCCCGCTCCGATGTACATACCGGTCGTGACGGATTGTATGTAACTACCCTGAATCATCCTTTGCTGTGGGTCTCTGCGCACATTATTCTGCGTGAGTACGCCGGTTCGGGCGGGGCCCGCAAGTAGTGGCTAGAAGCACAGTCAATCGTTGCTGTAACTTCGGCTTAGCACTCTTGTCCGAGACTCTCGACCGGCCAGTATGTAGCAGGGCGCAGGATATCTCCATTCACGGCAGGCACAGTAGGTAACGATGCTCACCAATGGAGTCCAGCCCCTCGCATGCAAGCCGCGGCGTGCGGCCTCTCCGTGGCTCTTTTTCCTTTCTTCCTTTTCTTCTTTCCTTCCTTCGCTCATTCAATAATAGGCATCCATCCCGTCAGTACTCAGCAAGCAAGGGGGTGGGAACTCTACACCATGTCAGCTTCCCCACCTCGTACCGCAATCCTCATAGGTGGGAGTGTGCATGTATGTAGGAGAGTATGGACAGGCTCGCATCTCTGTAGGGCCAAGGGTTTGAAATGCTGGAAAGTGTGCGAGCCGCACCTTCTCATCCTGTGCCGGTGGGGTGTGGGAGCCTGTGAATGAGATGTGGATGCGTGTCGCGCGATAGCGATGCCCCTCTCTCCCCCCAACTTCTGCCGCTCGATGTCGAAGAGGAAGGGCGAAGGCGAAGCTGGAATGCATATATTCACGCCGAACCGCACCGTCGCGATGTCCACTGTCATCACTGGAGCTACCACTCGCCATCGAAGGAAGAAAGAGAAGAAGACGGCCCCCAGCGACTTGATGGTAGATGTCCCTCTCTTGAACGAACCCAGGAATAAATAAAGGATTTCACCCGCACGCGGACACGGACACGGGTAGTAGCTTTTCTTGGACACTGACACTGACAGCTGTCATGTCCTACAACCCTATTGGAGCCGACGCTCCCCTCGAGGCAAGGTGCATTCTCGGCGTCTTTAGATGGTTCTACATGCCCATGCCAGACGGCCGGCTCGTCCGCGCCGTCGCCGTCCGATCCTCCGAGGCGAGTATGTGGATCGCCGCGTACACTCTGCTGCTGATCCTGATCTTCGCTGGCATCGCCCATTTGGTCAAAGACGTCGTGTGAGTCCTCCTTGTCCCTCGCTTCCGACCGGTTGTGCGGGGTTGGCTGACCACTGATACAGTGTCACGTTTTTCCCCCTCCGTGGCAACGGCAACCGGTACGCGATGCTGGTTGGGTACCTCAACACGAACGAGCCGATCGCGGTCATCCTTCTTGCGGTGGCGTACTGCTGGAAGACGTACTTCTTTGTCACCAGCGACGGCCGTGGCCTCGGCCGCATGGACTGGAGCACCTTTGGGCTTGGTGGCGGGCTCATCATCCTCTCGGCGTGCCTACTGATTGCCAACGCCGTGGGCGGTGTCCTCGTCCCCGGCAACCTGCGGCTCGGCCACGTCGCCAGGGTGAACCCGGACATGATCTTCCTGCCGTTCATCACCGACGGGCCGGCGTTGCAGCACGAATGGCAGCGGTACCAGAGCCCGGACGCGTTCCGCGCCATGTCCGATCTGGCCCAGATGAGACACGCGCTGAATTACGCGCTGAAGGACAAGTACAACGTGTCGTCGGTCACGACCGGCACCGATCCGCGGCAGCCCGGCCTCAACTTTACCTACAGCTACGCCGTCACAGGCCTCGACTTCGGCTTCCAGAGGGCTCCCGAACTGAAGTACACGGCCTCCGGCTCTTGCGTTACCAGGTACGACTGGTTCAACGCGTCTCTGTCGAACGAGACACATGATATATACACCATCGCAGACTGGCCCGAGTTGGATCTGCATGCTTACCCCGTCGTGAACCAGACCAGCGTCCCGGCCGCGATCTACTTCCTGATCCCGACGGATGCGGACGAGCGCTCTTTCATCGCGATCCCGCGGACCGCGAACCGCGAGAGCCCCAATGAGAAATTTGACGACCCGTGGTACATGACCGCCCAGGAGACGATACCGAACCGAGGGCGGCTCAGATACAGGGTGGCGGGCGCCAGACCCGTGCTCCACTGCAAGCAGATCGACACCTACGAGTTCCGCGGTAAGTCGGTGTCCAACGTGCTGGGCCTCTCAGAGCTCTTCGGCGGCGCGGACTCGAAGCTGGCGAGGCTCTGGTGGGACACAATATTCCCGCACGAGCTTGGCCCGGCGGTGATGGCGAGGATCGGCAACGCGCTGGGTGCGAGTGGCCTCGCATCGTCGCTCCAATTCGTCGAGGAAGACCAGTCGATCGACCTCGCGGAGGCCAGTCTTACAAAAGACCTCGAGCGGCTTGTCCTGGGCTCGCTGGTGTACACGCGCGAGATCGTGCGCGCGAAGGCGGCGACGACGGCGGAGCAGCGCGGCAACTACACCAACCGCGCGGCGTTCAACAGCGGCAATGGTAGGGTGCTGGACGAGTTCGCCGACTTTGTGATCTCGAGCCCGGATGTGACGACGATGTCGGTGCGGGTGCTGATCGTGACGCCGTCCATCTGCCTGTTTATCTGGACGTTCATCGCAATCAAGTCGTCCTTCCTCTCCACCGAGCACTGGGGGAGCGTCCGCAAAAACAGCTGGCGCACTCGCTACGTCAAACGTACGGTGATGTTCTCGGCCACCCAACTGTACCGGCAGCTGGACGAGGAAAGCCGGAAAAAGCTCCTGTGGGAGGGGGAGCGGTCGTTGTACCCGTACGTGCCGGACGTGTCGCAGAAGTATGTATGCCGCTTCTCGGAGCTCGAGGAGGTGCCGGCGTCGACGCGCAAGTCGGATGTGGCGTCGGCGTCTCAGTCGTGCTCTCCCCCACCGCCACCTCCCAGGACCGGCTTGTGCGCCAACATCGAGCCCGCACCCGCTTGTGACCTCTCGCCCGGCGCCGAGGACGGATGCGGATGGGGAACGGACTCGTCACAGCCGCTGGTCACACCGTCGCCGGACGAGTACGAGCTCGTGATGACGCAGCACGAGCGGCCCAGCCTTAACGACGGTGAGGTGATCCACTGGAGACAGGTGCGGAACGAGTAATCACGCAAATTTTCTTCTTTCTGTTGTTTTGTGTTTGTTCCCGTCACGGTTTGCTTTTTTTGGTGGCTGGAGTTTTGGCAAGCCTTAGGAGTGGGAATGGGGGGGGGGGAGACCGGTTTCTTTTTCTTTTCTTTTCTTCGGAAATGTACAGTGTCAAAAAAAGGGTGTTTATTGCTATGGAAATGCTATAGACTCGTTGACTCGCAGCCGGGTAAAAGGTACTGTGGTGTTAGCCAATCAAATCTCAAAAAATATTCGTAGTGTCGGACACTTAGATTTTTTTTTTTTTGTTTATTCGTTACTCACATGCAACCCATCAGATCATGGCAAGGTTATGTACAGTCCGTTTCCTGTCTGCTGATCGCACAGTGGCGGCACGTCGCAAGCTCCCCTCTACCCTCCACCCAGGCCTGTCCCAAGAAGATGTGGTTTGCACCAAGGAGATCACAAAAGAAAGAAGAACGAGTGTGAAGGACAAAGGAAAGAATGAAGGAAAGAGAACCACATAGCGCCCATACCATCAACATACGGACAAAACTCAATACCTAAAATTGCCAACATATCTGCCTAACAAATAAAAACACAGTGTGGGTTCGGCTTTATCAGAATTGCGAGGTCGGATAGCCTGGCGGAGGCAGTCTCAGTGGTGGCTGCAAATGACAGCCAGAATGACAGTGCCCTCTTGAGGGAGCTGGTAAGGAACTAGGAGGAGAAAATAGGGGATGCTAGCAGTGGGCTCTCTGAGTGGGAGAGCAGAGTGGAGGAGGAGAAGCCAAGGAAGGAAAAGGGAACAGGGCATCCAAATTTTGTCTGGGCTACCGGGGGAGTGAACAGAAGGGTTCAGAGCCCAGGAGTTTTTCCAACACAGCAATAAAAACCACACCGAGCACAGAGTTGCATGAGACCGATGATGACGGCAACTTCTTCATGGCCCAGGAAAATTGGCCATGGGGGGACGCCCTCACACACTCACTCTCGGCAGCAGACACCACTAGCCCACATCAGATGGAAACAGTGGAGATTAGAATACCTATGGGAAGCACATATGTGATCCGATTTGGTCTAGGATACTAACATACCCCCTGTACCATACCAGGTCTTCACTAGCTAGGGTGCATCCTGTTTGAGCCATACCACTGAGTAAAAATGTATACTACTGAGTAAGCATTAGTACTAGTACAACTTCAACTTCTGGCTATGTACAGGCCAGTACTGGGTCACCAATAATGACCAGTACTGAACTGGATTGCTCTATACTATAGGTACTGCTGGATACTTTGTTGTAATGATGAGTACACAAACAAACTGAACTGGTAGCTAATACTGTGTCCTACACCAGTACAATGGCCTGATAATGATGCTGACCAGTACTGTCAGTAAGTTGGGATGCAGTACTGAATCATGAAGTACCATTGTCACTGTCTCGTAATTCTCACTACTGACCTGTACAGAATATTGCCGTGCATAGTGAACTCTAGTGAAATCAGACTAGGATAGTAAGGATGCATACTGTACAGTACCACTTATGACAGTACAATACTGGTGTTATCATCTTGCCGTATACCATACTGATCTGTATATAATCTGGTCGCATATAGTGAACCAAAGCTAGATTAGAATGGGATAGTATGGATACATACTACACAGTACTGCTTGTCACAGTGTGATACTGATATCCCAATCTGACCAAGTACCAAATAGTACTGGTGCTGCTGCCTCCTTTCACCTGTACTGACCAGTATGAAATATAGCTACATACAACTAACCAAAGTCAAATCAGAGAGGGATTGTACAAATATGAATCATGCAGTACTACTTGTCACAGTACGATATTAGTGTCCCTCTCTGATTATGTACTGTCCAGTTCCTAGTATCCCTGCCTCCCTTTCTGCAGTAGTGATCTGTATGGAATATGCTGCTGAAAGCAAATCAGACTGAAATTGTACAGATATGTAGTGTGAAATACCACTTGATGTACTACAATACCATTGTCACTGCTTAGCAATATACGGTGAAGTATGCAAGTGGGTATAAGTGCAAGTGCAAGTATGAGTTTGCAGTACATAAGGATGGTTTCCCCACCCTTGTATTTGCAGCATTACTCCATCAGGAAAACAATTCTATGTCTGAATGTAGGCAATGCTTCTGGACACTCTACATGTATTCAAAATGTTAAGATGCTTGGGATGTAACCTGACAAGGTAGTCTTGCCCCAAACAACATCTATCAGTATGCATGTCACTCCAGATGAAAACCGACCATACATATATGTACTAGATGGAGGTGGGCAGCATATTGGCCTTTCAGATGACTAATGTTAGGGTAAATACCATCCAGACGCAGTATACCATAGCATCTGTATCAGATGTATGGGTCAAGGGCCAGCCTAGGTCTGACGAGGCAATAGCACTTAGTTATGTTCAAAAGTCACCAGGTGGCGGAGGTAGCAATTCACAACTGGTGACACAGCAAGTCACCACCAGTGACATCTAGACCAGAGGTGGCAAGTTGCCACCAAGGGTATCTGGATGAGTCGTTGATAGGTAATAGACTTGCTTCTACTTCTATATATAGAGAGCAGTCCTCTCGCTGTGGTGAGAAGATCAAGCAACAGAGTTTCTACACACATCAGGAAAAAAAAAATTGTGTCCAGAGCATTCGGATGCACCAGACAGTCGAGATGTTCTGGACGTAACCTCACTAACCCGGATGCAGCTTACCACAAAATGGGGAGTCTAAACACAGCTACCATAGTGGTGTGTATTTGGACGCAGAACACCAGGGCACCGTACATCAGGATGCAGCATGCCAGGGCACTGTATGCCGGGATGTAGCTGCTACGGCATATACGTTCCAGACGAGGAGTGTCAGAGCATTAATCTTCAGGGTGCAGCACTGGTATGTGTTATCTGGAGGACATTTCCCTTGACACTCTACGTCTGGAAGAAATTTGCCTTGACACTCTATGTCTGTAAGACACACGCAGTGTCCTGAGCGAAATTTCCCTGATACTCCTTGTCCGGAAGACAGATACCATGGCATGTGTCGTCCGGAGGACATTTACCTTGACACTTTGTGTTTGGAAAAAAATTTCCTTGACACACTGTGTCTGTAAGATATACGCTGCATCCTGAGTACAATTGCCCTGACACTCCTCATCCGGAAGACAGATACCCTGGTATGTGTTGTCCGGAGGATATTTCCCTCGATACTCTATCTCTGGTCGAAATTTGCCTTGACACTCTGTGTCTGTAAGTCATGCACTGTGTCCTAAGTGCAATTACACTGACACTACTAGTCTGGAAGACAGATACCGTGGCATGTGTTGTTCGGAGGAGATTTCCCTTAACACTCTATGTCTCCAAGAAATTTGCCTTAACACTCTACATCTGTAAGAAATACACTGCATCCAGTAGGAAAAATGCCCTAACACTCATCGTCCGGAAGGCAGACGCTGTAGTGCATGTCATACGGTGGACATTTGCCTCGACACTCTGTGTTTTTGAAGAAATTTACCTTGACACTCTGTGTCTGTAAGACATGCACTGCATCCTAAGTGCAATTACCCTGAGACATCAGGGGAAAAAAAATTACGTCCTGAGTGTTTGGATGCACTAGAGGTACTAGACTTTTCTGACACAACCTGCTTAACTCGGACAATGCTTGCTACGGTGCTGTGCATCCGGACACTGCAGCAATGGCATATGCTTCAAGATAAGTAGTGTCAGGGCATTTCCCTTCTGGACGCAGCATGTGTCTTACCGACATAGAGTGTCAAGGCAAATGACCTCCAGATGACAAGTGCCATGGCATCAGCCTTCTTGATGAGGAGTGTCAGCGCATTTGCCTTCTGAACACAGCACGTAACTGACAGATGCAGAGTGTCAAGGCAGATGTCGTCCAGAGGAGGGGTGTCAGGGTATTTGCCTTCTGAACGCAGCATGTATCTTACAGACCCAGAATGTCAAGGCAAATTTCTTCCGGATACAGAGTGTCAAGGCAAATGTCATACAGACGACATACGCCATGGCATCTGCATTCCGGACGACCATTGTCAGGGCATTTCCCTACTGGATGCGGAGTGTCAAGGCAAATGTCGTCTGGACGACATGTGCCACAGCATCTGCCTTCTGGACGAGGAGTGTCTTCACCATCCGGATGCAGTGCATTTTACAGATGCAGAGTATTAAGACAAATGGGATCCAGGCGAAGCTTACGATGTCAAACCACACATAGGTAACCGAGTGGTCACGGTGGTAGCAACGAAATGCAACCGTCAGGGTACTGTACATTGCAGTGAAGACTATTAGACTCGCATTTGGTTCCAGGTATTGTGACTCAAGCCAGTTGTATTCATTACATCCAATTTATATCTATATACCACGTCACAGTTGACAGCATAGCTCTGCGTGATCGAAAGAAAGGCAGTTTGCCAGATGAGACACGATGCAACAAGGACGATATCGATGAGGATGGCGGTGAGGCTGCTGGTGGCAAGGACAACAGCAAATATGATGCGGAGAGAAGATCAATGAGCTTCGTGAATTGTTAGCACATCTCTTACAGTGACAGTGGGAAGTTGTACAATACGATGCGATAAGTATGATGTCAATGAAAAGAGGATGCCAGTGGCATGGATGATATAAGTAAGACACGACAAGTACCATATTGATGAGGATGGTGCTGAGGCTGCCAGCGGCAAGGATGACAGCAAATAAGAGACAGCAAGAAGATTGACAAGCTTCATGAATTGTTAGCGCAGCTCTCAGAGGGACAGTTGGAAGTTGTACAATACAACGCGATGAGTACAATATCGATGCAGATGACAGTGAGGCTGCCGGCGGCAAGGATGAAAGCAATTACGATGCGGTCAGAAGATCGAAAAGCTTCGTGAATTGTCAGCGCAGCTCTCACAGGGACAGAGGGAAGTTATACAATATGACACGATGAGTATGATGTTGATGAGCATGGTGGTGAGGCTGCCAGCAGCAAGGATGAAAGCAAATAAGACACAGTGAGACGAATGATGAGCTTTGTGAATTGTTAGTGCTGCTCTCACAGAGACAGAGGGAAGTTGTACAATACAATACGATGAGTACAATGTCAATGAGGATGGTGGTGAGGCTGCTGGTGGCAAGGACGATAGCAAATATAATGTGGCAAGAAGACAAACAAGCTTTGTGAATTGTTAGCGCAGCTCTCACTGTGACAGTGGATAGTTGTAGAATACGACGCGACGAGTACGATGTCGATGAAATGATGATGCTGGCAGTATGGATGACATAAGATACGACGAGTACGATATTGATGAGGATGATGCTGAGGCTGCTGGCGGCAAGGATGATAGCAAATAAGACACAGTGAGAAGATCGACGAGCTTCTTGAATAGTTAGCTCAGCTCTCTAAGTAACAGTAGGAAGTTGTACAATACAACGCGACGAGTACGATGTCGATGAAAAGAGAATGCCAGCAGCTTGGATGACATCAAGTAAGATGTGATGAGTACGATATTGATGAGGATGGTAGTGAGGTTCATGTAGGCAGTGTAGATGATAGCAAGATGCAAGGAGTGCGCTGGTCGCGCATATGACATGATGAAAGTAGAAGAAAAAAGGGGTGGACTTATGGCCCATACCATCGCATTAAGCAAGGCGAAATGTGGTAAGCAAGCCAAACTGCAAGAAAGCGCAGGTTCTAGCAAACGTTGGGCACCTTGCAAGTTGCATGCAAAATCACTCGCAATCCGCAAAAACTGCAAATTCCTCTTCCATAGTTGTTGATATCCTAGAACCCGCTGTTTACATTCGTACAATTATTCCTTATTATATCAATTTCGTCAGACCTAAAGTTTGTGCCAACTGGCACCTGATTTGCAATTAATCAATGGTGCTGTCCTGATTCAACTTCTCTGCTAGGAGAATCTCTACTATATACAATACTTCACATCTGTATATCATTCATGTTTTCAGTATTACAACCTTGAAAAACTGAAGTATGTAGTCACAAACTTTAGGTCTGACTGAATTGATATAATAGGGAATAATTGTGTAAATGTAAACAGTGGATTCCAGGGTATCGATGACAATGGGAGTGGAATTCACCCTTTTTGCGGATTGCAAGTGATTTTGCATTCAACGTGCAAGGTGCCAAGCGTTTGCTAGCGCCTGCGCTTTCTTACAGTTTGGCTTGCTAACCACATTTCGGCTTGCTGAATACGACAGCACGGGCTGTAAGTCTACCCCTTTTTTCTTCTGCTTTCATCATATCATACACGCGACCAGCACACTCCTTGCATATTCCTATCATCCATGCTACCTATATCAACCTCACCACCATCCTCATCAATATCGTACTCGTCACGTCTTACTTGATGTCATTCATGCCGATGGCATTTTCTTTGCATCGACATCGTACTCGTCGCGTTGTATTGTACAACTTCCTACTGTCCCTCTGAGAGCTGCGCTAATAATTCATGAAGCTCGTTAATCTTCTCACTGTGTCTTATTTGCTATCATCCTTACTGCCAGCAGCCTGAGTGCCATCCTCATCATTATCGTACTCGTCCTGTCTTTATGCGAAACCGGTCAAAAAAAGAAAAACCAGGAACCCTTGGATGAAACGAACCATAAGAAACCACGATGTGGACCCCGACCGGTTATAACCATGCTGCTACACATAGGGCGGCAAAAACACCGAGTCCAGGTACTACTCGACACAGGGTGTTCGGTTCCGCTGGTCAACATGGAGACTGCCAGGAAACTGCAACTCCCTATGCTCAAGCACAGCCCGGCAATTCACATCGAAAACTTCACAGGACAAACCATGGAGGAGGCAGGAATATTTTACACAAAACCATTGCTCCTCCAACACAGATGGCATTTCTCAAGGGAAACCTTCGAAGTGACCCCAATGGAACCAGAAATCGATGCCTTCCTGCCCTTCTGGTGGATAATGAAACACCCTCCCCAGGGAGCCTGGGAAACCAAACAAGTACGGTTCAACAGCCCAGGTTGCCTGGAAAACTGCACCCAGTACGAACAGGGGGAATTTTCGCTCACCACTTATGTCATTCATGCCGCAGGCATCCTCTTTTCATTGATATCATACTTGTTGTGTTGTATTGTACAACTTCCCACTGTCCCTGTGAGAGCTGCACTAACAATTCACTAAGCTCATCGATCTTCTCACCACGTCTTATTTGCTTTTGTCCTTGCCACTGGCAGCCTTACCGCCATCCTGATCGACATCATACTCATCACGTTGAATTGTATAATTTCCCTCTGTCCCTGTGATAGCTGCACTAACAATTCAGAAAGCTTGTCAATCTTCTCAACGTGTTGTGTTTGCTTTCGCCATAACCAACGGCAGCCTCACAGCCATCCTCATCGACATTCTACTCATCACATCATATCGTACAACTTCCCACTATCCCTCTGAGAGCTGTACTAACAATTCATGAAGCTCGTCGATCTTCTCGCCATGTCTTATTTGCTATCATCCTTGCTGCCGGCAGCCGCAGTGCCATCCTGATCAATATCGTACTCATCACGTCTTACTTATGTCATCTACGCTGCAGGCATCCTCATATCAACGACATCGCACTCGTGATATCGTATTGTACAACTTCCCGTTGTCTGTGTGAGAGGTGTGCTAACAATTCACGAAGCTAGTTGATCTTCTTGCAGTGTCATATTTGCTGCCATCCTTGCCTTGGGCAGTCTCACCACCATTCTCATCATCATTGTCCTCATCACGTTGTGTCTCATCTGGCAAACTGTCTTGGTTTTGATCACATAGAGCTATGCTGTCTACAGTGACATGGTATATGGATGTAAATTCGATGTAATGAATAGAACAGGCTAGAGTCACAATGCCTGGAACCAAATGCGAGTTTACTAGTCTTCGCTGCAATGTACTGTACCCTGATAGTCACATTTCGATGCTACCACCATGACCACTCTCTTACCTATGTGCTGTGTACCTTTGTAAGCCTCATCTGGGTCCCATTGACCTTGAAACTCTGCATCTGTAATACATGCTGCATCCGGATAACGAAGACACTCCTTGTCCAGAAGGCAGATACTGTGGCACATATCATCCGGATGATATTTGCCTTGACAGTCTTCGTCCAGAAGGGGAATACCCTGACAGTCCTCATTCTGAAGGCAGATGCCATGGCACGCATCATCCGTACGACATTTGCCCTGACACTTTGGGTCCTGAAGAAATTTGCCTTAACATTCTGCGTCTGTAAGACACATACTGCATTCAGAAGGCAAATGCCCTGATACCCCTCATCCGGATGACATCTGCCTTGACACTCTGTGTCTGTAATATACGCGCTGCATCCTGAAAGCAAATACCCTGAAACTCTACATCTAGAAGGCAGATGCTATGGCACACATTGTCTGGTCTACATTTGCCTTGACATTCTGCATCAGGAAGACATGCGCTGTGTTCAGAAGGTAAATGCCCTGACAATTCTCGTCTGTAAGGTAGATGCCATGGCATGTCTCGTCTGGAATAAATTTGCCTTGACATTCTGCATCTGTAAGATACAAGCTGCGTTCAGAAGGCAAATGCCCTGACACCCCTTGTCCAGATGGCATCTGCCTTGACACTCTGTGTCTGTAATACATGCGCTGCATCCAGAAGGTAAATACACTTACACTCCACGTCCCGAAGGCGGATGCCATGGCATGTGTTGTCCGGAAGAAATTTGCCTTGACATTCTGCGACTATAAGACACGTGCTGAATTTTGAAGGCAAATGCCCTGACACCCTTTGTTCAGATGACATCTGCCTTAACACTCTGCATCTGTAATATACAGACTGCATCCAGAAGGCAAATGCCCTGACACTCCTCATCTGCTAGGCAGATGCCGTGGCAGGTATCGTCCAGACGACATTTGCCTTGACATTCTGCATCTGGAGACACATACTGCGTCCAGTAGGCAAATGCCCTGACACTTCTTGTCCGCATGACATCTACCTTGACACTCTGCATCTGTAATACATGCGCTACATCCAGAAGGCAAATACTCTGACACTCCTTGTCCAGAAGGAAGATGCCATGGCATGCGTCGTCTGGTCTATATTTGCCTTGACATTCTGCATCCGAAAGACACACGCTGCATTCGGTAGGGAAATACCCTGACACTCCTCATCTGGAAGGCAGATGCTGTGGCATGCATTGTCTGGAAGACATTTGCCTTGACATTCTGCATCTGTAAGATATGCACTGCTTTCAAAAGGTAAATGTGCTGACACTCCTCACCCACATCAGGAAAAAAATTCTGCGTCCGGATGCAAACGTTGCTTCTGGACGCTCCAGATGCATCTGAAACGTCTAGATGCTCAGGACGTATCTTGGCAAGGTAGTCTCACTCCGGATGACACTAGTCAGCGCACCTGCTGCTCCAGACAAAAACCACCTGTGCATATGGGTACTAGATGGAGATGGGCAGCGCATGGGCCTTCTGGACGAATAATACCAGTGCAAATGTCATCCAGACAATACGTGCCACAGCATCTAACTTCCAGGCGAGCCTGAGTGTCAGGGCATTTGCCATCTGGATGCAGTGCATGTCTTACAGATGCAGAGTGTCAAGGCAAATGGCATCCAGATGGTGTGTGCCACGGCATCTGCCTTCCGGACAAAGAGTGTCAGGGTATTATTCCTTCCAGATGCAGAGCGTCAAGGTAAATATCCTCCGGATGATATATGCCACAGCATCTGCCAACTGGATGATCCACGCCATGGCGTGTGCCTTCCGGACGAGGAGTATCAGGGGATTATTCCTTCCAGACGCAGAGTGTCAAGGCAAATCTCCTCCGGACGACGTATACCACAGCATCTGCCAACTGGACAATGTGCGCCATGGTGTCTGCCTTCTGGACGAGGAGTTTCAGGGCATTTTTCCTTCCTGATGCAGAGTGTCAAGGCAAATGTCCTTCGGACGACGTATGCCACAGCATCTGCCAACTGGACGATACGGGCCACCGCGTCTGCCTTCCGGATGAGGAGTGTCAGGGCATTATTCCTTCCGGACTCAGTGTCTGTCTTACAGACACAGAGTGTCAAGGCAAATGTTATCTGGACGGAGTGTCCCACAGCATCTGCCTTCTGAATGAGGAGTGTCAGGGCATTATTCCTTCCAGACGCAGAGTGTTAAGGCAAATAGCCTCCGGACAACACATGCTATGGCATCTGTCTTCCGGACGAGGAGTGTCAGGGTATTCTTCCTTCCAGACACCGCACATGTCTTACAGACGCAGATTGTCAAGGCAAATGTCGTCCGGACGGTGTGTGCTATGGCATCTACCTTCCGGACAAGGAGTATCGGTGTATTAAGCTTCTAGACACAGCGCGTGTGTTCTGGATGCAGTGTGTCAAGGCAGATGGAGTCCGGATGATGCATGCAACGGCACCACATGTCCAGATGCACCTGTCAAGGCAAAACACGTCCCGATGCAGCTGTCGATGCACCATGCATCTGTATGCAGCAGCCACAGCATATACCTTCCGGATGACGAGTGTCATTGCAATTGCGTTCAGACCGCAGCGCATATCTTCCGGACGCACAGTGTCAAGACAAAAGTCTGGACGAAGCTTCCGATGGTGCATGAGATATAAGTTACAGAGCGGTCATGGTGGTAGCATCCGGAGGCAACTGTCAGGGTACAGTACATTGCAGCGAAGACTATCAAACAATTGTGACTCAATCCAGTTCTATTGATTACATTTAATGTACATCTATTTACCACACTTAGCTTACCCAGTGCAAGCACCCAGGTGCATCACATTCAATGATGATGCTGGCTGCTAGGACAATCGTGAATGAGACGCTGCGAGAAGATGGATGAATTTCATGATATTGTTAGTGCAACTTTTAGAAACAAATGCAGTAGGAAGTTGTACAATATGACGTAACGAGTATGATGTCGATCAGGATGCCGGTGGCATGGATCGCATGGGTAGTACGTAATGAGTACAATGTCGATGAGGATGGCAGTGAGGATGATGCCGGTGGCAAGGACAATAGCGAATAAGACAAGGTGAAAAGATCAACGTGCTTCGTGTGATTGTTAGTGCAGCTTACCAAGTGCCAGACAGTGGGAAGTTATACAATATGACATGATGAGTACGATATCGGTAAGGATGGCGGTGAGGATGATGCCGGCGGCAAGGACAATCACTAATATGACGTGGCGAGAAGATTGACGTGCTTCGTGAGATTGTTTGCACAGCTCTCCAAGTGACAGACAGTGTGAAGTTGTACAATACAACGTGATGAGTACTATGTCGATGAGGATGACGGTAGTATGGATGGTATAGGTAGGACAATGTCGATGAGGATGGTGGTGAGGATGATGCCAGCCACAAGGACAGTTGCAAATAAGACGCAGCGAGAAGACCGATGGGCTTCATGAGATTGTTAGCACAGCTCTCCAAGTGCCAGATAGTGGGAAGAAGTACAATACAACATGACATGACAAGTGCGTTGACGATGAGGATACCAGCGGTGTGGATAGCATCATTAGGAAATGATGAGTACGATGTTGATGAAGCATCAGGAAAAAAATATTTACATTGGAACGCAGTGCTGAGTTAGGTGCATTGGAAGTATTGGAATGTATTCAATGCATTCGTAGTAATCCTTACATAGAGCTTGCGTGCGGACGAAATGCCTGGTATGCATCAACTATCCACGCAGGGTCTCCATTCGAACCCGACATCTCACGAGATGTCAACCGTCCACACAGAGTATCTGTTTGAATGCTACTTTTGGCGAGGTGTCTACTATCCATGGAAAGTACTCTCGCAACTGGCGTTCGAACGGAAGATTCAACTATCTATGCAGCATCCGTTCGAATGCGACAGCTTCCAAGGCGTCAACTATCAACTCAGAGTATCTGTTCGAATGCAACTTTTGGCAAGGCGTCTACTATTCATGCAAAGTACTCTCGCAACTGGCGTTCGAACGGAACATCCACCTATCTATGTAGAGTATCCGTTTGAACATAACATCTAATAAGATGTCAACTGTCCATGCAGAGTATCCGTTTGAATGCTACTGTTGGCGAGGCGTCTACTATCCATGCAAAGTACTCTCGCAACAGGCATTTGAATGGAACATCCAACTATCTATGCAGCATATCTGTTCAAACGCGACAGCTCGCAAGGTGTCAACTATCCACTCAGAGTATCCATTCGAACGCTACATCTGGTGAGGTATCAACAATCCATGCAGAGTACTCTTGCAACTTGTGTTCTAATGCTACTACATCTGGCAGTGCATTTATTTTTTCATAAAGGCTAGATTTCGCTGACAGTGTGAAATATGTCTATTAATTCAATGAAGTCAGAATGAACTAGATACACAAAAGGGCATAACATAGCAGAGATTCCTGAGAAATCATAGAGCGAGAGCATCTTGAATGAATGCAGCGACTGAATCGATTGAGAGAATAGAGCGAGAGAGTCCTGAGCGAATCCAGAGTAATTCCGGAGAGTGAATCCGGAGCAAATCCAGCGAACAAATCCAGTGAGAATCCGGATCGAATCCATTGAGATCCAGGGCGAGAATCCTGAGTGAATCCAGAGTATTTCCAGAGAGTGAATCCGGAGCAAACCCAGCGAGGAAATCCAGTGAGAATCCAGAGCAAATCCATCGAGATCCAGCGAACAAATCCAGTGAGCGAATCCAGCGAGCGAATCCAGTGAGTGGGTCAAGCAAGAGAATCCAGCAAGAGAATAGGCAAGAGAATCAGTGAGAGAATGGACGGGAGAATCCAGCAAGAGAATCAACGAGAGAATCAGCGAGTGAATCCAGTAAGAGAATCTGCGAGAGAAACGGCAAGAGAATTGATGAGAGAATCAGTGAGGGAATCCATGAGAGAAACGGCGAGAGAATTCATGAGAGAATCAGCGAGCAAATCCAGCAAGAGAATCAGCAAGAGAATCAATGTGAGAATCAGCAAGTGAATCCAGTAACAGAATCAACGAGAGAATCAGCAAGAGAATCAACGAGAGAAACAGCGAGATAATCGGTGAGCAAATCTGTCCTGCGAATCCGACAAGAGAATTCGGGGAGCGAATTCAGGGAGAGAATCCACCAAGAGAGTCAAAGAGAGAATTGGAGAGAGAATCGACAAGATAATCAGCAAGCAGATCCAGCAAGAGAATCGACAAGAGAATCAGTAAGAGAATCGATGAAAGAATCAGCAAGTGAATCAAGCAAGAGAATCGACAAGAGAATCAGTGAGTGAATCCAGTGAGAGAATCCACAAGAGAAACGGTGAGAGAATCGACAAGAGAATCCAGCAAGAGAATCGACAAGAGAATCAGCAAGAGAATCGACGAGAGAATCAGCAAGAGAATCGGTGAGAGAATTGGCAAGAGAATCTGTTGGAATTGCTTCTCACTGCTCCAGCGTGGTGTGCCGACGGAAGTGACACCATAGCAATGGCAGTGGCAGCAAGGGTGTGGGGTGTATTGCCATAGCAACGGTAATGGCAAGGGGATCCTGGTAACGACGGCTTGGCATTCTTCCATAGCAGCGTCTTTAGCATTCTTTCTTCTACACTCTTACATACCTCTACATAGCATTGAAAAAGGATACTCGTTACGTTTACCTCGAGTGACTTCATCACCCATCAACAATCAAATCATCTCGTTCTGTTCCTCTCTCTTTCTCTGTACTTGTGAAGACTCTCAAAAGGAAAACGGTACTAATCGGACAATCATCAACAGAATAGACGGGAGAATCAGCAAGAGAATTGACGAGAGAATCAGCAAGTGAATCCAGCAAGAGAATCGACAAGAGAATCAGTAAGAGAATTGACGAAAGAAACAGCAAGTGAATCCAGCAAGAGAATCGACGAGAGAATCAGTGAGTGAATCCAGCGAGAGAATCTGCAAGAGAAATGGCAAGAAAAACTGCGAGAGCAACAGTGAGAGAATGGGCGAGAGAATCTGCGAGAGAATCAAGGTGAGAAACGGCAAGATAATCGGCGAGCGAATCCGCCAAGCGAATCTGACGAGAGAATTCAGGGACAGAATTCGGCGAGAGAATCTGAGAAAGAATCAACAAGAGAAACAGCAAGAGAAACAGCAAGAGAAACAGCAAGAGAAACAGGGAGAGAATCAACGAGAGAAATGGAAAGAGAAACAGCAAGAGAATCAGAGAGAGAAACAGCAAGAGCATCGGTGAGAGAAACAGTGAAAGAATCCACCGAGAGAATCGAGCTGCAGCTACTAGGAAATCCAACAAGAGACATCATTTTCGTCTGTGCTGTGATTGCTTGTTGTCGGCTTGCCTCACCAATCTGGCTGCAAGAATTGAGTTTTGCGGGACTACTGGATCAGTCACTAGCCAGCAGTGACGGATAGCCTTTTATCAACCATATCCACTTCTTCCACTTCTTCTTCTTTACACTACCACATCCAGATTCCCGAGGAACACCAACAATCACCATCACGTTTTGCCACTTGCCTGACCCCATCTCCAGTCAACCTTCTTCTTGGATTCGCTAACTTTCAGACCGTTTGATTTTTTCGGTGATTTTCTCAATAATTCTTTCACTGGATTCTCTTGCTGATTCTTTTGCCAGATTCTCTTGTTGAATTCTCACGCCGCATCCTTGCTCCGCATTCTCTTGTTGTTTCTCTTGCCAATTCTCTTGCCAATTCTCTCTCTGTTTCTCTTGTTGATTCTCTCGCCAATTGTCTCGCTGGATTCTCTTGCTGAATTTGCTTGCTGAATTTGCTTGCTGGATTTGCTTGCCCATTCTCTCGTTGTTTCTCTTGCTGATTCTCTCTCTCTTCTCTCGTTGTTTCTCTCGCCAATTCTCTCACTGGATTCTCTTGTTGAATTCATCAGGGAAAAAAATCTACGTCCAGATGCACCAGGCGCTTGGGACGCTTGGGACGCTTGGGACGCACCCTGTCAGCGCACATACCACTCCCAACGCAAAACGTACAGGCAATGTGAATTCGGACGCAGGTCGCCATGGCACCGTGCATCCAGATGCAGATTAGCACGGCATCTGCTTACTGGATGGAGCGTGGCAGGGCATTTTCCTTCTGGACACACTGTATCAGGGCATTTTCCTTCTGGACGCAGCCATGTCAGGGCATTGTCCTTCTGGATGCAGCCGTGTCAGGGCATTTTCCTACTGGATACGTCTGGACGACGCATGTCATGGCAGCACGGTCACGCTGGCAGTCGAGATGTGGAACGTCGTAGCAAATACTCGGGTCGCATTCACAAACACGCAGCGGGTTCCAGGCATAGTGACTCAGTCCAGTTCTATTCTTTATATCTACGGTATGTACATCTATATATGTGCGGCGAGGACGATAGTGAGTAGGACGTGGCGACTATAAGAATGAGTAAGACGCGGCGAGGACGATAGTGAGTTGGACGTGGCGAGTATGATGGTGAGCTTTGTGACATGGTTAGTGCAGCTCTCAGAGTGACAGAGACACCAGGAACTTGTAGAATACACAGTGACGAGTACGATGTCAATGAGGGTGCTGGTGGCGAAGACGATAGCGAGTAGGATGCGGCGAGTATGATGGCGAGATTTGGGACATGGTTAGCACAGCTCTCAGAGTGACAGGAACAGTGGCGGGAAGTGGTACAATACGAGGTGAGGAGTATGATGTCAATAATATTGCTGGCAGCAAGAAAGATAGCGAGTAGGACACGGCGAGTATGATGTCAACGCAACGCGCCAAGCCATTACTAACACTTGCGCTTACGCAAGGTTCGGCTTGCTCATCGCTCCTACATACACCCCTTTTTTCTTGTTTCAACTTGTCCTAAATACTCATCGTTGTTCTTCACGTTTCTATCATACTTGCCACCATCCTCACTGCCATCAAACTCATCGACATCCTCCTCATCGATATCATACTCGTCACATCGTATTGTACCAGTTCCCGCCGCTGTTCCTGTCACTCTGAGAGCTGGGCTAACCATGTTCCAAACCTCACCATCATACTCGCTGTGTCCTACTCGCTATAGTCCTCGCTGTGTCTTACTAGCTCTCATAGTCGCCATGTCCTACTCGCTATCGTTCTCACCGCCGGTGTCCTCATTGACATCGTACTTGTCACTGTGTATTCTACAACTTTCCGGTGTCTCTGTCACTCTGAGAGCTGCGCTAACCATGTCACAAAGCTCGCCATCATACTCGCCGCGTCCTACTCGCTATCGTCCTCGCCGCCAGCGTCCTCATTGCCATCCTCCTCATAGTTGTCGTGCTCATCGCGTCGTGTCGTATTTGCCAACTTTCCTTTGTTTCCGACATGCAGAACAATGCTACGTGCATGAAAACAGCATTACTGCATGTGATGATCATGGCGATGGGTGTGATACTGGGTGCTTTTGCTGGAAACACGAAGTGTGTAGTAGCATATATAGATGTACATACCATAGATATAAAGAATAGAACTGGACTGAGTCACAATGCCTGGAACCGGCTGCGTGTTTGCGAATGCGACCCAAGTATTTGCTACAATGTTCTGTGCCTTGACAGCCAGCGTAAACGTGTTGCCATCACATGCGTCGTCCGGACGCATCCAGTAGGAAAATGCCCTGACATGGCTGCGTCCAGAAGGAAAATGCCCTGACACGGCTGCGTCCAGAAGTCAAATACCCTGCCACGATCCGTACGGTAAGCAGATGCCATGGCGATCTGCTTCCGGACTCACAGTGCCGTAGCGATCTGCGTCCAAGTTAAGCAGGTTGCGTCTGAAACGTCCAGTGCGTCTAGTGCGTCCGGACTCTCATGACGCAATTTTTTTTTCCGTGATGCTTCGCTTGCCGGATTTGCTTGCTGGATTTGCTCACCCATTCTCTCGCTGTTTCTCTCGCCGATTCTCTCATTATTTCTCTTGCCGATTCTCTTGCCGATTCTCTCCCTTCTCTCATTGTTTCTCTTGCCAATTCTCTCGCTGGATTCTCTTGCTGACTTCGCTTACCGGATTCGCTCGCAGATTCTCGCATTGTTTCTCTCGCCAATTTTCTCACCGATTTTCTTGCCGATTCTCTTACTGTTTCTGTCATTGATTCTCTCGTCAATTCTCTTGCCAATTCTCTTGCTGAATTCTCTTGCTGAATTCACTTGCTCGATTCTCTTGCTGATTCTCTCTCTATTTCTCTCGCTGTTTCTCTCGGTGTATTCTCTTGCTGAATTCGCTGGCTGAATTCTCTCGCCGATTCTCTCGCTGATTGTTTTACTAGATTCTCCCGCCGGATTCTATCACCGGATTCACTCGCCAGATTCGCTCACAGATTCTCTCATTGTTTCTCTCGCCGATTCTCTCACCGATTCTCTCGCCGATTCTCTCTCTGTTTCTGTTGTTGATTCTCTCCCAAATTTGCTTGCTGGATTCTCTTGCTGGATTCGCTTGCTGTTTCTCTCGCTATTTCTCTTGCCGATTCTCTCTCTATTTCTGTCGTTGATTCTCCCACCAATTCTCCCACCAATTCTCTTGCCAATTCTCTCGCCAAATCTCTCTCTGTTTCTGTTGTTGATTCTCTCGCCAATTCGGTTGCCGATTCTCTCGTTGCATCAGGAAAAAAAAATTGCGTCCTGAGCATCCGGACGCACTAGACGCCCTGGACGTTTCAGACGCAACCTGCTTAACTCGGATGCGGATCACCACGGCACTGTGCGTCCGGACGCAGATTGCCACGGCATTTACTTACTGGACGGAGCGTGGCAGGGCATTTTCCTTCTGGACACAGCCGTGTCAGGGCATTTTCCTTCTGGACGCAGCCGTGTCAGGGCATTTTCCTACTGGATGCGTCCGGACGATGCGTGTCATGGCACCACGTTTACACTGGCTGTCAAGGCACGGAACATTGGAGCAAATACTTGGGTCGCATTCGCAAACACGCAGCGGGTTCCAGGTATAGTGACTCAGTCCAGGTCTATTCTTTATATCTACGGTATGTACATCTATATATGCTACTACACACTTCGCATTTCCAGCAAAAGCACCCAGTGTCACACCCATCGCCGTGATCATCACATGCTGTAATGCTGTTTTGACGCATATAGAATTGCTCTGCATGTCGGAAACAAAGGAAAGTTGGCAAATACGACACGACGCGATGAGCACGACAACTATGAGGAGGATAGCGATGAGGACGCCGGCTGCGAGGACGATAGGAGTAGGATGCGGTGAGTATGATGGCGAGCTTTGTGACATGGTTAGCGCAGCTCTGAGAGTGACAGAGACACCGGGAAGTTTAAGAATACTCAGTGACGAGTACGATGTCAATGAGGATGCCGGTGGCGAGGACGATAGCGAGTAGGACATGACGACTATGAGAGCGAGTAAGACACGGCGAGGACTATAGCGAGTAGGACGCAGCGTGTTACACCTGAATATTCCACGTACATAGAGTATCTAGATTACTTAGCGACAGGGTAGTAGGAGGACTATCGGGTGACGGATGATGGATCAAGAGTCTAGGAGGGAGATAAGGAGCCGCGGTTAGCTTACGGCCGAGAGATCGAACCTTACGGGGAGAGATCGAACCCTGCGGGGATCGGACGAAGGAACTCCGAGGTGGGGGTCTGAGTGCAAACAAAGCGGTCTTCGCAGATATGGTCTGACTCCTTGCGGGGAGAGACCAGACGTTGGTTAGTCCCCTTGCGGGGGGAAGCCACGTACGCAGAAAAGTCTGGGTCCTCGCGGGGACTGGCTTAGACCCTTGCGGGGGGAGCCACGTACGAGTCTAGACGCAAGAGTTCCCCGCCCCATTGCATGACGAACTCATCTCCCTTATCTACACCCCGGCCAGGACCAATGATCCACCCATGGGGACAAGGCACCTCGGGGGAATCCAAACCCGAGTCACCACTTCTCACGCTGAGTCATCAGATCTCACGATGACTCTTTCCCTACAAAAGAAAGAGGATTTCTCACCTCGTCGCGAGAAATCAGCATGAACATCCTCCTCAACACTACCACCGAAACCCACACACAAGATCTAAGATTATTCCATTGTGAATTATCGAAAGTAGCCTGATTACCTTTGATTCTCCATACACTCCGGTTACGATACAACCCCAGTGTCACACTATAATCTTGATCTCAAAAATCACCCTACTTTCATGCCCTCATTCGAACAAGATCACTTCCTTTTGCTCGACTTGGCCACGATTCTCAAACCCCAGTCAAGCTACCAATTTGACTACACTTTCGGCTCAATCAACGAGGAAATTACGACCGCCGCAAGAGAAGAAAACGAGTGGAACGAGTACGTCAACGGACCAACCCCTGTCGAACTCGACGATATTACGCCTTGGCACTGGTATACCCAGTACTGGTCCACCTGCGCCCTGCTTCGACAAAGCGCCGATCTCAACGGACTCGAATTCCGAGAAATCTGCGACTACGAGTTTCAAGACGACGAAACCATTCACACAGGACACTTCCTTGACCTATACTGAACCTACGAGATGGCGTCTACCGATTTCAACATGATCGCTTGGAAGCCCCTAGGGACGTACTACAGATCACGGACGGAACGGCCCCTGAGGAGGAAACCCTCGAAATCTCCAACCCGGCGACATGGCTTCGTGCCTTAGTCAAACAACAAAAACAGGCAGAAGGGGATTTGGCGCAGCTGGTCCGCCTCTGCGGCAACACGGTCGATCGAACGGACCAAAGAATCAAGCAGGTCGAGCAGGCGTACCACGACCTCTCGGAGGGCACCAGGTATGTATATGACCGACTCCGCGCTAATGAGACAATCACAGGAGATTGGATACAAAGCGAGTTGGCAAACGCGGCCATGGCATACCAGGCCTTTGCGCAAAATGTCTGGGGGGCCATTATCGAACGAACCCAGGAAGCTATGCAAAAACAGGCCGGCCAAGCCACTCAGCTGGCCCGACTAAACGACTGCATCTCATTCCTAGCCGAGGCCAACATAGCGCGAAGCCAACATTTGGCTAAATTCCAAGGTAATGTAGAATTGTGGGCTGAAGAACATCAGAAACGAGTGGAATACCTGGAGCGGCAACTGCGGGAAGCCCGGCAAGAAACACAGCAACAGGCAGCGGCGCTACAGCAATTGGCCGCTCAAATCCGAATCCCAGAGACTCCGCTTCCCCCGGCTCAGGCATCGGTTCGCACCATGCCAGAACCAGGAGCATGGCGCAGCCCGGCCCCACCATCCACGTCCAGTTTAGCCAGCGCCCTACGACAACTCCGCACAGGACCCACGGATGATCAATCCACAAGGATTCAACGGCCGGCACTGCCACCCAGGCCGGATCGAAGAACTCGCCGTCTGGCACTGTCCCCATCACCACCAAGGCCGCCGATGTTTGGAGGAGGAGGAGAACCCCTGCGACCGCCACATCGGCCCTTGCCGCCTCCACCACCGCCATCGCCGCCTCCAAGGTCGCGACGGAATTCACCGATGCCTCCTCCGGCGCAACGAACCTTGACTACGGAAGAACTCGCCTGAACCGTGGCCAGCACGGTAGCGGAAGGAATGGCACGGGCTACCCAGCCTAACCCCGCGCTGGTCTCGGTGTGAACCTCGCGTCTTAAGATGACGAATCCCGAGACCTTCAACGGAAAGCCCTCCACCCCGTTCAACACCTGGTGGAAGTCGGTCACCAAGTACTTGAGTTTCTATCCGGAAACCAGTGACCAACAGAAGATAGCCTGGGTAGGGACACTATTGACTGGAACGGCCAAAGCCTGGGACCTACACCGCTACGACATGCTGGGAGAAAACGACTCCTGGGTCAATTACGTAGCGGATATCCGAACAGAATACCACGACCCCAGGGAGGCAGCCAACGCCCAGCTAAAGCTAAGCCAGCTCAAGTACACGGGGGACATAAGGGCCTACATGACGGAATTCCGGGCCCTTAATAATTATGCCCAAGCCGCCGGCGAAAGTCTGCAGGAAAAAATCGACCTAGCAATGACGGACGCGGTGCTAGACATGCGGTTCGCGCACTACATGGGGGAATTTGCAGACGACGAAGGGTTCCTAGAAGCCACCTACCAAGCGGCGCTACAGGTGGAAAAGAAAAAAGCTCTGAAGCAGGCTAGGGAGCAAGGAAAACCCACGGGGAGCGTGACCCGGACCGAAGAAAAGCGAAGGGATGACCGGAAAAAAGACCCTCGACCACCACGCAGGGAAGATAGGCAGGAAGCAAGAAGGGACGGAAGCCGATCAGCAAAATGGGAAAATACGGCGGCCGCCCTGAAAGGAGTACCTCAGCAGGAAATAGACGCCCATAAGAAGAACCAGGACGGCTGTTGGAGATGTAGAAGGACTGGCCACAAAACCTTCGAATGTTTTTCGTTCCAAACAGTACAAGGAACAACGCTACCAGCAGCCCCCTGGAAGGCCGCGGCGGTAGGAGAAAGCCTCGCCCCAACACCCCTTCCCAAGAGACCAAGGAAAAACGACGATCCGACCCCGGAACCCGCCGCAAAAACCCAAAAAATAGCGGCGGCGGAAACCATGGACACAGAAGCCAGCTTCCTCCCATGGGAAGATTCGGAGTCGGATTTTTAATGAGCCAGGGACGACCACGACCCAAGGCTTATACAATTGTATGCGGACTCTCGCGGAAACGAAAAAACGCGGAAAACGACGAAGCGCAAACTCGTAAAGCGAAGAAGACCCTAAGTGGTACCCGACCGATAATCGACATGATCCTACACCAAGAAAATCAGGAAAGGCGGATCAAGGTCCTACTGGACACGGGATGTTCGGTGGCCCTGATCAACCAACAAACCATCAATAAGTGGAACATCAAATGCGAACGCCACACTCAGGCGCGGAGTATCGAAAACTACACCGGGGAAGTAGTAAAAGGAGCCGGCCAATTTCAAACCAAGCCGATGCGTTTGCAACACCAGAAACATTATTCACTGGAAAAATTCGAAGTAACACCCATGGACCCAGAAATCGATGTGTTCCTCCCATTTGAATGTATAAAGAAGCACCTGCCCCAGGGACCATGGACTATGGAGGAAATACGGTTCAACAGTAACAGCTGTCTGGGAAAATGCACTCGGCATGGGATGGCTGAATTCTCGCTAACTTGGGACAAAACGGTGGCCATTGACCCAACGGCGCGACTCCTGGGACACGTAGCAGCAGCCTCAGACGACCCACTGGATAAGGTTCCCGGGGAATTCCGGCAATTCCTGGGGATCATGGGAAAGGAAGTGGCGGAGGCGCTACCAGAGCACCGAACGTACGATTGCAAAATTGACCTAAAAGAAGGAACGACAGCCCCGTGGGGACCCATTTATCCTCTCTCCGAGATTGAACTCCAAACCCTCCGAGAATGGCTAAAAGAAATGGAAAAGTCCGGGAAAATACGAAGGTCTACCTCGCCAGCCAGCTCGCCAATCCTCTTCGTTCCAAAAAAAAATGGAAGGGGACTACGACTATGCGTGGACTACCGGAGATTAAACGCAATCACCATCCCGAACCGATACCCGCTTCCCCTGATGCAAGAACTACAAGATCGAGTCCAAGGGGCAAAATGGTTCACCAAACTGGACCTGAAGAACGGATTCAACCTCATTAGAATCCGAGAAGGCGACGAATGGAAAACCGCCTTCAGGACTCGATACAGACTATACGAATTCCAGGTAATGCCTTTTGGTCTCACCAACGCCCCATCAACCTTCCAGGATATGATGAATCACGTCCTGTCGGACATACTAGACGTGGGAGTACTAGCCTACATGGACGACATCCTAATCTATGCAAAAACGGAGGAAGAACATGATAGGCTAATCAAAGAAGTGCTTACAAGGCTGCAACAAAACGGACTAGCAGTGGCACCTGAAAAATGCGTATGGAAGACCGAGGAGGTAGAATTCCTAGGGTACATGATAGGAAGAGAAGGAATCAAAATGTCGATGACCAAGGTGGAGGCAGTGCTCAGCTGGAAGAAACCAAACTCCCTAACGGAAGTCCAGTCGTTTCTAGGGTTCGCCAACTTCTCCCGACGGTTCATCAAGAACTATTCCAAGGTAGCCTGTCCCTTGACCAAACTTACGAAAAAGAAAACAGGGACGAAATGGGCATGGATGGAGGAAGCGGGAAAAGCATTCAAGGAACTGAAAACCCGTTTTACCACGGCCCCAATCCTGGCGCACTTCGATGCAACAAAACCAGTTATCATCGAAACCGACGCATCGGATTTCACCATCGGAGCCGTCCTGTCGCAACGGGATGAGGAGAATCGCCTTCATCCGGTAGCCTTCCACTCCAGGAAGTTCCAGCCGGCGGAAATCAACTACGAGATCCACGACAAAGAACTACTGGCTGTGGTGGATGCGTTCAAACACTGGAGAAGATACTGCGAAGGAGCGATGCACCCAGTCCAAGTCTTTTCGGATCACCAGAACTTGGAATACTTCACTACAACAAAGGTGCTAAATCGACGTCAGGCGCGATGGGCCCAGGAGCTGGCCGGCATCGACTTCAAAATCTATTACCGTCCAGGCGCCCAAAATGGGAAACCAGACGCGCTGTCCAGGCGTTCGGAGTACCGCCCTGAAAAAGGGGGGGTAGAAAATCAGCCAATCACGACGATTTTGGGAAAAAACCAGTTCGAAGAACGACTCTCTCAATCGTTCCTGGTATCCTCGGCACGTCTAGCGTCACTACCAACAAGAAGATGGAATGAAGAATTCGTGAAAAGGGTCCAAGAAGTGGCGCGAAAAGATCTGGTATATCAACAAGCGTGGAAATCAGAAGAGGAAGCGACCCTGGGGAATCCGGGGTCGAAAGCCCGAAAGGGCGAGGAAGAAGGAACGTTGGAAATACGGGACAACCTCCTGTATAGGAAAGGAAGATTGTGGGTCACAGAGGACAACACAATCCAGGAAATATTGGAATCCGAGCATGATACGAAGGTAGCAGGACACATGGGACAGGATAAAACCACCGAGCTAATTCGACGAAACTTCTGGTGGCCCAAAATGAACGAACAAATTGTTGATTTCATCAGAGGCTGCCCGGAATGCCAGAAGAATAAATCGTCACACCACGCTCCCTACGGGTTGTCCTCACCACTAGAATTGCCATATGCACCCTGGCAATCTATCGCAATGGACTTCATCACGGAACTACCACTGTCAGAAGGATGCGACCAGCTTTGGGTAATTATCGACCGATTCACCAAGATGGCGCACTTCCTCCCGCTCAAAGAAAAGACAGCAACCGACCTAGCAAAAATCTTTGCAAGGGAGATCTGGAGGCACCATGGAACGCCAGCAGACATCGTGTCCGATCGAGACTCCCGGTTTACATCGGAGGTCTGGAAGGAATTCCTGGGACTATTGAAGATTCGACCCCGAATGTCAACAGCCTTCCACCCACAAACGGACGGACAGACGGAACGTCTCAACCAGACAATTGAGGCATACCTTCGCGCATTCGTCACCCGAGAGCAGAACGATTGGGTAGCCCTCCTACCGATGGCCGAATTCGCTTACAATAATTCGGTCACGATAGGAAATGGGATGTCGCCGTTCTACGCCAACTACGGACGACATCCAGCCACGATCAACCCCCCGGACAATAAAGAAGAACCGCTGAATCCAGCCAGCACAGTGTACGGCCACTGGATGCAGTCGGTGCATGAGGAGTCACGAAAAGGATTGGAGGCCGCGCAGGAGTGAATGCGCCGCTACACCAACCCGGACCGGAGGGAACCCCCAGCATATCAAGTGGGAGACTTGGTTATGCTCAATGGGCGCAACATCAGAACGCGACGGCCCTCGAAAAAACTGGACCACAAAAATCATGGTCCTTTTCAGATAGAAAAGATTGTCTCTCCGTTGGCCGTCCGACTCACGCTACCTCGGAAATGGAAGATCCACAACGTCTTCCATGTCTCGCTCCTCGAACCCTACCAAACCAGCGAACACCGGGCACCTCCGGACCCATCGAAGGTGTTGCGAGAAGCTGACGACATTGAGCAATCGGAGGAATACGATGTCGACGAAGTAATGTCCTCGGTCGAACGCAGCCAGGGAAACAACAAAAGAATCGTCTACCTCGTCAAATGGCTTGACTATCCGGAACGCAAAGACTGGACGGAAGAACCATTCAACAACTTTTCAGTAGGCGGTCTGGAGAAACTCCGGGAGTTTTATCGACGGAATCCAGACTCGCCGAGGGACTACCGGCTCACCGAGGGCTAGACCAGATCCCCCAGGGACCTGGCGGTAGGGGGCTGACGGGGCGGAGGATGTCAGTACCACAGCGTCATGTTCCCACAAAAAGACGCGCTTCACGGGCAAGCACGAGAAGCCGCCGACCGGGCGCCCGGCGAGGAGTGCACGCGACCGAAACTGTTGAGAATTAGGAAAACCGTTCAGAACAGACGTATCGACCTCTTGGCGACCGACTCGGACCGGCGGAACCAGCGCAGCAGGCCCATAATCGGTGAAGTAAGTCCCCGACAGCGCTGTCACTGCTCCAGCATACTAGTCTCCCCCCGGAAGGACGTGGGCGCGGTCACTGCCGAGTATACGGGTCACTAGCACAAAGGACACCATACCTCTCCCGATTCCCTGGTCCCGCTGCGACCCCGGAACCTCACCGAGCCGGCCAAAACCTTGACGCAGCGCGGCGGCGAGTACGATTCAACATGACACGATCAGTAAGAGTACGCACCGGCCTACTCTGAGGGCCCAGACATTCCCACGGATTACAGAGAATGATGCCCTGATCCGGTGGCTGGGAGGGCTGCAGGGGTGGAGGACTGCAGTCCGTGAAGTCGAAGGAACTTCGGCGTTGAAAGAACCTTATGGACGGAAAGAGACGGGCTACTTAGATAGAACGAAATTAGCGCTCGGGATGAGGCTAAGGGGGAGAGGGGGTAGTGTTACACCTGAATATTCCACGTACATAGAGTATCTAGATTACTTAGCGACAGGGTAGTAGGAGGACTATCGGGTGATGGATGATGGATCAAGAGTCTAGGAGGGAGATAAGGAGCCGGGGTTAGCTTACGGCCGAGAGATCGAACCTTGCATGGAGAGATCGAACCCTGTGGAGATCGGACGAAGGAACTCCGAGGTGGGGGTCTGAGTGCAAACGAAGCGGTCTTCGCAGATATGGTCTGACTCCTTGCGGGGAGAGACCAGACGTTGGTTAGTCCCCTTGCGGGGGGAAGCCACGTACGCAGAAAAGTCTGGGTCCTCGCGGGGACTGGCTTAGACCCTTGCAGGGGGAGCCACGTACGAGTCTAGACGCAAGAGTTCCCCGCCCCGTTGTATGACGAACTCATCTCCCTTATCTACACCCTGGCCAGGACCAATGATCCACCCACGGAGACAATGCACCTCAGGGGAATCCAAACCTGAGTCACCACTTCTCACGCTGAGTCATCAGATCTCACGACGACTCTTTCCCTACAAAAGAAAGAGGATTTCTCACCTCGTCGGGAGAAATCAGCACAAACATCCTCCTCAACACTACCACCAAAACCCACACACAAGATCTAAGATTATTCCGTTGTGAATTATCGAAAGTAGCCTGATTACCTTTGATTCTCCATACACTCCGGTTACGATACAACCCCAGTGTCACACAGCGAGTATGATGGCAAGGTTTGGGACATGGTTAGCACAGCTCTCAGAGTGACAGGAACAGCGGCGGGAACTGGTACAATACGATGTGACGAGTACGATGTCGATGAGGAGGATGTCGATGAGTTTGATGGCAGTGAGGATGGCGGCGAGTATGATGGAAATGCGAAGAACGATGATGAGTATTTAGGACGAGGTGAAAGGAGAAGAAAAAAGGGGTCTACGTAGGAGCGATGAGCGAGCCAAACCTTGCGTAAGCCCAAGTGTTAGTAATGGCTTGGCGCTTTTCATTGACATCATACTCGCTGCGTCCTACTCACTATCTTTCTTGTTGCCAGCAATATCATTGACATTGTACTCCTCACCTCGTATTGTACCACTTCCCGCCGCTGTTCCTGTCACTCTGAGAGCTGTGCTAACCATGTCCCAAACCTCGCCATCATACACGCCGCGTCCTACTCGCTATCATCCTCGCCGCCAACACTCTCATTGACATCGTACTCGTCACTGTGTATTCTACAACTTCCCGGTGTCTCTGTCACTCTGAGAGCTGCGCTAACCATTTCACAAAGCTCACCATCATACTCGCCGTGTCCTACTCGCTAACGTACTCACTGCATCTTACTCACTCTCATAGTCGCCACGTCCTACTCACTATCGTCCTCGCTGTGCATATATAGATGTACATACCGTAGATATAAAGAATAGAACTGGACTGAGTCACTATGCCTGGAACCCGCTGCGTGTTTGCGAATGCGACCCAAGTATTTGCTGCGACGTTTCACGCCTTGACAGCCAGCGTGACCGTGCTGCCATGACACGTATCGTCCGGACACATCCAGTAGGAAAATGCCCTGACACGGCTGCGTCCAGAAGGAAAATGCCCTGACACAGCTGCGTCCAGAAGGAAAATGCCCTGACACAGTGCGTCCAGAAGGAAAATACCCTGCCACGCTCCATCCAGTAAGCAGATGCCATTGCGATCTGCGTCTGGACGCACAGTGCCGTGGCGAGCTGCGTCCGAATTCCCATTGCCTGTGCGTTTTGCGTTGGGAGTGGTATGTGCGCTGACAGGGTGTGTCCAGAGCGTCCTGAGTGCCTGGTGCATCTGGACGCAGCCTGTACATCTGGACGCAGATTTTTTTTCCTGATGTGTTTCTCTCGCCGATTATCTTGCTGATTCTTTTACTAGATTCTCCTGGCGGATTCACTTGCTGGATTCGCTTGCAGTTTCTCTCGTTGTTTCTCTTGCCGATTCTCTTACCAATTCTCTTGCCAGATTCACTTGCTGGATTTGCTCACTGGATTTGCTCACTGGATTCTCTTGCTAGATTCTCTTGCTGATTCTCTTGCTCGATTCACTCGGTGATTTCTTTTACTACATTCTCACCCTGGATTCACACGCTCGATTTGCTCTCGCATCACTCAATTCTTTTGCTGAGTTCTCTTGCTATATTTGCTTTTGTCTTGCTCTGGATTCTCGCACTTGTTTTGCATTATTCACAGGATTACCCTGCTGGTTATCTTAGTGGATGCTCTTACCGGATGACCTCGTCAAATGCTATTGTTGCTGCCTTTACAATCTGCTGGCACATTTCAATGGATTCTATTGCTAGACAGTTTTCGAAGGATATCAGTTCTATATAGCATTCTTACATTAGATGAAACAATTTTTAAATCCCTTGTACAGAATATTGTCAGTATTAGCTATTTTTGGGTGCGTTTGTATGTGCAATCCTATGTTACATGGTTGGGGTTGCGTTCTCAGTAAGGGTTTCTCATGCGCACGCAGCGCTTCCGTACGGAGTACAGAGTTGTCATTCGTAAACATAATGCTGCATTGGTAATCGAGATGGTGGGTGTCGCCATCGCCATGCCAAGTGTATCGTCTACACAATGGGATCCTGTTCGTAATACAGGGTTTTCTTTAATCAACGCAACCTGAGTAGAGTTATCGGAAATTTTTTTTTTCCCAGCCCTTATAATGCTTTGACCGAAAACCCCCTGTTGCGTACGCAGGGTTTCAGATAAATAAGCGTTGCAACGAAAAATATTCGTAACAACGCAAACATCAACCATTTTCATTACCAACACAGGTCGCGTTCATTATCGAAAACTCTGTATTACGAACAGGATCCCATCGTGTAGACGATACTCTCTGCATGGCGATGGTGACGTCTGCCGTCTGCAATACTAATGCAGGTCGCGTTCATTAACGAAAACACCATACTGCGTATGCACTCGCTGCCTGTAGACAATATTCACTGGGTGTAGACTATACTCTCTGCTTGTAGACAATACTCTCTGCATGTTGACGATACTCTCTGCGTGTAGATGATATGTTCTGCGTGTAGACAATACTCTCTGCTTGTAGATGATACTCTCTGCTTGTAGATGATACTCTCTGCTTGCAGACGATACTGTCTACGTGTACTAATCAGAAAATAAAATATTTTGCATTCGGAGCGTATATTAACTATCTAGCAACAGAATACATCAACAGCGATGCACAAGACACAGTAAAGGTATCAACAAAGGCATTGGAAGAGTATTTCCAGCAAGAAAGTCCCACAAACACATGAAGCAAGGAAATCCAACAAACAAATCCGGAATTAATCTAGCAAGAGAATCAGCAGCGAATACAGCAAGCGAATCCACAGTGCGAATTGGGTGCGAGAATCCAGTTTGCGAATCTAGCAAGAGAATTGGCAAGAGAATCGACGAGAGAATAAGCAAAAGAATCCAGCAAGAGAATCAGCAAGAGAATTGATGAGAAAATTGACGAGAGAATAAGCGAAAGAATCTAGCAAGAGAATCGGTGAGTGAATCGACAAGAGAATGATTGAGCGAATCGAGAAAGAGAATCAGCAGCGAATGCTGTTAGCGAATGCACAGTGCGAATCTGGCGAGAGAATCTAGCGCATCAGGAAAAAAAATGTGCGTCCAGACGCACAGGCTGTGTCCTGACACACCAAGCGCTCGGGATGCTCTGGACGCACCCTGGCAGCGCACATACCGCTCCCAACGCAAAACGCACAGGCAATGTGAATTCAGACACAGCTCGCCACGGCATCTGCTTACCGGATGGAGCGTGGCAGGGCATTTTCGTTCTAGATGCACGGTGTCAGGGCATTTTCCTTCTGGATGCACGGTGTCAGGGCATTTTCCTTCTGGACCCAGCCGTGTCAGGGCATTTTCCTTCTGGACCCAGCCGTATCAGGGCATTTTCCTTCTGGACACAGCCGTGTCAGGGCAAATGGCATCCGGACGATACGTGTCATGGCACCGTGGTTACGCTGGCTGTCAAGGCACGGAACATCGCAGCAAATACTCACGTCGCATTTACAAACACGCAGCGGATTCCAGGCATAGTGACTCAGTCCAGTTCTATTCTTTATATCTAATGTACATCTATATATGCTACTACCACACTTCGCATTTCCAGCACAAGCACCCAGCGTCACATCGATTGCCGCTGTTTTTGACGCGCGTAGCATTGCTCGTAGTGTCGGAAACAAAGGAAAGCTGGCAAATACGACACGACGTGATGAGCCCGACGCGATGAGCCCGACGCGATGAGCATGACACGATGAGCACGACGCGATGAGCACGACGACTATGAGAAGGATGGCAATGAGGACGCCGGCGGCGTGGACGATAGTGAGTAGGACGCAGCGAGTATGAGAGCGAGTAAGACGTGACGAGTATGGGAGTAAGTAGGACGCGGCGAGGACGATAGTGAGTAAGATGCGGCGAGGACGATAGCGCGTAGGACTCAGCGAGGACGATAGCGAGTAAGACGCGGCGAGGACGATAGCAAGTAGGACGCAGCGAGTATGATGGCGAGCTTTATGGCATGGTTAGCACAGCTCTCAGAGTGACAGAGACACAGGGAAGTTGTAGAATACACAGTGACGAGTCGATGTCAATGAGGGTGCCGGCGGCGAGGACGATAGCTAGTAGGAGGCGGCGAGCACAATGGCGAGCTTTGTGGCATGGTTAGCACAGCTCTCCGGGTGACAGGAACAGCGGCGGGGAGTGGTACAATACGAGGTGAGGAGTACGATGTCAATGAGATTGCTGGCAGTGAGAACGATAGATAGCGAGTAGGACGCGGCGTGTATGATGTCAATGCAAAGCGCCAAGCTATTACCATCACTTGCTCTTGCGTAAGGTTCGGCGTCCTCATCGCTCCTAGACCCCTTTTTTCTTCTGCTTTCACCTCGTCCTAGATACTCGTTGTCATCCTTCGCATTGCCATCATACTCGCCGCCATCAAACTAATGATATCTTATTCGTCAACATTTTCCTCATCAACATTTTCCTCATCAACATTTTCCTCATCAACATTTTCCTCAACATTTTCCTCATCAACATCTTACTCGTCGCACCATTCTTGCTACATTACTCGCCGCCATCCTCACTGCCATCAAACACATCGACATCCTCCTCAACGAGATCATACTCGTCACATTGTATTGTACCAGCTCCTACCACTGTTCCTGTCACTCGGAGAGCTGTGCTAACCATGCCACAAAGCTCGCCGTCGTGCTCGCCACCTCCTATTAGCTATCGTCCTCGCTGCTGGCACCCTCATTGACATCGTCTCGTCACTGTGTATTCTACAACTTCCTGGTGTCTCTGTCACTCTGAGAGCTGTGCTAACCATGCCATAAAGCTCGCCATCATACTCGCCGTGTCGTACTTGCTATCGCCCTCGCCGCGTCTTACTCACTATCGTCCTCGCCGTGTCCTACTCGCTCTCATACTCGTCGCGTCCTACTCGCTCCCATACTCGTCACCTCTTACTCGCTCTCATACTCACCATGTCCTACTCGCTATCGTCCACGCCGCCGGCGTCCTCATTGCCATCCTCCTTATAGTCGTCGTGCTCATTGCGTCGTGCTCATCGCGTCGTGTTCATCGCGTAGTGCTCATCGCGTCGGGCTCATCTCGTCGTGTTGTATTTGCCAACTTTCCTTTGTTTCCGACACTCAGCAATGCTACGCACGTCAAAAACAGCAGCGATAGATGTGACGCTGGGTGCTTGTGCTGGAAATGCGAAGTGTGGTAGTAGCATATATAGATGTACATTAGATATAGAGAATAGAACTGGACTGAGTCACTATGCCTGGAACCCGCTGCGTGTTTGTAAATGCGACGCGAGTATTTGCTGTGATGTTCCATGCCTTGACAGCCAGCATAACCACGGTGCCATGACACGCGTCGTCCTGATGCCATTTGCCCTGACACGGCTGCGTCCAGAAGGAAAATGCCCTGACACGGCTGCGTCCAGAAGGAAAATGCCCTGACACGGCTGTGTCCAGAAGGAAAATGCCCTGACACGGCTGCGTCCAGAAGGAAAATGCCCTGACACCATGCGTCCAGAATGAAAATACCCTGCCACGGTCCGTCCGGTAAGCAAATGCCATGGCGTACTGTGTCCGGACGCACGGTGCCGTGGCGATCTGCGTCCGAGTTAAGCAGGTTGCGTCTGAAACGTCCAGAGTGTCTAGTGCGTCCGGACGCTAAGGATACAATTTTTTTTTTTCCTGATGCGAGCGAATCTAGCAAGAGAATCGGCGAGAGAATCGACAAGAGAATAAGTGAAAGAATCCAGCAAGAGAATCGGCAAGAGAATCGACGAGAGAATGAGCGAGCGAATCGAGCAAGAGAATCCACAAGAGAATCAGGGAGAGAATCGACAAGAGAATCGACAAGCGAATCGACAAGAGAATCGACGTGAGAATTGACGAGCGAATCGACTAGCGAATCCAGCGTGTGGGTTCTGCGAGAGAATCTAGTAAGAGAATCAGTAAGAGAATCAGTGAGTGAATTCAGCAAGAGAATCAGCAATAGAATCAACAACAGAATCGACGAGCGAATCGACGTGAGAAGTGATGAGAGAATCGATGAGCAAATCCAGTGACTGGGTGCAGCGAGAGAATCTAGTAAGAGAATCAGTAAGAGAATCAGCAAGAGAATCAGCAAGAGAATCAGTGAGAGATTCAGTGAGAGAATCAGTGAGAGAATCTAGTAAGAGAATCAATAAGAGAATCAGCGAGTGAATCCAGCAGGCGAATCTAGCAAGAGAATCAGCAAGTGAATCAGCGAGCGAATCTAGTAAGAGAATCAGCGAGAGAATCCAGCTAGCCGAGAGCGAATCAAGCAAGAGAATCGGAAAGAGAATCATCAAGTGAATCTGGAGAGAAAATCCAGTGGACCGAGAGCCAGTCAATCCAACAAGAGGGTTGACCAGATGTGGGGTCAGGCAGGTGGCAAATGGTGATGGCAATTGTTAGTATTCCTCGGCAATATGGAAACGTAGTTGTGTAAAGAAGAAAGAAGAAGAATCGGAAGAAGAGGGGATACCAGATAAAAAGGCTATCCATTGCTGCTGGCTAGTGACTTATCCAGTATGCCAGTAAAACATGATTCTTGTTTTCTGATTTGTAAGCCAAGCTGACTATGAGCAAACACAGCAGACATGGAAACGAGGTCTCTTACTGGATTCTCTTGCTGGATTTACTTGCTGATTTACTTGCTGATTTACTTGCTGGATTTACTTGCTGGATTTACTCCTGGTTCTCTTGCTGGTTTTGCTCCCTGGATTCTCTCGCCAATTCTCATACTGTATTTCTCGCTGGATTCGTTTGCTGAATTTGTTTGCTGAATTCACTCGCTGGATTCTCTCGCTGGATTCACTCCTGGTTCTCTTGCTGGATTTGCTCGCTGGATTCTCTCACTGGATTCCTTAGCTGGATTTGCTCGCTGGATTCTCTTGTTAGATTGACTCGCTGGATTTGCCTGTTGGAGTTTCGTACTTGATCGTATCGCCAACTACTGTTTTTGTTCACAATTCAATTCTCGCTTGATGCAAATTTGAAATGTCTTTACATGCTGTCACTTGATATTGTGGTGTCATTTTGTATATCAAGTATGTTATTCCTGAATTGTGTAAACAGATTTTTTTCACACTGAATGGTGCAACTCAGACTTTGTGAATAGAAGACTCTGCGCAAGACGTAACATCCATATGTAAGTTGCAATGGTACTTTACGCTGACACCTGATGTCCCGCCAGATGTAGCATTCAAATGGAAGTTGCGAAGGTACTCTGTATGGATAGTCGACTTGCATCCAGAAGTAGCGTTCGAATGCAAGTTGAGAGGGTGCTTTGGGTGGATAGTAGTCGCCTCACCAATTGTAGAGTTTGAACGCGAGTGGAGAAGACACTCTGCGTGGATAGTAGTCGTCACACCGAACGTAGTGTTCGAACGCAAGTTGCAAGGGTGCTTTGCGTGGATAGTAGATGCCATACCGAACGCACCCTTTGAAGGCAAGTTGCTAGGCTACTTCGCGTGGAGAGTTGACGTCTTGCCAGAGGTTGCATTCGAAAGCAAGTTGCGAGGGCACTCTGCCGGGATCGTAGACACCCTGCCAGATGTAGCATCCGAACAGAAGTTGCAAAGATTCTCTGCGTGCATAGTAGACACGCTGTCAAACGTAGTGTTCAAATAGAAGTTGCAAAGGGACATTGCATGGATAGTAGACACCATACCAGACGTAGCGTTCAAACGGAAGTTGTGAAGGTACTTTGTGTGGATAGTGGACGACACGCCAGAGCTATCGTCTGAACGGAAGTTGCGAAGATTCTCTGCGTAGATAGTAAATGCCCCGCCAAACGTAGCATTCGAACGGAAGTTGCGAAGATTATCTGCATGGATAGTAGACGCCCTGCCAGATGTAGCGTTCGAACAGACCTCCTACGTGGAGAAGATATTACTTTCTCTTTTCTACGTTCCGATGGAAGTAACAAACTTACTCTGCGTGGATAGTAGACGTCATACCAAACGTAGTGTTCGAATGGAAGTTGCAAAGGTACTCTGTGTTAATAGTAGACGCCATCTCAGACATAGCATCCGAATGGAATTGGCGATAGTATTTGGTGTGGAGAGTAGAGGTCCCGCCGAAGGTTGCGTTCCAATGGAACTGCTATGCAGAAAAGATAATACCTTCTCTTTTCAACGTTCTGGCGGAAGTAACAGACTTACTTTGTGTGCATAGTAGACACCCCGCCAGACGTAGCGTTCAAACAGAAGTTGCAATGATTCTCTACATGGATAGTAGATGCCCCGCCAGATGTAGTATTCGAATGGAAGTTGCGATAGTATATTGCGTGGATAGTGGACGCCATGCCAGACGTAGTGTTCGAACAGAAGTTGCAAAGATTCTCTGTGTGGATAGTAGACACCCTGCCAGGCATAGCGTTAGAACGAAAGGTACGATGGTACATTGCGTGGATAGTGGAAGGTATGCAAGACATAAAGTACTAGGCCAAAAGTTTCTGTACTCTTAGCTTCGACGTGTCGCCCGCCACCACACCCCATTTTTCAAACACCGCTCACCACAACCACAATGCCGAACAACTTCCAAGGATGTATGTCCGACTTCGATAAGGGTCAGATAATTGCTTTTCGCAAGCAAAATTTATCTCTATCTCAAATAGCCAAAGAGATAAACTGCCCTAAGTCCACAATACAGTCTTTTCTCGATCGATACGAAAGTCGCTACTTCCACGAAAACACTCCTTCTGCTGGCAGACCTCGACTGATCACCGCTCGCACGTGAAGACGTCCTGTCAGAGAGTCAAAGAAGGCTAGACGACTACCTCTTCGCGAGTTGACCAACGAGGTTGCTCCTAACGCATCCGTACGTACCATCATGCAGGTACTTGCTGAGGAGGACAACAGGAAGTGGAGGGCGAAGAAGAGAGCGCTCCTGACTGAAGACCATGTTGCTCAGCGTCTTGCCTGGGCTAAGGAGTATAAGAATTGGGATAAGGCAGACTGGGAAGGGGTTATCTTCAGTGATGAGTGCTCTGTCGAGAAGAGTAAGGATCCACAGGGGATTTGGGTCTTTCGCACACCGCCTGAGAAGTACCACAAAGACTGTATCCATGGGGTCACAAAGGGTCCTGGGGTAAAGTTGATGGTCTGGGGGTGTATTTGGGGGCGTAACAAGGGGCCTCTTATCCCTATCTTCGAGAAGTCAGTCAATCGATGAGTGTATATCGGAGTCCTCGAGGACGGCCTCGTCGACGTCCACCAGGAGGTGCACGACACACTCTGTGACCCTGTCTTTCAACAGGATAACGCAAAAATACATACTGCGAAGGATACCATGACTTGGTTCGAGGAGCACAACATTCAGGTCATGACATGGCCCACCAACTCGCCACACATGAATCCGATCGAGCAAGTGTGGAAGAGGCTGAAGGAGAGGATGCATAAGAGGTTTCCAGAAATTCACAAGACACCCGGCAGTCCGGACAGAGTGAGAAGGGCCCTTGCAGAGGCTCTCACCGACACTTGGAGGGAAGAGGTTGAGGGGAACTTTCTGGAGACGCTGTGGGAGTCGATGCCTAGGAGGGTGGCTGCTTTGCTGGAAGTGAAGGGCTGGTACACAAAGTACTAATTTTTTTTGGCTGTAAAATTGTTAGAAGCTGCACTTGTATCTAAAGACTATGTATCAGACTTTCTGAGTGTAGAGACCTCCACCTTGTCACCCCTAGGGTCATGACGCAGCTTGATCTTTCCACCATTTTCAGTTGTAGTTTGCTGTATCCCTGATCACACGGAATTAACCCTTACGACTGCTGGTGGCCATAAACCTAGTCAACTCCACTTTTTATCTCCTACCTAGGCTCTAGAGCCTCTTATGTATGCTTCTGTCTCCTTCCTGATCAACTGTCATTCCGCATGCAGTGTTTAGACATACCATTGATTCGAGATGTAGGCCTGGCAGCTGCAGAAGGCTTGTGACTATCACTGCGGTACTTTGTTCAACGTAAGCCTGGTGGCGGCCTGACAGCTTGCGAGTATTTCTCCAGCAGTTCATTCAATGCAAGCCTGGCGGTGGCCTGATGGCTTGCAAGTATCGCGGTGGCTTTCTGGCAGCTTCCACATCTGATCAGTACAGCTTGGGTATTGGATCGTTTACAGCTCAGTGGCGACAACTCATTTGACAGATCACTCATAGTTCCATGACAACGACAGGCTTGATCAATTGCTTGGTTCCATAGTGACGACTCACTCGATGGATCGCTTATTACGGGAACTCATCAGAAAAAAAATATATGTGTTGCAACGCAGCATTGCATTAGCAACATTAGGAGTGTTGAAACGTATTGCAGAAAGCAATTTACCATTAAAACACATTCAACGCATCGTTGTAGTTTGTACACAGAATCTCCATTCGTACGCTACATTTTGCATGTCGTGCGCTATCCACGCAAAGTACCCTCGCAACTTCCCTTCAAATGCTACATCAGGGATGGCGTCTACTACCCACGCAAAGTACCTTCACAACTTCCATTTGAACACTACGTCTGGCATGACCACTACTATCCATGCAAAGTATCTTCGCAACTTCCGTTTGGATGCTAAAGTACCGGGCCAAAAGTTTCTGTACACCCACCCCGACAATGCCATCCCACCACACACATATACCTCTCTAACTCAGCAACAACACAATAGAAAGTAATAAAAACTTGCATAGGCAGTACAAAGAACTTAGTCCTAGAGTTGAGGGACTTGTGTAGTGACAACAGGATCTTGTCTCCTTATCATCAGTACCAAGCAGGACAAGTAGCTTTGGGCTCTGACCCGCACTCAGAAGGGTTTGGTGTGTGAGTGTATTCCTTACCTTATCTTACTTGTGAGGCAGTTGTCATGTGAGCTGCTTGGCAGTTGCCAAAGCAATATAAGCAAGCTGTCTGGCAAGCTGCCTGGCCTGTCTCACCCTGTCCGCCAAAGTGCAATGAACAAGCCATTGGGTAAGATGTCGGGTACCTCTCGAACCATCTGCCAAAGCATCACGAGTCAGCTACTGGGCAAGATACCAGACCCATCTAGATCCAACCATTACTTCAAAGCGATATGAGTGAGCCACCGGGCAAGACGCTGGGCCTGTCTCAATCTGAAGCATCCACTGAAGTGCCATGAGCGAGCCATTGGGCAAGGCACTGGACCCATCTCGATCCAACTATTATGTTGAAGTGATATACACTAGCTGTCAGGTAAGTCACTAGGTAAGTGTCAATCCATCTGCAATCATGATCTGCTGCATAATCCATTGGATGAGTAACTGAGTATGTAAGCCAGCAGGCAGGTAATTTCAATATTGAACAGAACCTCTTAGATTGTTTGCTGTGAATTCCTTTACGGTGGGGGAATTTCTTGGAAGAATGGTCATGGTGAGTATTATTCTTATATCATAAACTGAACACTGGCCAAGACCACACATGCTCTATCTATTTTGTGACTATTGAGATGTCAAGATACTGCCTCAACTACTCCGTGCAGCTCGACAGGCAACGTAGGCTTCGTTCTTCAGGGCAGGTGCCCTTCGCACTTCCAGCGTACTCACACTTCCAGTATACTCACGCACCGCTCGTCCTCAAACTTCCGGCGTACTTACGTACCGCTCATACTCACACTTCTGGCATACTCATGCGCCGCTCGTCCTCACACTTCCGGCGTGATTACATGCCGCTCGTAGTTATACGCTTTGCATGAGTTCGTTGTCCTCGCGGTATCCAACACGTCCAGTGTGGTCTGGTCGTGGTCTTCTCATATGCCTTGTGTGGGTTTGTTGTCCTCGCGGTATCGGTCACGCACTGCGTGGTTTCGTCACGGTCTTCTCACACGCCTTACGTGGGATTGTTGTTCTCATTTGGGTTGGTGGTCGTAGCGCTGGTTCACAGGTAGAGAGGTAGGTCTGTGGAGAAAGAAAATATTCAATTGCGATCTAATGTGCTTTGACACTACAGGTCTTGTGCACTCCTCCTCGCTGTACCACCCCCATGGGGCTCCCATCTTTCCCTGTTACTGCCAAAAAGCAGAATAGCACAAAAGAAAACTTAACCAAGGGAAAGCGTAACGAAACGAATCGAACTGCAACTGTACAGAGGGGCTCCTAATAACCAGCTTCCTCCGTCGGCCCGAAATTCTAGCAGTTTGTAGATACATCATGGAAAGGAAACTTTTGCAGTAGGATGAACGGCGGTAAAGGAGGTAGTGCAATACCAATACCTTCTTGGTACTCTCTAGACAGCCATCATCATATCAGTGGTGGCAGCCATGTTGCGGCACATGCCCAAGGTAATTTTCACGTAGGTGGAGCAGTTTCGGCCAGTAGCTTTGTGTGGTTGTAGACAGTTGGCGCAGCGGATTGGTGGGTGGTTGCATGAGTGTCCTGCTCTGCAGTTTGCAATCGCACAGGGGTGATCCTTCGTGGGGTGGGGTTGGGCACATACAGCACAGGTGTGGTTGCTGGCGGTGCAGCCCTGTGTTGGGTGGTCATAGGTCTGGCATTTGTTGCATTGGGTGGAGGGGCCGAAGGTGATGTATTCGGCAATGGTGCATTCTCGTTTAAACATCGCGAGGCTGGTGGCACCAAGGGACTTCTTGGTCACCTCCCCAATGAATGTGACGATCATGGAGGTAGCCTCTTTACCCTGGCGGCGTTCAGGGCTGGTGAGCCATCGTGGTGTTTGACCCATTTGGAGGGTGGGGTAGTTGGTCTCAATTTCTGTTCGAATGGTTTTGGGGGTGGGGGTGGTGGGGATGGTATTGACGATGAAGCGGGTCCATCGCTGGCTTACCCGAGACGAGGTGATGGGGAATTCATGGAGGGCCTCCTCAAGGATGGCCAGGTATGGTTCGTAGATGGTGCTCAGGAACTGAGGCGCAACTGTAAAAACGAGGTTGTTGGTGGCAGTGATGTTTGCCAGGATAAGGGGTGGGTGCTCGATGTCGGCATGGGTGGTGATGGCCTTGTTAACTGCTTGAAGTGCCTGGTCGGCAGCCTTCTTGCAGTCGTTGGGCGCGGTTGTGAGGCTGAAGATTATGAGCCTGTCCGCCGTCGGGTAAGGCTTTGGAAGGATCGTCTTCTTCCTGGCCTTCTTCTTACTCCTGACCTCCATGAATTCCATCGGCTGCTTCTCTGCTACCTGTGCATAGGTTGGTGCAGAGGTCAGGATGGTCTTCTTGGTGGTGGGTGGTTTCGGGTATTGTTGGGATGGTGCCAGCATGGCCCTGGGGGCTACTGGCACGGCTACGGGGGTGGGACGTGCGGATAGGATGGCAACTTTTTTGGTAAGCTTGTTGATGGTGTTGGTCAAGGTGAGAATTTGTTTCTGTGTTTCCTCTTCCAGGTTCTTGATGTCTTGAAGCTCTGGGATCTTGACGGTTGTTGACTGGTCGGCTACTTGGTGTTTCGTTTCAGCGCATACGAACTGGTATATTGGGCTGAGTAGCACTTCGACGGTTTGGTTGATGTTTTTGATGTGGTGGGTGGCTGACCTCCAGGCAAGGAAACTCGCGAGAGTGTCTGTGTTGTGATCCCACTTGGGGGCAGTGTCTGCTATGGGCCTGACGCCACTGGATTGTGTTGGCGATCGGCGGGGATAGATGGGGTGGGTATATTTCGGGTGGCGGGCAGTGCTGGGGCTGCATGTGATTTAAACATTGGTGGTGGGTTTCTTATCGCTGCTAGTTAGCATGCCACGAATGGGTCGGTAACTGGGGTGGTTGCCATGGTGATGCGTTGTTGTTGTGTACAGGTGTCCACTTTCAGGGGAGGGGTTGGGTGTTGTCCGGGACCGAAGCGACCACGACGCGGAGCGACATCGAGCGGGTAGCAACAACAAAGAAGTGAGAGGTGGCCAGTGAGTTCGTAGATTGGGAGACCATGGAGTTACGAAGCTCCAGAGGGTATTTCCAGTGAAATCGGTGGTGGGGATAAAAAGTTGTTCGGCAGGGAACGAAAATTTTGCGGTGGAGTGAAGGATAATATACGATTTCGATCTATTGCGCTTTTACACTACAGGTAATATGCGCTCCTCCTCGCCGTACCACCCCCATGGGGCTTCCATCTTTCCGTTCCATCAAGAACGTATTCGCACCAAGGAAACAGAATTAACCAAGGGAAAGCGTAACAAAACAAAACAAAACAAAACAAACTGCAACCGTATAGAGGGGCTCCTGGCAACCAGCTTCCTCCGTCAGCCCGAAATCCCAGCGGTTTGTACATTCATCATGGAAAGGGAACTTTTGCAGTAGGGTCAACGGTGGTAAAGGAGGTAGTGCAATACCAATACCTTCTTGGTACTCTCTAGACGGCCATCGTCATATCAGTGGTGGCGGCCATGTTGCGGCGCATCACCAATGTGATTTTCACGTAGGTGGAGCAGTTTCAGTTGGTTACTTCGTGTGGTTGTAGACAGTTGGTGCAGCGGATCGGTGGGTGGTTGTATGAGTGTCCTTCTCTGCAGTTTGCAATCGCGCAGGGGTGATCCTTCGTGGGGTGGGGTTGGGCACATACAGCACAGGTGTGGTTGCTGGCGGTGCAGCCCTGTGTTGGGTGGTCATAGGTCTGGCATTTGTTGCATTGGGTGGAGGGGCCGATGGTGATGTATTCGGCGATGGTGCATTCTCGGTTAAACATCGCAAGGCTGGTGGCACCGACGGACTTCTTGGTCATCTCCCCAATGAAGGTGACGATCATGGAGGAAGTCTCTTTACCCTGGCGGCGTTCAGGGCTGGTGAGCCATCATGGTGTTTGACCCATTTCGAGGGCGGGGTAGTTGGTGTCAATTTCTGTTCGAACGGTTTTCGGGGTGGCGGTGGTGGGGATACTGTTGACAATGAAGCGGGTCCATCGCTGGCTTACCCGAGACGAGGTGATGGGGAATTCATGGAGGGCCTCCTCAAGGATGGCCAGGTATGGTTCGTAGATGGTGCTCAGGAACTGAGGCGCAACTGTAAAAACGTGGTTGTTGGTGGCAGTGATGTTTGCCAGGATAAGGGGTGGGTGCTCGATGTCGGCATGGGTGGTGACGGCCTTGTTGACTGCTTGAAGTGCCCGGTCGACAGCCTTCTTGCAGTCATTGGGTGCGATTGTGAGGCTGAAGATTATGAGCCTGTCTACCGTCGGATAAGGCTTCAGGAGGATCGTCTTCTTCCTGGCCTTCTTCTTACTCCAGACCTTAGTGAATTCCATCGGCTGCTTCTCTGCTACCTGTGCACAGGTTGGTGCAGAGGTCGGGATGCTCTTCTTGGTGGTGGGTGGTTTCGGGTGTTGTTGGGGTGGTGCCGGAGTGCCCCTGGGGGCTACTGATATGGCTGCAGGGGTGGGACATGTGGATAAGATGGCAACTTTTTTGGTGAGCTCATTGATGGTGTTGGTCAAGGTAAGGATTTGTTTCTACGTTTCCTCTTCCCGGTTCTTGATGTCTTGAAGCCCTGGGATCTTGACGGTTGTTGACTGATTGGCTAGTTGGTGTTTCATTTCCGCATGTACTAACTGGCATATTGGGCCGAGTGGCGCTTCGACAGTTTAGTTGACATTTTCGATGTGGTGGGTGGCTGACCTCCAGGCAAGGAAACTCGCGAGAGTGTCTGTGTCGTGATCCCACTCGGGGGCTGCGTCTGCTATGGGACTGAAGCCACTGGGTTGTGTTGGCGATCGGCAGTGGATAGATGGGGCAGGTGGAGTTCGGGTAGCAGGCATTGCCAGGGCTGCATCTGGTCCAAACATTGGTGGTGGGTTTCTTGTGGCTGCTGGAGAGCGTGCCAGGAATAGGTCGGTAACCGGGATGGTTGCTATGGTGATGTGTTGTTGTTGTAGACAGTTGTCCACTTTCAGGGGAGGGGTTGAGTGTTGTCCGGGACTGAAGCGACCACGACGTGGAGCAAAATCGAGCGGGCAGCAACAACACAGGAGTCAGAGGTGGCCAGCGAGTTCGTAGATAGAAAGACCGTGGAGTTATGAAGCTCCAGAGGGTATTTCCAGTGAAATCGGGGGTGGAAATAAAAAGTTGTTTGGCGGTGAACGAAAATTTTGCGGTGGAGTGAAGGATAGTAGATTGCGTGGAGAAAGAATCTCCAGACTAGCTACCATGCCCTTCCTTTATACCATTTTCCTCCACTGTGGAATCACAGCCTCTCCCGCAATACTCACACAGAGTTTCCCGTCATGACTCCATCGCTATGTCCAAGAAACATATAATCCTACTCGGCCCCTTCTTTCCTCCGCAACCGATAAGCAAGACAGACTCACAAACAGTAGGAAACGAGAAACACACATGTTAAGCAATATAAATAACGCAGAAGGAGAGCGAGGCAGCCAGGCAACAGTAAGGAACAACCAAGGAAACAATAGGTAAGCAATAAACATAACACAGAAGGAGAGTGAGGCAGACACGCAACAGTAAGGAACAACCAAGAAAACAATAGGTAAGCAATAAACATAACACCGCGGAAATTGAGGCAGAAACGCAACAGTAAGGAAACAAGCAGGCGGACCCTGGCCGGCCCGTGACCAGGTTGAGGTTCTGTGGAATATCGCTACCGGCGCAATATTTTCAAGGGCTAGGATGTTGCGCCTAGGCATGTAAGATAATCGTGGCCGTGGTGGCGGAGACAAGGATTAGTCATAGTGTGGCGATGGGGACGACGGCTCTACCAGGATAAAAATTCAGCGTCTGTACGCAGGGGCTGCGTCCGGACGCTATATACGCATCTGAAATGTCTAGACGCTCGGGAGGCAACCTGGCAAGGTAGTCTGCGCTTGGACGATGCATGCCACGGCATCTGCCTTGCAGATGAGGAGTGTCAGTGCATTTGCCTACTGGACGCAGAGTGTCAAGGCAAATTTCTTCCAGATGCAGCGTGTCAAGGCAAAGGTCCTATGGACGACACGCGCCACGGCATCTGCCTTCTGGACACAGCGCGTGTCTTCCAGACGCAGGGTGTCAAGGCAAACGTCGTCCTGACGACACGCGCAATGGCATCTGCCTTCCGGACAAGGAGTGTCAGGGCATTTGCCTACTAGACGCAGAGTGTCAATGCAAATTTCTACCGACGCAGAGTGTCAAGGCAAATTTCTTCCGGAGGCAGCGTGTTAAGGCAAAGGTCCTACGGACAATGCGCACCACAGTATCTGCATTGTGGACGCAGCGCGTGTCTTCCAGACGCAGGGTGTCAAAGCAAATGTCGTCCGGACGACAGGAGCCAGGGTATCTGCCTTCTGGATGAGGAGTATCAGGGCATTTCCGTTCCAGACGAGGAGTGTCCGGGCATATGCCTACTAGATGCACAGTGTCAACGCAAACATCGTCCAGACGACTCGTGCCACAGCATCTGCCTTCTGGACGAGGAGTGTCAGGGCATTTCCCTTCCTGGCGAGGAGTGTCAGGGTATTTGCATACTAGACGCAGAGTGTCAAGGTAAATTTCTTCTGGACGCAGAGTGTCAAGGCAAATGTCGTCCGGACGATGGGTGCCACGGCATCTGCCTTCCAGATGAGGAGTGTCAGGGCATTTGCCTTCTGGATGCGGAGTGTCAGGGCATTTGCCTTCTGGATGCAGCGCATGTTTTACAGATGCAGAGTGTCAAGGCAAATGGGATCCAGACGAGGCTTACGATGGCACACCACACATAGGTAATAGATGTCAAGATCCTGCCTCGACTACTCCGTTCGGCTCGACAGGCAACGTAGGCTTTCGGTATTTGGAGCTGGCGCTCCTACTCACACTTCCGGCGTCCTCACACTTCCGGCGTACTCACACTTCCGG